>SDBT01007463.1_pt1 | contig 17986 bp, 15 predicted proteins | sample 2277101 | NCBI WGS metagenome assembly SDBT01 (sample SAMN10404973, study PRJNA504765) | marine sediment metagenome | isolation source: marine sediment core GS10_PC15, 103 cmbsf | place: Arctic Ocean: Southern Knipovich Ridge | collected 2010 | reverse complement strand
AATGATCGTCAAATAATCCAAGAGGGTTTATATTTTTCATAGCTGATTAATTTTTCCCTGAAATTAACCAAACCATGCAAAATTTGCAAGGTTATTTTATTAACAATCAGATGAATATATCAATAATGGGTTTTTAGAGGTGCCCACAATAACGAAAACATTAAGCTTAAAGCCCGATGAATTAATACCTTCGAAACAAATAATATTAGATACAGGTTAAGAAAATACAACTTATCATAACTACAATAATTAACTTAAAAGCAATACAATAGCTTAATAAAAGTATATAATTATGCATAAAATTCAGAAAATAAGCATAAAATGGAAAGAGCCAGGCTAAAAAGAAGATATTAAATCCTTAAGCCTTTTAGTGGAAAAGGCATAACACAACATCATAACTTAATGTATATCAACAGACAATTTTAAACTTAGTCCCGATGGCTATCGGGGCGATTTCATGAACGAAGTGAGTAAATTCCGATACATATTAAATAACCAGTATAAAAGTAGGAGGAACACCCTTCCTCTCATGGTATTTTTCAATTTAATAATACCACATTCCATTCAATTCATAAAATATATCGTATACGGAACAGATATTCTGAATGATCCGGATTCGCCTGATCATGATTTCCGCAGGATGAAATCATGTGTTGACCCCCAATAAACTGGAACAAAATGGAAGCAAGATGGATGTGGAACTGGATCTTACCCAGGATTACTTCTATCTCTATATCACAAATAACGGAACACATGATCTGGCTCCTTTATATGTTAATTACGGATTGCTTGAACAGACTATTGATAACGTGGTAATGAAAGCAGACGGGAAGAAATACAAAACAGGTTATTGCCGGGCCAACCCGGCAACAAAGATCAGAGCTTACTGGATGGATGATCCCTCATCCTATATTGAGTGGAAGCAGGGCAGTGATTTCTCACGGCCGTTTATAAAAAAACCAGGTTGTTAACTTAACCAATTCTTCACGGAAAAAATCGGCAGCCGGACAGGAGGGGGAGACTGAATCGACCGGAGCTACCTACCACAAATTAATACCTGCTTCTGATAATCATTCACCCGCTGACTTTGATTCACCCGGTGAGTGATAAGCTTTATAACTACGCTTACATGATGCAACGAATTCTTCGAGCTTCTCTTTCATACTTTCTGCTATGCCGGGATATTCTCCGATAATATTTACTGTTTCAGATGGATCGGATACCAGATCGTAAAGTTCATATTCAGCAACGGGTACCTCACCATTATCCGATTTGTGCCGTTTGTCTGACAGGTTATGTACCAGCTTATACCTGTCGCCTGTTAATGCCTGTTGCGAGCCAAATTGAAATCCAATGGGACTGTTTCGCTGATCTTTCTCTCTACTTAAAAATGGGATAAGACTTACACCATCATAGGCCCGGTCCTGCTCATTGATCTCATAACCCAGTATCTCACAGAAGGTAGGGAAGTAATCGCTGGTCACACAAGGAGTGCTGACCACCCTTCCACCTTTAAACCTGTCCGGGTACTCAATGATTCCCGGTACCCGGATGCCTCCCTCATACAGGCTCCTCTTTCGTCCCCGGAACCTGCCGGCCGAGCCCTGGAAACGGTTCTTTTTGCCTGGATTGCCTTCCGGACCGTTGTCGCTGGTAAAGCAGAGCATGGTATTTCCGGCCACTCCAAGTTCCCGCAGTTTATTGCGCAACCTTCCGACCTGGGCGTCAAGGGCAGTGACAACGCTGTAATAATGCTGTTCCTGCTCAGAAAGATGGGAATATAATTCCTCCATGTAAACGGGATGACCTACCACAGGTGCATGAGGAGCATGGAACCAGATGACTGCAAAAAATGGCCTGCCCTCTTCCACAGCTGCTTCAATAAAGGCTATGGTCCTGTCCATAATGATTTCAGAGTCGCAGCCCTTCAGCTCTTTTTCGAGGGGAGTTCCATTATGCCAGTATAAGGCCCGGTAATCACCACCCTCGCCCCACGCTTTCGTATGGGAGTTTTGTTTATCATAGGGATCATAAGTGGCCACCGCAAATTCTGTCGAGAACCACTCATCGAAACCTGCCATTCCGGGTGTCATATAATTCTCGGCCGGATTTCTTTTTGGACCTTTTCCGGAGAATTCCGGATCGAGTGTGCCGAGGTGCCACTTCCCGAAATGTCCTGTAATATATCCGGCTTCTTTTAAAACTTCTGCCAGGTTGATCTCTTCTTCCCGCAGATGCCCTGTATTGGCTGAAAAAATTCCGTAACGATATGGGTTCCTGCCAGTTAAACAACTCCCCCTGGTGGGAGAACAAACAGAGGATCCGGAATAGAAGCGGTCAAAACGGATACCGGCTGCTGCCATTTCATCGAGGCAGGGGGTTTTAATGAGCATATTGCCATTGTATGCCACATCTCCCCAACCAAGGTCGTCAGCCATACATAGAATTACATTCGGACGGTTTGGATGTGAGCGCTGACATCCGGTCAGTGTCAGCGCAGACATCATAATAAATAACAAGCTGTTTCGCATAATAGATTATCTGACATAAATGATGATACAATATAGATATTTCACCTGGTAATGTTACTCCTTTTCTAATCATTCCTCCATTTAAACTGTAAATACGTCAAACCTGACTGGACAAAAAATTAATTTTTCAAAAGACATCTTAAAATTTCATGATGCTCCATGTCACTACCTGAGCTGCTTCTGCTTGTTGTACTTCATGTAATTATCGCAGGCAGTACGCAGCTCATTGAGTACACCGTTATATTCAGGATTGTTTATAAGATTGAATGTCTCATTGGGATCTATTTCAACAGCATACAGTTCTTCTACCATCGGTTTGGTTTCATGATAACGTATGTATTTGAACTTTTTGGTCCGCACGCAACGGGACCGGACCGTTCCTTCGGCAAGCAGGGCCTCATTTTCCTTTTTATCTTTTGCCTCTTCTACATTCAGGCGGAAATCAGCAAAATTGTTCTCGGCAAAAATATCTGTGCGAACCTCTTTTACATGGCCATACAAAGCAGGCAAAATGCTTACTCCATCCATGGTTCCAGGTGCTGAAATCCCGGCCATATCTAATATGGTTGGACCAAAATCTATGGTAGATACCAGAGCATTATTGGTTCTGCCTCTTAATTCTCCGGGTAACCTGGGATCGCAAATAATGAGGGGAGCACGAAGGGATTCTTCATATAGAAGGTCTTTGCCTGAAAGGCCTTTTGAACCGTTAAAAAAACCATTATCCGATGTATAAAAAATAATGGTGTTATCATCAAGGCCCTGCTTTTTGAGTTCCTCCCTTATCAGGCCTACCACATAATCAGCTCCGGTAATTAATCCAAAGTAGTTCTTAATAAAACTATCCCAACGCTCTTCACTGTGGCCCTTGCGACCCCGGTATTGTTCACGAACAACTGCTGGCAGGAGATTATGAAATTCCTTCTTATCGTTGAAGTAGCGGGAAATATCCATAGTGTCATACAGGGCCAGAAACTCCGGAGCCGCTGTGAACGGACCGTGAGGAGCCTTTAAACTTATTGATAAACAGAATGGCTTATCCTGCGGTGCTGCCTGCCTGATAAATTCACATGCCTGCTCACCCCTGACCAATGTCCCGTGCCTGCCATTGATATCATAACTGCCCTGACCGGCAAATCCATACCACAGGTCAAATTCTTCTTTTGGCATATTTTCGTCCTTCAACCACAATTGGGATGTTGCCTGACGGGATTTGGAAATCCTGGGATCGTAATCCGCTACGTTACAAAATTTATTTTCTGTAACGGCAAAACCGAATTTTCCTACAAAACCGGTAAAATATCCTGCGTTTCTTAATGCTGCAGGATAGCTTTTGGCAAACTCCTCTCCCGATATTGTGTAGTTGTACGGTTTATCAAAACCACACATATGCCTGGTGGGATACTGCGAGAGCATGATGCTGGCACGACTAGGCTCACAAATGGGGGTAGCATGGAAAACATTGGTAAAGACCACGCCTTCCGATGCCATCTGGTCCAGGTTCGGGGTGATCAGTTGTATATGTCCGGCGAAATGAAAGGCATCCCACCGCTGGTCATCGGTCATGATGTAAATGATGTTCGGCCTGTCTTGCTTCTCACTCTTATTGCAAGAAGTGACTGACAAGGATAAAACTAATAACACTGTAAAGCTCAATGAATGAAGCGCAATCATTTTCCTATTCTTTAAGTATAATTTATTCATAACCGAAGTATTTGAAAGTTCATTCAAAGAACAAGGCATGCCCAAAATAAACAAAGCATAATTTATTGTATATTAACCCTTTGCGAACTTGGCGGTTCTGTGCGGTCTTTGCATTAAATTCTTTCTATTTACAGACTATTTTGAACACTACCGCCATTTCATCAGTCATGTATTTTGGCGAAATGAGCTCAAGGCCTTCGTCTTTTAATTCCCACGAAATTTTTTCATCCGAACCCAGGGCTTCCACGTTATTAATTTTTATGCATTCCGGTAATTCGGTTTTTGCAAATGATGTAAATAGCAAAGTTTGCTCGCTTCCGGGCCAGCCAAGATAGGTTGCATAAATAATATTGCCTTTTGTGGTATAACGGACATCTTTTGCTAAATACTTTATTTTCTGAAACTCCCTGGCATTTCTGAAATGTCCTTCCGGTTCTTTGGTTGGTCCCTCTCCAAAAGTGTACCATGGACGGGTTTCATATAAGGCTTCACCGTACTTTCCAAGCCATTCTCCTATACCAAGCAATACATCCTTTTGGTTCTGAGGTATGGACCCATCAGCCTTTGGAGAAATATTAAGCAGGAGAATACCATTTTTGCTGACAATATCGATCAATACATGCAATACATCAACGGTAGGTTTTATTTTAAGATTTTCAGTATAACACCAGCTTCCCGTGCTAATCGTTTCATCAGTCATCCATGCTTTTTCTTCAAGTTTGTTCTTCCGGGATTTTTCCAGGTCTTCTACACTGACATCCAGGGGCAGATCGCCCTGCTTCCTTACGATAACCACTTCCTTGCCCCACTTTTGTGCTTCATTCAAGTAATAGGTGCAAAATTTCTGACGGTAATTTTCAGGGATCTGGTCCAAAAATGCATCGAACCAGATGATATCAGGCTGATAATTATCAATCACTTCCTTCAATTTGCCGAACCATACTTCTTCAAGCCATTGGTTTTCCGGAATATTCCCGTACAGGTATTTCAGTTCTTCATCCTCGGTTGCCAGGAGCATTCCCTCAAACAGGGGATAATGGCTGAGATGGAATTTCCTTCTCATCTCGGCATCCGAATTCATTTCTTCCTGCTCTTTTCCAACATAGCGTTGCAGGTTCCTGGCATGATGGAAGGTGGTGATGAACTTCATCCCCTTACCTGTGATGGCCTCATTCAGTTCCCCCGTAATGTCCCGCTTAGGCCCTTTGTCCAGTGTATTCCAGGGGGTTACCTTGCTGGCCCACATGGAAAATCCATCGTGATGTTCAGCTACCGGACCCGCGAATTTTGCCCCGGCCCTGACAAACAGTTCAGCCCATTCGTTAGCATCAAAATTCTCAGCTTTGAACATGGGGACAAAGTCGTGATACCCGAATTCTGAAGGATGGCCATATTTCTCCAGGTGATGTTCGTAGACAGAATTGCCAGGGATATGCATATTACGGGGGTACCATTCACTGCCGAATGCGGGTACTGAATACACGCCCCAGTGGAAATAAATACCCAGTTTGGCATCCCTGAACCAAGCTGGTTCTTCATTGTGCTGAGCCAGAGATTCCCATGTGGTCTGGAATTCAATAACATCTTTTGATTTGCTTGAATTCTTTTTACCTTCTTGCTTGCAGGACATGCATCCCATAAACAGCAATAACGCTAATAACGTTGTAAAGAATCTTGTATTCATAGTTTTAATAATTGATAGGTTATTGTAGTTTAAATATGTTGACGATATAATCAGAAAGAATATAAAACATTCCCGGTAATCTATTACTTGTTTTTCTTTACCATTAGGGGCACCTCTAAAAACCTATTTCTTTGGTCCATTGTTTGACACAAGTTTAATTCGATTTTTTCTAAAAATCAAATTTTACCCCCACCTTTTTTATTTGTCTAATTATCTGTTTGTTGTACAATTCTGGTTTTCACGAATGGGCATACCTATTCCATGGCAACAACTAATTTTAATTGTCTATAACGAAAATAGCAAATTCAAGCCATTTTCGTTCGATTTTTTGATTTTTGCATACAAATTCCGTTGCCCAAACTAATTAAGTTTAGAAAAATCATTTTACTAATAAAAAGTTTGAAGAAGCACATGCGACATTGCTTTTAGAAATTATTGTCTTCGGGGTAGCTAAAGCTCCACCATTCTACTTTCCAAGATGTGCTCGGCTCAGAATTCGGATCGGGTTGGTAAAACCTGTACACCATTTAAAAAATCGAGCTTACATCCAACAATATTTTTTCGTTATCAAACCTACTTTTTAAACTTCAAATAAAATAATCATCCCTATAAACGGGAATTGAACACAACGACAAATATTATAGGTTAAGTTCATCATTCCTGTTTTCGCCTTGGCTCTTGCGAGTCCGATGGTTCGCACATATGAACCATTCATGCTGTTTTCCACAAAGCCAAATAAATGCTCGACCCGTGCTCGTGTCCTGAACTTCTCTTTATTGCCAGCTTTTTGTTTTTCGCTAAGGGGTTTATTACGATACCCTTTCTCTATTACATTGAGTTTTTGAAGGGGATCACCAAGTTTGGTAAGCTTTTCCATTAAAAAATGATCGTCAAATAATCCAAGAGGGTTTATATTTTTCATAACTGATTAATTTTTCCCTGAAATTAACCAAACCAAGCAAAATTTGCAAGGTTATGTTATTAACAATCAGATGAATATATCAACATGGGATTTTAGAGGTGCCCAAATAATATCCAATGTTTGAAAAAACAAAATCCAAACAGCATATATACAAGAATTTGTTTGATTTTTGAATCATTAGAATTTGAGATTTATTTATTCACAAAATAATTAATTTCCAAAAGGTGTTCATGAGATCACTTCGTTAAGTTGTGATTTGTATATTGTTATAATGCACTTTGTACGTGCGGTATCCGAAAATAGCTATCACGATAAAACTGATCAGGGGTAAGACAAAGGAGAAATTTACAGCAAGCATAGAAAACACCGTACCCAGATCAATAATTTTGCCTTGTAGCGGGGGCATAAGTGCACCCCCTACAATAGCCATTACCAGCCCTGCTGCACCCAGTTTGGCATCATCATCACTCATACCCTGCAAAGATATTCCGTAAATTGTAGGAAACATAATCGACATGAACAATGAGGTGACCATCAGGGAATACAAACCGGTCATCCCCTGGATGAAGATGGCACCTGAAATGGTGGTTATTCCTCCTAGTGCAAAGATAAACAACAGTTTACCGGGATTAATATACTTCATAAGGTAGGTACCAATGAAACGGCCTCCCAGGAACACCATCATGGCGATGATATTGTATTCTTCCCCCTGGGCTTTGGTCAGTCCCAAGTTTTCCCCGTACTGGATGATGAATGTCCAGCACATGATTTGGGCACCTACGTAAAAAACCTGGGCAATGACTCCTTCCCGGTATTTCCGGTAGCCTTTATAGGTAAATAGTCGATTAAAGATATCCCCTGTTTTTGAAGAAATTTTGTTTTTGTTTTTCGGCATACTATACAATGCGATGATAACAAACATGATCAACACTACAAGGCCGAGGATTACATAAGGATCACGGATTACCACCAGGTCCCTGGTCCTGATAACAGCTTTTTCTACAGCACTCAAGGTAGGATAGATCAGGTTTCCTGCAGCATTCCTTTCGTCGGAATGCAACAGGGCAAGGATAAAATGGGTGGCAACTACCATACCTAACAGAGAACCTACCGGATTAAATGCCTGAGCAAAATTTAACCGCCTGGTAGCTGTTTTCTTACTTCCCATGGAGAGAACATAAGGGTTGGCTGTTGTTTCAAGAAAAGCCAATCCAAAAGTCAGAATGTAATAGGCAACCAGAAAAAACCCGAATTCCTCAAATCTGGCAGCCGGATAAAACAAAAATGCGCCAATGGTATATAGCCCCAGACCGAGTAAAATCCCTGTTTTGTAAGAGTATTTTTTAACTATCAGTGCGGCAGGAATAGCCATGGTGGCATAGCCTCCGTAAAAAGCAAATTGTACAAGTGATGCCTTGGCATTGGATATTTCCATTATCGTTTTAAAAGCAGCAACAAGAGGATTGGTGATATCATTGGCAAATCCCCATAATGGAAATAAAATGGTTATCAAAATAAAAGGTGCCAGAAATTTCCTTGTTACCACACGTTCTGTCTTTTCGCGGGTATCTTTTTCTCTTTTGTACATCTTTGATGTTTTTAGGTACAATAATATATTACAATTTTAACAAAATCTTAAACACGGGAGCGGGGTTGTCCGCCCATTCCGAAAATGCATGAGTGACTTCTTCAGGTGTAACTATCCTGCTGATGATAGAGTCAATAGGGAAATATCCTTTTTTTAGATATGCGATGACCTGTTTAAAATCTTCCGGCAAAGCATTTCTGCTGCCACGAATATCCAATTCTTTCTTAACCCATAACTTTGTGGCAAAAAGGATGTCTTCTTTGGTGTAACCAATGCAAACAACTCTTCCTGTGAAAGCTACTTCTTCAATTGCCGTTTTATACGTCAAAGGGTTCCCTGCTGCCTCTACAACTACATCAGGAGAAGCTCCATGAAGCAACAGGTTCAACTCTTCATGAAGATGGGTTTTTAGCGTATTGATAGTAAATTCCGCACCCAGTTTGCCGGCTGTTTTTAATTTGTCATCATCTATATCCACTGCAATAACTGTTGCACCCCGGTGGACAGCACCGGCGATAGCTCCGGCGCCAATCATTCCGCAACCCATTACCATAACAACATCCTTTGGGGTAACTCTGCCGCGGTTAATAGCATGAAATCCAACTGTCAATGGCTCAATCAGAGACAATTCTCTATCGGATAACTCCGGAACATCCAGTATATTTTCCCATGGTACCGTAATATATTCTGCCATGGCTCCATCCCGTTGTATACCGAGGGTCTGGTTATGTTCACAGGTATTAAATCTACCGCGTTTACATGCAGCACAATGCCCGCAATGAGTATAAGGAACAACAGTCACTTTCCTGCCCACCTGAATATGCTCAGGAACATCGGGATTTTTACTTTCTATTATTGCGGCAATCTCATGTCCGGGTATCCTTGGATAAGTTACCATTGGATTTTTACCCAGGTAAGTGCTCAGATCCGAACCGCAAAATCCTACATACAAAATTTTTAGCAATACTTCACCTGACCCGGGAACCGGTTTTTTCGTCTCTATCAGCCGTACTTTTCCCGGTTTAACAATTTGAACAGCTTTCATAATATTAACATTAAAGAATTTTATAGATTATAAATATCGCGTGCATTCCCTTCCCATATTAGATTTTGTTCATCAACAGACAATGAGGCAATAAATCTATGTATGACATCTACCCACTGTTCATAACTGCAGGCAAGCAAACATACAGGCCAGTCTGATCCAAACATTAACCGTGAGGGACCAAAACTATCCAACACAATCTCGAGATAGGGCATCAGTTGATGTTCGTCCCAGTGTTTAACATCTGCTTCGGTAACCATCCCGGAAATTTTACAATAAACATTCTCACGACGTGCCAGTTCAGCGAGATTCTCTTTCCAGGGTGATAAAACATTTTTCCGGATTAACGGTTTGGCAATATGGTCAAGGATAAATATCTGGTTGGGGTGTTTATCTACGAATGTGATTGTTTGTGGCAGATGACGTTCGAATATCAGAATCTCATAGATTAGACTGAACCTGGAAAGAAGACGAATACCACGATTGAAATCATCCCTTAACATATAACTCGGGTCGGGTTCGTCCTGTAGTATATGTCGGACACCTTTCAGATTTTTATTCTCTGAATACCGTTCCAGGATAGCCTCTATATCAGGATCTGTCAATGGCAGCCATCCGACAACCCCGTAAATAAAATCATTTACTGATGCTAAAGAGAGTAACCGGTCTGTTTCTTCCAGCTTCTGCCTGGCCTGTATGGAGATGACGGCTTTTACACCCACGCTGTCAATGGTTTTTTTCAGGTCGGCGACCATAAAATCCCGGCGAATTCTTTCCATTCCTTTTCCAATCCAGCTGTATTCGGAAGGGTTATATCTCCAGAAATGTTGATGGGTGTCTATAATCATAACTTACAGGTATGGATAGTCCGGGTCAATAATATGATGTGCTTTTAATGTGTCCCAGAATGCTTCGGACAAAGGTGTTTTAATCACTTTGACATTCCGACGTATGCGTTCCGGTTTGCTTGGATTTAATGCAACGGCATTCACTTCCGGAGGGGAAAGGGCAAATTGCAGGCAGGCATCCCCGGGTTGAACGTGAAAGGCTTCACAAACATGAAAAAACTTATCCCTCCATGCCAGTCGTTCCCGGTCTTTCTCAGAAGCCGGATCGATCTTCCTGTAGTCAAAGTAATCACCCCCTGTCAGGAATCCTGCATTAAAGACAGCCGAATTGATTATACCTATACTCTCGCGGAAAAGCTGTTGCATAAAAAGGAGCATTTCCCGGTGATGGGTATAAAGGGTCAGGCTGTTGGCGAACATGACCCAATCAAACTGCACATGTTGATGTAGTTCACGTATGGTATGCCAGTTTTTAGCGCCGATGCCTATGCCTTTTACTTCTCCGCGGTCCCGCAATTCTGTTAGCGCCCTGTATGCATCAATAATATCATTAATCCTTTTTGAACGGTCTTCAGGATTTTGGGAAACTGCCAGGTATTCATCAGGATCATGAACGGATACTAAAGCCGGTTTGTAACTATCCCCCAACAGGTTACATCCCTGCTCCCAACATTCAAGTATTCCATCGTAACTAATTTTCTGAACGGCATCAAACTTTAAGTTTGCCCATGCCCCGGGCTCAAAAGTTGGCTCATTAGTGGTGAGAGGTACCCGGTACCAACCCAATTTATTACTGATCAGAATACGATCAGGTGATATTCCTAGTTCTTTTAATCCCTTCCCGATAACTTCCAGTGCCAGGCCGGCACCATATTTCCCGGCAGTATCGATAACTACGGTACCCTTAATGGCGGCAAACCATTCTTTCATAATGGTTAGTTTGGTTTCCCAGGGTAGTTCTTTGTACAGATTACCTAGAAAACTTGTACCGTAAACAATAGGAGAAATTTTCAACTCCGTTTTTCCAAATAATAATGTATCAGTTATTCCCTTCATAATTGAATTTGTTTAAATCCTTTAATTGTCCTTGTTTGGAGGGATAGACTTCTTGCTGATCAAGTTCATAAATACGTTCTATTAGTTGCCATTTTTCATCTGCAGAAGCATTTTTTGATGTGCTCTGGAATCTGGCAACATAGGCTTCCCATTCTTTTTGCCTTGGCTTTGATGCCAGTTCAAACATGGCCTGATCATGATCAAAATCGGGAATAGTATCCATGATCATAAACAACCGGTTTTTGTAGATGTAAATCTCCATATCCAGGATACCAACCTCTTTCATCCCCCGCGTAATCTCAGGCCATGCCTGTCCTTTTGCATGGATCTCTTTATATTTTATGATTAGTTCCTGATCATCCTTTAGAGTGAGTGTTTTACAATAACGTTTGAATTTTTTCATATTACATATGTTTTATAATTTGATATCATTTCTTTATCCCCTCTGTCGCAGGTACCATGATTCCTATTTACATCATAAGTACCTTGTCCTGTAAAACCAAACCATACATTTTCTTTTCCAATATCCATTGCTGAATTATAATAATGAGCCAACACATTATAGAACTGCTGTCTGAAATAAGGTTTATTAAATTGACGTTCTGCATCACCAATCCCCCCGTCTACGTAAATATAATCCGGCTGATACTTATCAATTAACTCAGTCAACACATTTTCCCACTGTTGTTCATCTGCAGGTCTGGGAGGATCATTGTCACCCCTTCTGTGTCCATAGAGGCCCTCATATTTGGGGTCCCAATCATCATATTCAGGTCGGAAGTAATAATATTTCCAATGTCTGCCATAATGAGTCGCCACACCTGTTTTAAGTCCTTTCTTACGGGCTGCGTTAGTAAATTCTTTCACAATATCACGTTTTGGGCCCATTTTTGCAGAATTGTATTTTATATATTTTGAATCCCATAAGGCAAAACCATCATGATGAACTGCAGCAGATACTAAATATTTTGCCCCGGCTTCTTTGAATAGTTCAACCCATGCATCAGGGTCCCATTTCCCGGCTTTAAACATCGATATAAAGTCTTTATACCCGAATTGATCAAGTGTCCCCCAGGTTTTTATATGATATTCATGAATCCCCCCCAATTTCTTCTCCTTTTCCTTTCTTGTCTAAGGGATAGTACATCCAATGGGGATACCACTCTGATCCATAAGCCGGAACCGAAAATGGTGCCCAATGAAAATAAATTCCGAATTTAGCATCCTTGTACCATTGTGGTAGCTTATAATTTTTAAGAGATTCGGCTGTGGGTTCAAATTTTTTTACATTTCCCTTAAAAACTGTTGCATCATTGGTATTTTTACAACTACCAAATATAAAGGAAGGCACAAAAAGAACAAGAATAATTTTAACTGCAATATTTTTTTTCATTTTCCAGATATTTTAGATGATTTCTTTTAAGGATGAAACAATGTTTTCACACATAATTAACTAATGATTATTTGTTCCAGGCTTCCTCGTGGACTTTCATCAGAGCAATATCTTTTTTACATAAATATAATATGCTCCCAAAGACAAGCCATAATCATTGTAGAACCATGTCTGAAGGTCATAATTTCCTTTCGTAAGGTTTATGACAAAATTTATATATAAGTCATTTCGATTTACTGCTTTTTCCGTTTCGATATTCCCGATTTTTATTTTTGCTTTTTCGATATCCAGTGCTTTTCCTTTTTTCGAACCCTTAACGCTTGTCCCCGGTATTGCTTTTCTTGCAGGATATGGTGCCCGGATGGGGGCATTGGCTTCCACGGGCCATCGCCGTAAGGAAAACTTATAGTTCCCTCCGCTAATAACTTCTACTGCCCATTTACCATTACTAATCAGGCCCTCTCTGATGAAATCCTGATTCCAGGGGACCTGTCCTTTTGAATGCCAGTCGTGACAGGTTAATTTAACTTCATTAATGCCAGGTTTTCCCAGAATTATACGGGGTGTGTCAGAGAAGCCTGGCGATAAATCAGCCCACCATTTCTCATAACAGGCCCGTAATTTTTGCACTATTTCCGGATTATCTTTAGAAATATCATCTGATTCTTCAGGGTCTGTTTTGAGATTGTAAAGCTCTTTCCCATTGATTAATCGCCATTTGTGGAACATAACAGCCGATCTGCGCCATTTTTCAGGATATTCAATTCTCTGGGAATCGGTAATAACAGCTCTCTCCGGTAATCTTTTTGCCTTTCCAGTTAAAAGATCATAAATACTTGTCCCATCAAATTTATAACCCTTTGGATAATTTAACCCGCACCAATCAATCAGGGTGGGCAAAATATCGATGTGCGCAGTGAGTTCATCAATATCAGTACCCGGCTTAAGTTTTATCCCCGGTCCTTTGATAAAACAGGGAACCCGGTGCCCTCCTTCATACATACTGCTTTTTTTTCCTCTCATTCCTGCCCCGTATCCTGCTACGGGGAAACCATTTCTTCCTTTCCCTTTTTCAATTTTCACCCCTGCAGAGGTCCCGTTATCTGTCATAAAAATTAAGATTGTATTCTTCTCAAGGCCCCATTCTTTAAGCTTTTGCATCAGAATACCCAGGTTTTCATCTATATTTGTAATCATCCCATAAAATTCCGGATTCACAATTTCTTTATTATCCATATATTGTTTTCTGTATTTGTCTGCGACATTATAAGGACCATGGACAGCATTGGTTGGTATGTAACAAAAAAAACTTTTATTTTTATTACGGGCAATAAACTTCATGGCATTGTTAAACCAAATGTCAGTACAATAACCTTTAAATTTCTCGGGTTTACCATTATGGAAGTAAGTGTCATCAAAGTAATCATTATCCCAATAGTCCGGAGTTTGTCCGACACCGCCTCCGCCATTGATCAGCAATTCTTTAAAACCGCGGTCCTGTGGCCGGAAAGGATAGTCATCTCCAAGATGCCATTTGCCAAAAATGCCCGTTACATAGCCGTTTTTAGAAAAAACATCTGCCATGGTCAACTCGTTTTTTCTAAGCAAAGAACGTCCTCCAATAGTGTGCCATACCCCTGTACGGTCACTTACATGTCCTGTCATCAGGGCAGCCCGTGTGGGTGAACAAGTCGGGCTCACGTGAAAATCAGTAAGCCGCACACTTTCAGCGTATAACTGATCCATATACGGGGTTTTAATCCATGGGTTTCCATGGCAGGCGAGGTCGCCATAACCCTGATCATCCGTCAGAATCAAAATTACATTTGGTTTATTTTTTTGCTGTAGGCTTTTCTTATTTTCAACGGATTTAAAACCTGTTGAAAACAAAAATAATAACCAAAGCAGAGAGTAAAAAATACTATACATGACCATTTATTTAATAAGGTTTAGGTGACTTGTTTGATTTATGACTCCCTTTTATACTTTTAATTTTTAATTCTTTAACAGGTATATCATAAAATGATTTATCAAGCTTTTTATATTTAGGATTGGCATCCTTATCGGGGAGTGTTTGAAGTACAGTTTCAATTTTTTTCAGAGCTTCCCGTACTTCCGGTTTATCACTGTTCAGAAGGTTATTTTTTTCTCCCGGGTCTGATTCAAGATCATACAGTTCATATATCACTTTTGTTGTGTCAATGTAGGCCTTGTATTTTTTATCCCGGATAGCACGGTCTCTGAAGGTAAAGAAATTTACAACCCTCCCGTTTCTTATTGTTGCCGGGTGAGAGCCCATGGCCATGATCCATTTGCGTGGCGAATCATCCTGCTTTCCAAGGATCAACGGGGCAAAGGACAAGCCATCTATCGTATCTCCGTCCGGTATCTTTGCACCCACAAGTTCAGCAAAGGTGGACAGCATATCGGGAAAGTCTACAAGAGCATCCGTAATTTTCCCTTCCGGAACGAGCCCGGGACAATTCACAATGAAAGGGGCATTTATTCCATTTTCAGTAAGATAAGTTTTTCCGCCTCTGACAGCCCGTCCATTCCGATGACCTATAATATTATTGGCTGTTCCGTTGTCTGTCGTCCAGAACACAATCGTATTATCCCTGATACCCAGACTATCAAGTGTTTTAATTAGTTTTCCAAGAAGAAAATCGGTATAACGGACCATGGCTTCGTGTTTTTCAATTTTACCTGTAACATTTGGTTCGAGGGGTGTTGTTGTCAGGGGAAGATGCGTAAGGCACATAGGGTAATAGATCATCATGGGCTTATCTTTGTTCTTCTTCATAAAGTTGATTATGAAATCAGAAAAAATATCATCACCAAATTTACCTTTATAGGTTTTGCTCCCTTCTTTGGTATGAATATACGGATCCCAATATCTTTTCTGGCTGACTTTAACATTTCCCCCTTCTCCACCCGTCCACATACAATATTCATCAAAGCCATGTTTAACCATTATCTCAGGCTGAATCCTGAAATCGTTGATTTGCCATTTGCCGGCTGCACAGGTAACATATCCGGCTGTTTTCATGATTTCAGCAAAAGTGGTGTACATATTGGGATCAAATTGGGCACCGTGCCCCCACCGTGGGACATCATAGTGATTAACCCATCCGTTTCTCCAGGGATACTGACCTGTTAACAAAGCAACCCTTGAGGGGGTACACTGGGGCATGGAATACGCATTAATAAAATTCATGCCCGTGGCGGACAGTTTATCCACATTAGGAGTCTTAACGTCGTCTGCACCATACGTGCTTACCCATTCTTTACCCAGATCATCAATAAGGATAAAAAGGATATTGGGTTTAGTGATATCCGGTTTTTTCTTTACTGTTGATGTACAGCTTTGGAAAAGAACCAGAAAAAAAGAAATCAGCATTGCCCACAGATATCTTTTTTTAATCAATATTTTTTTCATTTTTCAGATATTTTAGATGATTTCTTTTAAGAATGAAACAATGTTTTCATACATAATATCATTTAACTAATGATTATTTATTCCAGGCTTTCTCGCGAATTTTCATCAGGGCAGGATATTTTTTGTCGGTATCACCATAATATTTCTTCAACCGGAGCAATTCAACTTTTAAACTATCTCTCATGTACCGGTATCCGGGTTGCTCATAAACATTATTCATTTCTTTCGGATCTTTTGAGAGATCATACATTTCCCAATAGGGCGGGGTTGGTTTTTGAACAGCTCCTTTGGCGTCGAGGGGCAAACCATAAAAAAATATAAGTTTATACTTTTTAGTACGTATCCCATAATGTGCGGGATTATCGTGATGGGCCATATGCATCCAGTAACGGTAATACATTGCCTTCCTCCAGTCATCAGACCTATTTCCCTTTAATATCCCTCTAAAACTTCTTCCTTGCATAAAATCAGGAGCTTTCATTCCCGCATAATCCAAAAAAGTCGGGGCAATATCTATGTTAAGACAAATGTTATTATTTACACTTCCTTTCTTTATTTCTTTTGGATAGCGCACCAGAAATGGCATGTGTGAAGATTCTTCGTACATCCATCTTTTGTCAATATAATCATGTTCTCCCAAAAACATTCCCTGATCGGATGTATAAATAACCACTGTATTTTTAGTCAATCCATTAGCATCCAGATAATCGAGCAGTTTGCCTACATCTTCATCCACAGCGGCCACTGTCCGGAGATATTCTTTCAAATATTCCTGATAGGCAGCACTGGTCTTTTCATCATAGGTCAGGCCTGTGGTATCGATTGGTGTTTCGAGCCAATGTTTATTGGGCCAATATTTATTGGTAACCTGATAAACCATATTCCTTCTTTTGTTTCTAAGTGATATGGATGTGCCATATTTTTTGTGATGTAAAGGACCGTGATTTCCATTATGGTATAAACTTTCAGGTTCCGGAATAAATACATTTTTAAACATTCCCATGTTTCTTTTAGGAGGCTCCCACAGGCCATGGGGGGCTTTATGGTGGACCATCAGGAAAAAAGGCTTGTTTTTATCCCTTTGATCAAGCCACTTAATTGCCAGGTTTGTGATTATATCCGTGACATACCCCTTGTAAACTTTCCCCCCTTTATTGGAATCCTGCCATGTGTCACTGATTTCCTTCAATTTAGGATCAATATAAAGGCCCTGTCCCGGAAGAACATTATAATAATCAAATCCCTTGGGCTCTTTTTTCAGATGCCATTTCCCGATAATTGCAGTTTCGTATCCTGCTTTTTGCATTTCTTTTGGTAGATTATCTGCATTCGGATTGTAAGAATCAGCCAAGGTATAAACCTCGTTTTTCTGACTGTATTGACCGGAAATTATGGCTGCGCGACTTGGAGTACAAATAGAATTTGTAACCATCATGTTATCCATACGAATTCCTTCTCTGGCAAGACGATCAATATTTGGTGTCGGGGCAACTTCCGCGAGACGGCTGCCATAACAACTTATCGCATTCACAGCATGATCATCTGCCATGATGTAAAGAATATTCGGTTCTTCCTGAGAAAACCCCAGAAATGAAATTATGCCCAATGCTAAACTGAAAATAATTTTCTTCACTTTCATGATTTCTTCTTTTAAGGTGGGTTCTAAAAATTCACTTTTTTACTTGTGATTCGAGAAAAATCGCAGAACCCGTTATACGGTTTTCCTAAATCAGGTCGAATATACTTTTTATTTTACATTTATCACATATAAAATTT
>SDBT01007462.1_pt1 | contig 17987 bp, 12 predicted proteins | sample 2277101 | NCBI WGS metagenome assembly SDBT01 (sample SAMN10404973, study PRJNA504765) | marine sediment metagenome | isolation source: marine sediment core GS10_PC15, 103 cmbsf | place: Arctic Ocean: Southern Knipovich Ridge | collected 2010 | reverse complement strand
CTCATGTTGCCCTGACCGGCTGAAAGGGCTTTGAATTGGGGTGTCATGTTCTCAGGGATACCACCGGGGCCAAGGACAAAGAGACCATCTGGTGTACCAACTACCGGGACTCCGCTTAGAAGGGCCAACTGAACCCCTGCCGGGCCGATAGTTGTGAGGCCATCAAAGGCGCCCATAATAACGGGTGTGGTCCAATTACCCACCGTTGTGTACGTCGCATTGATGTCGCAGTTGGACAGACCAACCTCACCGGTGTTACTGAGGCTGACTTTATAGATGCGCCCCTGACCGACCACAAAGTCGTGTGCCGGCACAGCCGTTTTGGGTCCGTTACTTCCGTAGTAGATCTCGTTGAATTCTGTACCGCCGGGGACAAGGAATTCACGGGTTGAGCTACGGGTTAGCTGAAGAGGATGCGCCTTGTTCGTAAAGCCGGTGGTTTCGGTTTCCTTATCGCCGATGTCATTACCCGTACCGGCGTTTGTGACCTCTTCATTACTACCCCAGCCCCCGGAATCTTCAGCCAGGGTTGTGCCGAGCAGGGCGAACATACGCTGCCGGTTCGGGACGTTATCTCCACTGGCCCCCTCATAACGAACGATGACCAAAACGTCATTGCGTAGTTCATCGTAGGCCATACCCGCGATGCCGTACTGGTTCAGTGAAGCGCCAGTGCAGTCAAGCGTGATGTACTTCTCACGTTTCGCGGCCGGTTTGATCTCACCAGGCGTCAGGCAATCAATGTTGATGGCGTTGTTATACCAGCCGTTCTGGATGTACCGCGGGATGAATCCACCTTTGTGCCAGGTGTCAAATTGCTCGATGAAGCGGATGCCGTCTTGAGGATTCAAGAGGTCGGCGCCGTCGCCTACCTGTTCCTGATACACCAACTCCCCACGCTCGTCTGTAGCGATACGCAGGGGGATAGTCGTAGAAGCGCCGCGCAGTTCAACGTCTTGCTTGATGGACATTAGTTATTAAGCTCCCCAGCTTCCCAAACGGAAGAGGACTTAGCGAGTTTCCTGTGGTGCTCACGGATGCGGTGGTTGAATGTAGTCTGCCATACGCTTAGTGTAATCAGATAGTCTTTCTTGCTGGCCTGGGGGATCTCAGGATGTTGCACCAGGAAGCGTAGGACCTGAACGATGATAGACGCCTTCGCCAGTTCATAGGGAGCATTGACGGTTGCGACATCCAGGGCGTTCGTGGTTCCGACTGTAAATTCATCTTCAGGGAGGAGCAGGGCTAGTTCCCCGACACATGATCGCTTGGGGGTCCAGAGCCGGACGGTGCGGTCCGTGTGCATGGCCGAGACCGGTGTGATCCGGTGGTGTTGGCCCTTCGACATAACCCAGGCCATCGGGCTCCAGAACTGACAAGCAGCGGTCGCGGCCGCAAAGGTCACACGCACTTTGTTGGTGCGGTTGGTAAGTTCTAGCTCGGCTTCGAGCAGCGTATTCGGTTTGGCCGCGGTCCCCGTTACAGTCGCGGTAGTTGATCGCTCAGTAGAACCGTCAGCCAGGAGAGCGGCGACTGTCAAGGTCCCGACAGCGGTAGCCACACCATTCGCCCAGGCAGCAATCTTGATGCGTTTGGAGCCACTACCGACGTTGATGTCTTGGTACATATTCTCTGCGGCGTCAAGTTCAGCAGCGTGGGCGTAGTTTACCGGAACGATGCGAGCCAGGGCAGCCGAGACCGTCCAATCGGCCGGGCCGTTGTCGCCTGTGTCCCACTGTGAGAAGTCTGCATTGCGGAACAGGTTGGCGCCGACGTTGTACAGCCGGCGGAAGTGTGAGACAGCCGAGACGTCAGACCAGTCCGTCAGGTCGTAATACCCGCGGCCGTTCATCAGTAGCGGCTGGAGACTGAGCTTTCGAATCCTACGCAGCCCCTCGTTAATCAAGTAGGGCCAGTGGTTCAGGGGATGAAGCAGAGTCTCGGTGTGAATTTCGTAGTAGAGGTTTCCGGTCAGACCTGAGACCGTCCCGAACGTTTGCTTTTGCGTTGAGGGAGTGTAGGCAAGGTTCTGCCGGAAGTGGAGGTTGGTGCCGTCATCGATGAGGATACCCGCCTCGTTGTAGCGCGCGGCGTCATCCGCCGGGTCCATCCAGGAGTCATCGCTGGTGTCGATCAACGTAGTCGTCGTGATCGTGGTGGATGTGCCGTACTTGACCAGGCCAAGCTCTCGGCCCACATCCTGCCTGTATTTTCGCTGTGAAGTTACCATTCAATTTCCTATCTAACCCTTGATAGAGGGTTTATTCCCACCATCCACACCCGCCCAAAGTTAAGCTCGCTGGGTCACGAACGCTAGGCCTATGATTGCTTTTTGGAAGACCCCTTCCCCTTGGGCTTGGGAGCTTCGGTGCCCTTGTCGCCCTTCTGACCACGCCGGGTTGCCGGACCGGGTGCTCGTGGGGCATCAGGCGGTCGGCGCTTTGCGGGACCGGGCACTCGTGGCCCAGGCAACACACCGTAAGACGACGTGCTCTTCTTGGGATCGCCCTTTTGAGAGTCGGCCACGCAAGTACACGAGCCCTTGGTGCCATCTGCCCGCACAACAACTGTGTCATGCGGATCCGAAGGAGACTTATGCCCCTCCGGATTTGCGTCCCAATCGTACGCGACGGAACGAACCATCTTAGTTGAACCGTCCCGTGACCTGACAGATGAAGTTGTCAAGGCCCGTCATGGCTGTCAGGGAGCCGGCCACGTACGAACCGATGCGTAGACGCACCAACGCATGGGCCGGAACCTGGAAGGTCCGTGAGCCCGCCGTGTTGGCCGGCGTCCCAAGCAGGAAGCCGAAGGCGTAGACCGGTACTCCAAGGGCGAAGTCTTCCGTGTCGCTGCCTGTGTCATCCCAGATCTCGGGAAGATCGGCGGCTGCCGTGGTCGTGATGATGCTGGTATACGCGCTGAAGTCCAGCGTGTAGTCCAGCGCGTAGCCGATGTTGTGATCGGCGTTGGGGTCGGTGAAGGTCAGGTCCAGGGCCGTGAAGATCAGTTCGTCGATGATGCAGGTGCCGGGACCTGTGGCAAACAAGTGCGCTCCGTCCCCCAGGACCTTGCCTGCGACGTCGTAGTTGTCGAGGCTGTTCGTGATCCCATCATACTCGGCAGAACCGAGAATCTGGGTGTTAGCAAATTTGCTCATGTGTTGTTGTTACCTTTCGTTGAGATGGATTCGGCTTACGAGCCGACGTGTTCGCCGATGACTGACGCCTGAAGGTTGTCGAGACCAGTGGTGGCCGCGAGCGTGCCCGCAGCGTACGTGCCGATGCGAAGACGCACAAGCGCCTTGGCCGGACAGCGAACTGCCGGGGCCGCGCCATTGCCGCCGAACTTGTTGGTGCCGCTGTGACCAGTGGCCGATCCGTTGCCCTTGAAATCGAACATGAAGATCGGAACGCCGTCAGAGACGTCAGGGAGCGTGCCTGCGCTGTCATCCCAGATGAGAGGCGTGTCAGCCACGGCGACCTGTGTCCTGAGCGTGACGTACGTGCTGTTGTCCAGCGTGTAGTCGAGGACGTAGCCGATATGACGGTCAGCCGCCGGGTCCGTGAACGAAACGTCCAGCGCCGTGATAACTACGTCGTGGATCATGCACGCTGCGAAGGTCTGGAACAAGTGAGTCCCATCCCCCAACACCTTGCCGGCCGCGTCGTAGTTACCGAGCGCGTTGGTTACACCATCGTACTCCGCGCAGCCTAGAATTTGCTTGTCGTTGAAAACACCCATTGTGTTAGTACCTTTCTCTCAGGGCTTCCACCTGATCCGCCGTCTCGAAGGCTTTATGACCGGGCGAACCTTGCACCGGTAAGGGCCAGTTTACTCGGTCGCTGGCACCGATGTTACTTTGATGTCACTCGTCTTGCGACGAGGACGTGATTTCACTTGAGCGAGAGTGTCCCCGGACTTGCCGATTCCCTGGCCTTGCTCGGGTACAAGCTCTACGAAGTTGCTAGTGGATGGATCTAGGCCGTCTCTCTCAGCGAGGCCCTGCATGTCCTTTTCGACTTCGATGGCATCTATGCCACCACCATAAACGACACGGGTTGTACGGCCTTGAGCGTCCCGGAGGACGGCACTACGGACCTGTTCACGGATGACTGTTCCTGGGAACTGCCGCGCTTCCAGGATTTCCGCAATGCCGTCGAATCCGGGTCTATGACTCATGGTTGGTTTAGCTACCGACCGTCGTGTCCAGCTGCAAGCACCACTTCGGGAACGCACCGAGGCGCGCACCGTAGTCGGTGAGAGAACGGATCAGAAGACCGTCCCACTCAACCTCGTCGTAGGGCTGGGACTCCCATTCCTGAGCTACTCCAAGGTGGAGAGCCTCAGTAGAGAACACGGCGCCGATTGACGGGGCTGTTACGGAACCAACAGTCTGTCCGATGTAACCGCTCACGAAAAGCGGAATACGGAGGATCGTTCCAAAGAACGCGTCGTCCAAAGACGGAGAGACCTGGATGATGTCCTGCAAGAAGTGAGGGATCACCCTGGACTGGTCGTTGGAGCTACCCGATAGAGCAGCAACCGCACCAAGCTGGTTCAGGAGGTCCTCTTCCTGGAAGACGTCGATGACGCCCACAATGGGAGTCGGAGCCGGGCCACCATCTGAGCGGGCAAGGCCGCGGAGACGGCGCCGTACCTCTGCGAAGTGCGCCAGGTTGGTCGCACCAGAAAGGCCGGGGTCGATCGAGCCAGAGTCGTCGGTAAGAGCCAACAGACGAACCTCAAGGGCTTCGGCCTGAGCCTTAGCCTGCTCCTGACCGCAAAGGACCGCGAGGTCCTCACTTGGGAAGCGCAGGGCACGTCCAGAGATGCGGTATAGGATCTTGAGCATGTTCGTAGTGAGGTCGATCGTGTCGATGCCCATCTGTTGGACAGTCGTGATCTCTTCACCGTCTGTGTGGTCTTCAGCGATGAACTGGTTGGTCTGATACATGATCCGAACGCGGTCCTTACCGCGGGGGATAACGTGCCGGACCACAAGGTTGCCCATCACGGCATATTCCATTTCAAGGACTTCGGCAACCGATGTGATAACCGGCACGATTTCACTGAAATTGGAGATATTCGTGGTGGTATCGCCAAATGCTGTGGTCATTAGTTGTTTCCTTTCAAGTTAATTGTTAGGTGCATGGACTAGGTAAAGAGAAAGCCCCCGGTGGAGTCACCTGGGGGCCTTCTATAACCGATTGAGCGGGGAGGAGGAACCCGTCAACGGAAGATTGAGAGCACGGCGGGTCTACGCTACTACGCGACCGCCGCGAGGAATTCGTGATTTGATCTGCTCCCGGAAGTCCGCATCTGACATCTTCCCCTCGTGCCGCTGTTTAGCCGCATCGGAAAGGGAAGTTGCCGCCGCCGCAGAACTGTTCGCGCCGGGCTGACGCTTGGTGCGCTTCGCCCTAGCACGATCGACTGCGGTAGGATCGGGACTTCCTCCGTCTCCTGATTCCTTCGTACGGGGTTCACCCCCGTCGTTAAGGTACTTGACGCGGACCCGAGTAGCATTGTTAAGCCACTTTCGGTAGCCGTCGCCATTGAGCGGGAATTCCTGCGAGTTGGTGATGTCCACCAACGGGAAGTCATCCTCTTCAAAGTTCTTAACGTCCTTCATGTCTCGGAAGAAGGCGTCAGCATCCTTTCGCCAGGCCGCTTTCACCCACCGGTCGGCTACCTGCTCTTCCAGCTTGGCTACCACTTCTGCCCGTTGCGCTTCCATGCCCTTCTGTTCAAGGACACTTGGGACTGCCGGTTCCGCAGGCTTGGCGCCTGGGACCAGGACGTCCGCGTATGGATTTGCTGGGGCAGCAGTGGCGGGCTCGGCCGACTTACGAGTCACTTGAACCGTTTTCTCGTAGTCGGTTAACAACTCCAAGATTTTGGGGTCCATTTCCTTGTAGCGGCCGGTGGTCATCAGTTCACGATTTCTGTCCATCGTGCCCTGCATGAGCGTTCGCGCCTTCGCTTCAGCTAGTTCGTTGAGCGTCTTACCGTCCGATGAGTCTCCGGGTGAATCGGCTGATCCAGGAGAAGGTTTCCCTCCGCCGAGGGCCAGATCCTCAGAAGTCGGATTGGGGTTTGGATCTACTGCCATCTTGGGACTTTTACCTTTCTAGTCCTGGTCGGCTTTACCTGACAGGAATTGAACCTGCCGGATTGCCTGTTGATTACACCGTTATCACTATAGTAATGGGACCCGAGGCCCGATGTCAATAGCAATTAGAGTGTATTTGCCTCGTAATCAATCAGATCCAAAATACGAGAATGGACTTTCCGGGCTTCGAGCACACACCAAAACGCGAAGAAGGCCATACATACGGGCTTCAGAGGCCGGGGGACCTGCCGGAAATACTCAGTCCGGATGGTAAGATCTGACCAAAGCTCACTAGCGATGAAGGCACAAGTCACGGCGCCGACGAAACTGACACACCCGGAAAAGGCTGTCTTCTTCGGCGTCCTTACCATTAGAAATACTGGTCAGGACTCGGGGCATAATCCGGATAAAATTTCGAGAGCAGAGGCTTATCGTTCCAGTAGAAAAGACGCTGGGGGTTGTACGCCGCCCGCTGTGCCTGGATCGCCAGCGCCCGGTCTTCACTGGACAGGCCCGGCATAGTCAGGATCATAGCAAGTCTGTTGTCTTCCTGGGGCGACAGACTGGCGAGGACCTGGACGTCGCGCAGGATGTTCTCCGCCCGTCTGGACTGGTCAGCCGTAAAGCCCACCCACTTCGGAATATCACGATACACGCCGTATTGATCCTGCGCCGTTTCGTATTCCTGTTCGAGTGGAGTCATAGATACCCGGCGGCGCTCCTCAATGTAGTTACGAATGTGAGCCGGAATCGCAGCCATAAACTGATCTTTCATCGTGTAGAACTGATCGTAGTCGTCATCATCAATGAAGCCATTGCCGTTAAAGTCAGTCGGCGTGATCGCATTGTAGTTGGTCCAGGCGGCATCCGCCGGATCTTCTGGCAGGGTCCGTTCCTTATCAGCGATCGCTTTGAATTCAGGCACGTTCTGAAGTCCCTGAAGGCCGGCGCCATACTGAGAGCGAGCCGTGCTGCGGCCCTTACGCCACTCAATGATGTTGATGTCACCCTTAGCAAGCGCACTGTCCAGGTCCTGTTGCGTAGCAGACAGCAAGCCCTTAGCGGTGTCAATCGCCCCGAAGTAAGACGTACGAGCCTGACGTTCAACCTTCTCAGCCCCAGTCTCGGCAAACGGCGGGATAGCCAGGATGTCCTCAAACTCCGGTACGGACTTCAAAAGGTTAGCCCGCTGAAGGGAATTGAGTTCCTTGTAACGCTGGACAGTGTTCTTAGCAGTCGCCCCTTCAACACCATTCTCGGTCATCCAGGTCGCAACCCGCTTGTGAACTTCCATTGCGGTGTCGCTGTAAACCTTCACACCTGGGATCTGTGAAGAGAGGAGGTCCATCGCGGATACAGTCTTGCGTGCTATAGACAGTTCGTTCTCGTAGACGTAATCCCGGATGTGCTGGACCTCATTTGGGTACAGGTCACGGCCGAGTTCAAACCGTCGGGCGGCCAGGCGGGTTGCTACGCGGTTCGCCAGGTTCTTCTGAACTGCACGATCCCGAACGTCAGTAGTCGCTCCGAAAAAGGGCAGGTTGACGCCCCGGGAGTCATTTATCCCCATCATTGCCGTGATGTCTTGTACCCAACGCAGTTGTGGGATTACCCCATACTTCAACTGACGATCACCACCCTTAGCGCCAGGGATGCCGGCTTGTTCAGCGAAGGCAGTCCAGGTGTCTGTCAGGGCTTGAACGTGAGGGCCGGGCATAAAGCCGAAGAGGTCCATCACATCGAAGATCTGATTCTGCACCGAGTCATCAGAGTCTACGAAGTTCTGACCGGCCATGATCGGCAGCCAGGAGAATCGTAGTTGAGGCGCGAACATCATGGCGCCACCACCAGGTACGGAGCCGAACAACATACCACCCCGGAACATCCCTTCATCTTGAGCCGACTGTGTAAAGTGATTCATGCCTACAATTACACCAGGGCGGTGAACGAAGGTACTGGCCAGGTATTTCGGGAGATGCAACTGGAACGAGGCAAACGGGAGGATTTCACTGATGACGTTCTCGAAGTTCGTTTGCAGGTTGTAGTCTACCATGTACCGACGCATAGCAGGGAGACCCTCACTCTGCATAGCGTCACGATAGAGGGCTGACATCTTGTTCTTCACCAAGACGTCTGACTTGTCTCCGATATTCGCCAGTTGATGCACGAGCGTTTGGAGCTTACGGACCGACTGAGAATCGAGGTCCTGGTTCAGTGCTAGGCGCATTGTACGCTTGGTGGCATCTCTCATGCGATTCCCGAGAAACCGCTGGTAATTGTCTGGTTCTACCTGTTTGACTGAATTGTAGAAGAACTTACCGAGGTCGGCGTAGTTGTCCTGGAAGTCCCGGAACATCTCTTTGGCTTCACGAATGGGCGGGTTGGCTTCGAGGAGCTTGATGTTCTCAAGCTCAGCCAGGAGGCCGGCGAACTTCGGGTCCTTCTCAGCAAGAGCAGCCGGGCTCGCAGGGATCGTGGTCAGTTCGCGCGGGACTTCCTTGCTCTCCGCAAATTTCGCTATCAGATTATCGGCGGTTTCCCCTGTCTCGTCCAGGTAACGCATAACAGCCGCCTCAAGGGGCTCATGGTCTGCAAGAGTCGCCATATTCCGGCCGGCGTCTCGTTGTGCTACATTGCGGATGACACGATGGTACGAAGCCGGATCAACCGCTGTACCTGCCAGATCAAGAGCATTATCGACCATCCCCTGAAGCTCAGCCGCCTTCTTCACGATCAATTCGCGTTGGGGCTGAACGTGGGGGAGGGATTCACCCAAGAGGCCGTACCGAGAGGCAGCCTTCTCAGCCCAGAATTCTCGTGACTTGTTGATGTTACCGACCTGGAACACTTCCTGTTCAAGCTTCTTAGCCGCCTGTGCAATGTCCATTTGGCTCCAATTTCCGCGGTTCATAATGTCTACCATCGTGTCCGCGAATTCGAGCTTGGCGCCTTGAACCCGGTACATCGTCGCTTCGGCGGACGCACGGAAGTGGCCCATCATCGAGACCATACCCGGAAGTTCACTGGTCTCATCAAACAACGCGAGAGCCGGCTTGAAGTCCCCATTCATGGCAGCCAGGCGGTTCAGGGCTGTCTTCGCCCCAAGATCATCGCCCGTCTGTAGTGCCACCTTATAAGTGTTGAGTTCTTCGGTAACTGACTTGAAGCGGATGGCTACCTGGTCCGTCAAGTTGAGCCTAACGTTCTCGTAAGCCAGGACCATCTGGGTTGACATCACATCATTCGCCTGGGCAGCGTGGGACATCTGGGTATAGACCAACATATCAGTGGACTCCGAGGCAAGCGGGTGTGACTTCTGGAATTGCTGCCAGAACGTCAAGTCCTTCTTACTCAGTATCTTACCGGCGTCTAGGGTAGCCATGAAGCCTTCTATGACTTGCTGGTCCTGTTGCATGGCCCCGCGTTGGCGGACCATATACGGTGTGTAGGATTGACGTATACGTTCCGTAAGGCCAGCAATTTCCGTGTCGAGTTCACGTCGAAGCGCGTCTGTAGTCCACATATCAGGCGAAGCCTTTTGCGCGCGAGTCAACATGCCCGAACGTGTCTCCCGTGCTTGCCGCAACGAAGTTAGTTCACCAATCATCGTCTTGGTGTCTTCCGGCGTGAGGATATCATCCATCACCTGAGCAAACCGCTGTCGCGCAGATCCCAAATTCAGGACCTTCGCGCGGAGGGCGTCTTGTGCGTAATACGGGATGTTCGTCTGAGCTTGAGCCAAGCCAGCGATCGTAGCGTCGTACACGCCCATTCCCTTACGCATGTTAGTCTCGATCGCCCACTGTGCGGTAAGACGAAGGTTCTCCGGAATGTCGTTCAGAGAAGCCATCACGTCGTCCAGAACCAGCTTGTCCAGGCTCAGACCCTCATCCAAAAAGGCTCGTGTGCCCTTCGGATCGTCCACGAAGCGGGCAGCCCGCTCCTTAAAGAAGTTCTTGAGGGTCGGGTTGAGGTTCAAAGAATCGAGTTCATCGAACCAGGTCTTCAACGGCAAGAGTTCACCGGTCGCTGCGGCATCGTTCACGCGCTTGTAAAACCCACGAGAAGCGTGTTCGAGGGCAATCTGCGCCTGAGACGAACCATCAACACTACGAATCGTACGGTTGAAGAATGTCGCAAGCGGAATGGACTCCGCCAAGTTCTTTGACGTCATACCCATTGAGGAAACGTAGTCCCCGCTCCCCAGAGGGATGACTTCCCCGAGCGTCGGCGCGGATTTCGTGGGGGCTATTTTCCGCCCGAGCACGTTATCAATCGCCTGGGTAATGTCATCTCCTGTACCCTTCACCGAAGCCTTGAAGATATCCATGATCGTACCGTCAGCGGCCGCGCCAATTTCAGGCGGGAGACCATGCTTCACCATGAAGGGAAGATCGGCACTCTGACTCCCAAGGAACCGTACACCCCCGGCACGCCAGGTGTTGTCGCCTGCGTTAATGAGCAAGAAGGGCAAGCCGGTCATGGTCGTAACCAGCGGCCGGAAAACATGATCGATCGCCTTGCCAACCCAGTCATAAGCAGCAAATCTCATCGTGCTTACTACATCTGGATCAGGTAGCACACCCATATCTGCGAAACGGATGGGCCGGATGATGTCCTCAAGGGATTGTGTGAAGACGTCTTCGGATGTATTCGCCAGGTCACCGAACACGCGGAGGAAGTTCTTGTCGCCGCCGACATCATCCCGGAGGCCGACTACGGCACGCCTGAAGATCTCACGCTCGTCAATAGCCTGGTTGCTGGTGCGGGCTGTCGCAAAAGCTACATCATCCAAGAAAGCACCGTCATGGTAGAACACGTTGCTGGCAATCTCAGCAATGCTCCTACCGCCCCCGACAGCTTCACTTTCCTTTAAGCCTTGAACGATACCGTATGCTGTACGGCGAACCTGACGGTTGGCTGAGTTGGCGGTGGAGCCTAAGCCCCAGGTCCCCAACCGGCCAGCAGCCGCGTGGACGTCCATGATCTTCCAACTACGAGGGCCAACAAAGCCCATCAGAGCCGTCATGCCCCGGAGTGGAGTAGACTTACCGGCAACATTCAAGATGTTGGTGACCGTGCCTGCCTTGTACGGGATCTTCGTGATGGCGTTGGCCGGAAGCGAAAGTCCAGTTGCCCAGATGCCTTCAGCCAGGAAGTCAGCTTGTCCCATAAACGATGTGATACGGTTCTTCGGTAGAATTCCAGTTAGAAGACCGCCGCGTAGCCCCTTCATGGTCGTTGGGTCGGCGTGCTTAAGGATTTGCTCCGTAGCGTCAATCCACGTCTTAGTCAATCCCCTCTGCTCAGCGCCTACACGAAAAGCCTTAATAGCGTCGTCTGAGATCTCCCCACCCTGAAGGAAGCGGTTGAAGAGTTTAGAGTACCCAGGGACGGAATCAATTTTGGACGCCATCCTCATGCGTTGAGTGAAGGTTACAGCCGTAGCCGACACACCTTTACCCAGGGCAAGCGGCAAGAGAGCTTCAGCGCCTCGAATGGCTGGCGTCTTAAACAAGCCCAGGCCAACGTACATTGTCGGGTCGAAGGCTAGTTCCAGCCCGAACTTCAGCACGCCGGGGAGCGGGGCTTCATCCCATCCGGTCCGAAGGTTGTTGATGCTGAGTGGGGTCCCGTGCGCTGCCGTAAAAGCGTTGGGGTCGTTCATGTAGACACCCAAACCCAAAAGAGGCTTAGCGACGTACTGCCGGCCAACGTCAAGGGCTTCCATCGCTGCCATCATTCCGGTCGTGAACTGCTTAGCAGCGAACGGCAATGCGTTCGAGAAGATAGACCCGAAGTTGAACCCGTCATCCTGTGAAGGCTCAATCTGAGGGGCCTGTGGAAGTGAGGCAATGAGGGCCTGGATACCAGGCGTGAAGTTGATAAGTTCGGGCATGGTTTTAGAAGCTCAGGCGGGTAGTCTGAGCGGTCGGGATGAAGGACTTTTGGATGTCCCCAAGAACCTGCTCGATCGGGATACCGGTCTCAGACTGATACAACGCACCCAGGAATAGCTTTTCAGACGACTTCATGCCGCCCCACTGTTCTTGTGTGAGGCTTGTGAGACTAGGCAGTTCGACGCCAAGGCCACGCTTGAAGATGTTTCCAGTGGGCGCCGCGGTTCCCGTAGACGTAGTTTCGGCTGATGTAGTTGCCATTGCGGTTGGTGTTGCCGTTACTCCGCCAGGAACGTCATAGTTCTGAAGATTGGTCTTTGTACCCTGGATCTTTAATGCTTTTCCGGTTGTATTACCGTCAGGATCATACACGCCAGAGTAGAACGTATTTTCACGGGTGGTCCCCTCTGCCCCCCGACTAATCCCGAGATCTTTCAATTCAGCCTCACTTAGGGAATACAAGTCAACTGTACTACCAGGGTTTGTGCTGGTCCCGCTTGTTACTCCCGCCCCGCCCCCACTACTAGGGGAGCCGCCACCTTCAGGCCCAAGAGCCGCGTTGACCAGGGCTCCGGAGTCCATGTCAGCCGTCACACCACCACCGCCACCAGTTCCGCCAAGCTGTTCAGGTACACCGAAGCCGGGGAGCGTCTTGCCGGCCAAGGCTGCCTGTACAAACGGCAGGTTCGAGAAGATGTCCGCGATCGCGCCCGAGGGGGCGCCGGCATTACGAGCCATATACGCAAGCTGGATGGCGCCAGTCGGGGAGGCAGCCAACCCTGCGGCTTCCATGAGCATCTGAGTATTGATCGTCTTTTCCTGGAAGGACTGTGCCCGCTCTGATAGAGCCAGGCCACCCTTAGCAATCTCATAGTCATGCGCTTCAGCCAGTGTGCCCAGGGCAAGTTGACCCTTACCAAGCTCAAGCTGGCCGGCCGCAACCTCACGACGCAGGCCCATCTCTTCAGTACGAAGGCCCATCTCCGCGGCAAACTGAGAAGCTGACGCGGCCAACTGCTCACGCTGGAATGTAAGTTGGTTCTCCTGCATCCCGAGTTGCTGTTCGAGTTGATCATAACTGAAGCCCATTTGCTCCTCGAACTGTAGCTTCGAGAAGTCCAGTTGCTCCGTAAATGAGTCCTTCGAGAATGCGAACTGGTCCCGATTGAACACCATCGTATCAAGAAACTGTTGCTGAGCTTGCTGTTGTCCTGACTCCGACAAGCCGAAGGACAGCATGAACTGTTCAGCACTTTGCGTCATCTGGTCACGCTGAAGCTGCGTCGATGTCTCGAATTGACTCTTCGAGAACCCGAACTGTTCATTCCACTGACCTAGCTGGTCAGCCCATTGTGTCTTCGAGAAATCAAACTGGTCCTGAGCTAGAGCAGCCGAGACCTGTTGCATGTACGTGCTGCCGCTGGCCTGGTTCAACGACTGGTCGTAAATGGCCGTGAAGATGTCAGAAATGAAATCCCACGGATTTTCGTCTTCCGGCGCGGGCGTAGGCTCGGGATCAACTTGTGGGAATATATCCCCAGGGGCATAATAAGGCATCTTATTGGCTCCAAGCCTTTATTTGCTCGGCCGCGGAGAGGTTCCGGGTCTCACTCCCAGGCGTACCCGAGAATCGGTTACTTCCGCCGCCGCCACCGAGGCTACCAATAACGCCGCCGACGTAAGGCCCGTCACTGTACCCAGCGTCCAACGAACCAAAGAACAATTCGGAGAAGTGCGGCGTCTGGAACATCGCCGACATGAACTGCAAGCGGTTCCCCGAGGGGAGCATCTGAATCACCGACAGAATGCCCTCACGCTCGTAGTTCCGGCGAGCAGTCATAGTTTCAATCCGCTGTTGTTCCATCACAAGGGTCTGCTGCTCCATGAGAGATTTGGTGAGGTCGTCTTCTTCTGTCATCGGTGCTTCAGGAGGCGCCAGTTGAGCGAACGCCAGGACCGCTTTGGGAGAAGAGAAGTCCCCTTCTGCTGCGCTGGTCACGTAACTTAGCATTTCCATAGCGGCCGTACTACTTACGTCCGCAGTTTTGTTGACTATAGACGCCGTGAAGCCGGCAATTTGAGACATCGTCGCGAGATCTTCAGCGGTAAGAGCCTGTCCACTTGCTAGTCTTGCGTTGATTGTTTCCATAGCGACATCATAGCCCATCGCCATGTAGAAATTGTACGCATCTTCTTCACCAGGATTGGTGAACTTGAAGTCTTCAGGATCAACTGGCTGGGCCAGGTCGGCCGGATCACGATAACCATGAATCCCCACCGTACCACCAAGCGGAACGAAATCTAGAAGACCCGAGTAAAGCGTCCCCTTTTGGGGCTCAAAAACGAACTTCGCGCCTTCACCAATACCCTCACCCACTGTCTCAGCGAGGTTCTTAAACTCCTTGAAGAAACCCATTAACCCTGACCGCCGTACAACTTGACAGCCTTTATGTAGACCTCACGCGCCATCGTGATCCCCTTCGGGCCGTGGGCGATAAGAAGCTGAGTGAACAACTGTCCCCGCTGCTCAAAGTTCATCATCAGGTAGTGTGCTGCAAGCTCGTCCGCCGAGATAGTCGATTCACCCGGCATCATCGCCAGGGTGTTATCAATTGACTCATTCATGGCGGCGCCTCGCGTAGCCAATTCACCGATCGCGTCCGGGTTGGTAGCCATTATCGGACCCCCGCCACCGGGGGCACCGGTCCGGCGTTAGCCGTGGCGCCAACCGTGGGTTGTGCCGGCTCCCCGACACCAGGCTGTTGACCTGCCGGCTGTACGCCGTTCGGGTTACCTACGATGTCCGCGACATTGGCCGGCTGTTGCGAGTCTGGACCGACCGCGAACATCTGAGCCAACTGTGCCAGTTCCGGCGGCAGGAGGCCCTGTTGTGCAGCTTCAGCCAACTCATCTAACCGGCCGGCGCGCTGAAGGCCCTTCATCATAGCGATTGGGCGGTAGAACTTGTCAAACTCCTCAACGAGAATCTGGGAATCTTCATCATCCGGATGTTCTACCTGGTAACCTTCCTTCTGGACACGGCGCCGAGTAACATAGCCTAGTGCATTACCCTTCGCCAGATATTCAGTTTGGGTGATCCGGTCATCAGGAAGGGGAGCGTTGATTTCCACCTTGAGGTTGAAGTTGTACCCCAACATTCCCGGCGTGAAGTACAGGAAAGCCCCGTCTGACACTTCACCCGTCTGAGCCGGGACAACTGTTGGGGACGCAAACGCATCCATCCGGCGCATCATAAAGAGCGTCGCCTTGCGGATCGCCCGAGCAGCCTGATGGAGAATGGGGAGGTACTTCGAGTTGGCGGCCGCGGCCATGTTCGTCCACAACCAACCAGTAGTCCCACTGGGAGGAGTCTTACCGGTCATCACGTCCGACAGAGCGACGGACTGAAGACTCTTATTCACATCGTCAATCGCCAACATGAAGAGGTTAGAGACGTTGGCCGGGTATAGGTAAGCCCAATTCTCATCCGGGCCTACTTCCAGGACCTCACCAAGCTGTTCCTCTTCCTGGTCCTCGTCTCCGACATCCGGTTCGAGGCCACCCGGCACGCCCTGACCGCGAGAGGTAGTGTGGACCAAGCGAGCAAACCCGTGCTTCCATAGGAAAGCGTCGTTCTGCGTGCGAAGGTTCAGCTTCCGCTTGAAGTCCTCGATTGCATTATAGAGCACCGGGAGTCCCATTCGGCCTGGATCTGGGCTTGACGTGACCATGCCGAGTGCAAGGAAGTAAGGAAGCTCCTCATCTGCGTTGAGATAATCGACTCGGACGGGAGTGCCGTTGACGACATAAATACACCATTCGCCTTTCTTCCAAAACTCCATGTAATCCACCACGCGAGTCGCGTTGATGGTCATACTTGAAGTCTTGGTCTCCGGGATCTCATCCCACTCGTACCCTTGGTCTAGGTACTCCTGAATCTCCTCCGAGGTCAAGCCGATCTCAACCGGGATCCGCAGCTTCTTATTCTTGTCGTCAAAGCTCCCACCAAACAGGTCCGCCACCTCATAAACGGACAACTGGTGACGTTCCAGGACCCGGCTCATACCCTCAGACGTAATATCGTAGTAGAGGGTGTTATACTCGGGGATGATGACGTCGAAGGGGATATGCTCTGCCTTGAAGACGTCGACGCGCTTGTTATACGCGATCTTGGACTCGTCGGGCGCCTGAATTGGAAGGTCATCCCAACGGTCAAAGCGGTCGATGACTTTCAGGACCCCGCCGCCATACGCAAGCTGTTGATCGTTCAGCAAGCGGAATAGGGGGAGCAACTGTCGGTCCTCGATCGCCAACCAGAGAGATTCAGCCAGGGCCGATAGATTCGAGGCCGCAATGCCGCTTTCAGGATCGAGCCCCGTGGCCTGGAAGATAAATTTGGGATAGACAGCCGAGAGAATGGCGACCAAACGCTCAATAATCTCCCCAGCTTCCTTCGATGTGACGATCGGGACGACTTCTCGATGCGACGCAGGCAAGTAGGCTTGGATCAGTCCGTGCCGAAGCTCGAACATCTCCGTGTAGTTCTGGTCCCGGATGGTAAACTTGCCCCGAATATTACCGAGGTAGTCCTGGGCTTCAGCGCCCCACTCGACCCACTGCCGCCACTCAGGCGACTTCATAATGTCCATGCTGACCTGAGCCGTGGAACTTCTCCCCATAGGAGAGAATCCACCGCCTAGCCGGGTCTGGACATCACTTATGCTAGTACCTAGTGCCATTTAATCCTTCGGCTTCTCTTCTTCTTTCTGTGGAGAGGGAACCAACTGCGAGCCCATAGAGCATGAGCCATCGCTAGAACCCGATCGTCCTTGTAACCAGCAAGTCCGCCCCAACGAGTCGGGCCAGTTTGCACGAACGTTGAAACTTCACGCCAAAACTCAGGATCTTCGGCTTGGAGCGAGCGTGTGTTGATCCATGTAATCAGGTTGCCGATGATGATGGTCTTCGTTTTGGGTGTAAGCGTCAACCCAATTTTCAGGTCCTTCTTCCGCTCCGCGTCGGGCATGAAGTGACGTTCGTCAAAGCGGTAGTAGTTCTTGAAGCCCTGAGCTTGGAGATACGGGATGAACCCGGCGCCGGCAGCATTCCGCTCGACGCACAGGAAAGGGTTGTACTCAAGGAGCATCTGTGCTATTTCTGGCGCCGCTTCGGTTAGCTCAAGACGGCCGTCCCAGGTAGCTACCAGTTTACCATATAGATCGACTATTTTCAAGCTAGTGGCATCTGGATTTCCGGATTCACCGATCCCCTGGGCCATATCCAGGCCGGCGACATATTGGCCCCGCGTTTTAGGCTTCTCCCAGACCTTACCGCGACCGTCATACAGAATTGTTGGGGGGCGCTCGCGGCCGAGTTGCTCAGACAACCGGATCTGCTCCTGAACATACTCCTGGTCGAAGGGAGAGGACCCTGTTTTCGTAAAGGCTTCCGAGTCATTCCGGGGATACTCCTGGAAGAATAGTTCCTCATGGCCGATATAGTCCTTCTCTTCGTGCTTGTACCACTCGTCGGTACGATGGGGCACAACGTCGAAGGGAATGAAGATCGCGCGGAAGTTGGAGGCTTGCTGTTTGGCTAACTGCCACTGCTTATGGTACTCGTTGCCGGTTCCGTTGCCGGTAGAGATAAGGAAGACCTTACCGCCACCTTCCAGAGTCGGCTTCAGGGCAGCGAAGTTCTCCTTGGCGTACTGGTGAAAGGCAAACTCATCCAGGACCACGATCGTCGCGGCTCGGGACCGACCGCCGGCCTTCGTAGCAGCCAGACACTCAATCTTGTTACCATTCTCCAACTCAAACGAGAACGTGTTGTCCGCCAGGATCGGCATAGCCAACTCGGGAGAGATGTCAATGACGTTCTGGTGGATCCGCGGGATCTTCTCAAGCAGGTACGCCGCGTCTTCCTTCGACTTTGAGAGGACCAGGGCGTGCTGTGAGTGCTCCGGCTTGAAC
>SDBT01007461.1_pt1 | contig 17989 bp, 16 predicted proteins | sample 2277101 | NCBI WGS metagenome assembly SDBT01 (sample SAMN10404973, study PRJNA504765) | marine sediment metagenome | isolation source: marine sediment core GS10_PC15, 103 cmbsf | place: Arctic Ocean: Southern Knipovich Ridge | collected 2010 | reverse complement strand
CCATGTCGCAATCGGTGTAGATTGCTTTGACTTCCTGCACGTGGCCGGACGATTCGCCTTTCATCCAGTATTTCTGGCGGCTTCTCGACCAGAAGTGCGTCTTTCCGGTCTTGACGGTATCGCAGAGCGATTCGGCGTTCATGTACGCCACCATCAGTACCTGCTTAGTATTCTCGTCCACGCAGATAGCCGGGATAAGCCCGGCTGAATCGTACTTCAGCCCGTTGATTGTCTCTTCCAGCTTGCTCACTTGTTACTCCTCGGCCTCAAATTGTTTCAAACGTTCGAATCATGCTAACTGCCCCACTCGCGCAGGTCAAACCTGCAAGGTATTGACTTGGGGTCTGGCTGGGGGGGAAAGATGGCGTTCTAGAGGATCTGTGCCCAGCTTTGGGAGCAATTGCCCGTTGTGGCCAGATCCACGAAATACTTGGCGATTCGCACGCAGTTAAACTCCGAATGGACCCGCTCCATTCCGGCGTGGGCAATCTCTTTCCGGGCGTCGTCGTCGGACAGGTATCTCTCGATCAGCCCGATGCATTCGTCTTTCGTTTTGAAGTAGCACAGATGCTTTCCGTCTTCAAACAGCAGTTCGCTGCGAGGGACGTACTTTGCGATCACGAACAGGCCATGGCTGAGGTAATGCGTCAGGCGATCGGAATGGTAAAGCTCGACGTCGTTGAAGGCGTTGATGCTCAGACCGATCTTCGCACCGCACAGGGCGTTGATATAATCCTGACCGGATATTTTGGGCCTGCCCAGACAGCCGTGCACGGTGAGTCTGTCACTCTCGGTTAGTTCCTGGATCAGACTCTCGCGATCGGCATCCTGTCCGGCGAGTTTGTGCGCGAGCTTGCCGGTAAACAATACATCCGATTCCCATTTAGCAGGCACGGAGCGAGGGTATTCCAGGTCTGGATCGGTCGGGTTGGGCAGGAACGCACAGTTGGGGACTCCGGCTTGCTTGGCTTCCTGCAGATATCGCCCGCCTGCCGTTGAAATGAACCAGTCGCATTCGAGCGCCAGGCTTAGTATTGCGGGTGGAATATGCTCCCCCACATCTTCATGTCTGCAAACATAGACGGCAGAGGGTGCGACTTGTTTGATGCGTCGGATCGTTTCGGAGCGGAGTATGCCTGTGCCCACCAGAAAGACCATGTCAGGCTTGTAATCGGCAGCCAGACTTTCCAGGGCCCGGTCGGTTTTGGTGCGTCCGAGCCTGGAATACCATCTCTTGCTCTTGATCGGGCTGTGCATCGCCAGTGAAGCTTCGTAATCGAACGCGACGGCATCGTGGCCGTTGCGGATGAAGCCTTTGCTCAGGCGCCTGGCCTTGCTCAGGGTCGCCCGCGGCGCGGTCGATTGGGTGCTGCCCACAATCAGTATCTTCATGTGGCTCTCTTCCTAGAGATATCCGAGTGCCTTGAGTTGGGTTTCCAGTTCAGCTTGGGATTCTTCCGAAAGCGGTCCGGCAATTTGCTGCCGGATTCCATGTAGGCAGGCAACTCTTCCATGGTCTGGCCGTTCATCATGGGGACCAGCGACCGGCCGTGTATGCCCGCGGGGCATTCGATACCGCGAAGTTCCAGGATGGTGGGCACAATGTCGATCTGACGCACCTGCTGGTTGATGACTTTGCCTTCAGGCACACCGTCGCCCACGATCATTAGTATGTTCGGTTTTTCTGATGGCATGGCGATCTCGTTTGTCGCGGAATATCATGTTCGTCGAGCGATCTTGCTGCAAGACCCCGCCATTGTCAAGCGAACGGCTTGTGCCCCGCTGAAACATTTAAGCATCGCCGTATTCACCTTCTCGCCAACGTCCTGGCTTGATCTCACATGACTTTTCCATTTCCTTGTAAGTCATTGCCATTTTTAGGTTCATGATCAGATTTGCCTCTCCCTCAGGAGCAATGATATCTTCATACATAGTCTGGCTATCAAAGAAATAGAGATTAAACGCATTCATGAATCTTCTGAGTTCCGCAAGGGCAGTGTCAACGTCCCTGACTAATATTGCCGGAAGTGGCTTCGCATCCTTCGCGATTGCTGTGATTAGATCGTTGTGGGCCACCACCTTGTCACGCCTGACCCGAAAGGGCTTACACATTTGTTCCAACTCATCCAGGATCATTCTTAAGTCATTGGCGATCTGAATCGCTTTCTCTTCATTCAGGAGCTTGACCAGATACTCTAGACTGCAGTTGTCGTACTTTCCTTGGCGTCCTGGATCCGTAAGCCTGCTCAGAGTAAGCGTGACATAATCGTAAACCATGTCTTGGAACACGCGGAACAGAAACGGCCCTGTCTTGTTTAGCAGTTTCACTCGTTTTGTTCCAGAGCCGAAGAGACGTTGATCAATTCGCCAGTAGAGATGAAGATTCGCGATCTCGTCGGAAAGCCTTTTGAAAACTGAAGTCGCTTCCCCACTTAGTGGGTGCTTTGGTTCCATGATGTGTACCTAGTTGTCCAGGGCAGGGTCTATTGTTTTCGTGTAATTGGTGTAATTCGTGGACTATCTCTAAGCTCCCGAGAGCAGGTCGAGTTTGCCAGCGTAGGCGCGGATCACCTCGCGGCGGAGTTGCTGGTGGTGGGGCGCGGTAAGTGAGGGGTCTTCAGCGACGATTGCGATCGCGTCGCGCCTGGCCAGACGCAGCAGTTCGAAGTCTTCTATCAAGTCAGCCACCCGCAGTTCCGGCAGGCCGTGCTGTCTGGTTCCGAAGAATTCGCCCGGTCCGCGAATTCGCAGATCTTCCTCGGCGACCTCGAAACCGTCGGAAGTTTTCTCCAGCACTTCAATCCGTCGTTGGGCAAGCGGGTTCGACGGCGAGGCGACGAGAATGCAGATTGCGTCGGCTGTAGATCTGCCCACACGTCCGCGAAGCTGGTGCAACTGCGCCAGACCGAATCGCTCGGCGTGCATGATTACCATCACGTTGGCGTCGGGAATATCGAGGCCCACTTCGACGACAACCGAGGCCGCCAACGCCTGGATTTCGCCCGAAGCGAACCGTTCCATCGCAGATTGTTTCTCGGCTGCGGGCATCTGCCCGTGGATGAGCCCGACGTTGAAATCCTTGAGCGGACCGGCCGAGAGTTCCTCGTACGCCTGCGTGGCGGATTTGAGTTCCAACTTCGCCGACGGAGTGACCAGAGGATAGATGAAATACGCCTGCTGGCCGTCGGAGAGTTTTTCCCGCACGATGTCGAACACCTCGTCCATATCCCGTTCACCGACGCATTTTGTGAACGTTCGTCCGCGCCCGGGCGGAAGGGCGTCTATCACCGACACGTCAAGATCGCCGAAGACCGTCAGCGCCAGCGTGCGCGGTATCGGCGTTGCGGTCATCACCAGGTAGTGCGGTGCGAACCCCTTGGAGCGGATTCCGCTGCGCTGGCGAACGCCGAACTTGTGCTGCTCGTCGACGATTACCAGGGCGAGATTCGCAAACTTCACGCCCTCGCTCAGCAGGGCGTGCGTGCCGACGACGATATCGATATCCCCCTTGCCCAGGGCGTCGAGCACGCGATTGCGTTCGGCGGTCTTCATTCCACCGACAAGCATTTCGGTCCGCACGCGCGAGCCTTCGAGATATTGCTCGATCTTGCGGTAATGCTGCACTGCGAGGATTTCCGTCGGTGCCATGATAGCCACCTGCTTACCGCCTGCGACGGCGACCAGCGCCGCGTAGAGCGCTACGAGCGTTTTTCCCGAACCGACGTCGCCCTGCAACAGGCGGCTCATAGGCCTGTTGCGTGCCAAGTCGGATACGATGTCAGCCGTTGCGCGGTCCTGGGCGTCGGTGAGCGTGAACGGAAACCGCGCGCGGATTCGCCTGTCGATCTCAGCGGAAGTCTTCAGCGGATGGGCGGGGCGTGAGACTTCCCTCATGCGCACCAATGCGATGCCAAGTTGCATTAGCAGGCACTCATCGTAGGCCATCCTGCGGCGGGCGGCGGACCACTGCTCGGTGTCTTCGGGCCGATGCATAGCTCCGACGGCTTTGGCCCGGCCCATAAGCCCACGCTTGTCCAGGAAATCGTCGTCCAGCCATCGGCGGACAAGATGTTTCGCCTCGGGAAGCACCTGTTTGGTGATCTGTCCGATGATTCCGCTGGTGAGCTTTCCGCCGGCGGGGTAAACCGGAAGGAGTTGGTCCTGCGAAAGTTTCTGACCCTCGAAATCGTAAAGCACCTGGAACGTCGGATTGAGCAACTGCAGGATATTTTTATAGGTGGACACCTTCCCGCTGGCTGCCAGGAACATCCCAGGGCGAATCTGACGGCTCAGGTATCCGCCGTGGAACCACTTGAGCGTTACCAGTGCGTCGCCGTCGGCGATCTGACATTCGAAGTAGGGCTTGCGTCCGAAGGAGTGATACTTTGCTTTGACGACCTCGCCGGCGATGGTGCAGGAATCTTCATCGCCGCGGAGCGATTTGATGGGCTGAACCTGGCGGCGAAGGTCGAAGCGTCGCGGGAAGTACATCAGCAGATCTTCGACGGTTTGGATTCCGAGCTGGGAAAGTTGCTCCGCGCGCGTCGGACCCACGCGCTTGACGTACTGTACCGGAGTGTCCAGCTCGAGTTTCGCCACGTTTGAAGGCGCTATCTAGCCGGGATATTGACGGTCTTGCCCACGGTCAGAGTTTTCGGTTCAAGGCCGGGATTCAGTGCGACGATCTCCGGCCAACGCTTGCCGTCGCCGAGATACTTCGTCGCCAGCGACCAGAGCGTATCGCCCTTTTGCAGCGTGTGGGTTTTTACCACCGGCTGGGGGGCAGGGGCTACCGGTTGGGGGGAGACGGACTCTGCGGTGGCGGGGGCGGCAGCGACGGTCTCGGGAGGAGTGGTTTCTATCCTCGCCGGTGCCGGTGCGGGCCTGAGTTGGTCGGTGCCCCGCAGTGGAGGCGGGCCTCCGGCGTGCATTCCGGGATCGCTGGAGGACGGGTCTTGAGCGCAGCCTGCAAACAGAATCATTCCCAACGCAACGCAGATTATGGTCAGCCTTGACATTATCGTTCCTTCCGAAGTGTGCATTCAGACAGCGATGATAGCTTTTTGCGGCGACCTGTCAAGTTGCCCAGCCCTGCTCACCGAGCAGTTTGACGAAGCGAACGGCGCATATTTCGTGGCGAACCATCTCGCTGCCGTGTTTCTCGGCGACTATCAATACCTGCGAAGCGGCTTGCCCGACGGGCATTACGATTCGCCCGCCGTCGATGAGCTGGTCTATCCAGCTTTGAGGTACCTCCGGGGCGCCCGCCCCGCAGATTATGTAATCGAACGGCGCTTCGGCCGGCCAGCCCAGGCTGCCGTCGCCGGTTCGGATCGTCACGTTTTCGATGCGGAGCTTCGCCAGAGCCTCTCTCGCCGAGGCGGCAAGGGCGATTATTCGCTCGATACCGTAGACGCTCTTGACCATTCTACCAAGCAAAGCACTTTGGTATCCGCTGCCCGAACCGACGTCCAGAACGCGGTCTTCGGGTCCGCTTTCGAGCAGTTGCAGCATGAGCGCCACAACGTAAGGCTGAGAAATCGTCTGCCCATAACCGATCGGAAGCGGACAATCCTCGTATGCCCGGCCGGCCAGATCGGCTGGAATAAACAGTTCGCGCGGTACGTTCGCCAATGCCTCCAGCACGCGCCGGTCGTGTATTCCACGCTTGCGCAGTTGGGCGTTTATCATTTTATTGCGGGCGATAAGCGACCACGACGAATCGAATGAATCGCCATCGTCGAATAGTTTTGCTTCCCCGTCGGCGTCCATGCAAATATTATAAGCTTCTACTCCACACTACTACAAACCCGAGGCACATATGGCCAAGCGATCAATAGCAACGTTGACAACAGACTTCGGAACAGCCGATCCGTACGTGGCGGCGATGAAGGGCGTAATTCTCACCCGGAGCCCGCATGCGAACATCGTCGATATCACTCACGAGGTTCCGCCGCAGGACATTGTTTCCGGCGCGTTCGTACTGGCACAGGCTGCGCCGCACTTTCCACCCGAAACGGTGCACGTCGTGGTAGTCGATCCGGGCGTGGGCACGGACAGACGCATTATCGCCGCCAAGTTCGGCGGACAATTGTTCCTGGTTCCCGACAACGGAATAATAACTTTCGTCGCCGAGGCCCTGCCTCTGGAACAGATGGCCGTTGTGGTCAGCGCGGAGTTTTTGCCGCCCGATGCGTCGCTGACTTTTCACGGGCGCGATATTTTCGCGCCCATCGCCAGTCATCTGCTCAACGGGTTGGATATTGCCAAACTCGGTCCCGTTCCAAGTTCCTACAAGATGCTGGAAATAACCGCGCCGGAACTGGAAGACGGACAGATCGTCGGGCAGGTGGTGCACGTCGATCGCTTCGGCAACCTGATCAGCAATATATCCAGCCGCTCGCTGGCTGCCGCTGAGGGCACTGTGACGGTGACCTGTGGCGGACAGGACGTCGGGGGTATCAAGCCCACATACGGAATGGCCGATCCCGATACGTCATTGGCGCTGATTAATTCGATGGGCTACGTCGAGGTGGCTGTCAATCGCGGACGGGCCTGCGATCGCCTGTCGGCGGGTGTGGGCACGGAAGTGCGAGTCGTCGCAAGGTAGAGCACCTTAAGTTTGCCTGTTCCGTTCAAGCCGGCTGTGGCTTCAACTGGCGGTGTCGGCCTGCATCGACGATATCACTACATCGCCTGCTTCGGCCTCCTTGCCAGCCAAAGTCCTCGCTCGGCTTGCAATCGAAACATTCAATCTTAAAATACTCTAATTGAACACCGGCTGGGACTGATACTTACCCGGAGATGACATGACTTTTAAGAATCACGCCGACTACCTCGCCGAGACGGACAATCGATGCGTGTGGCATCCGTTTACGCCCATGAAACAGTGGGCCCGGTCCGAGCAGATCATCATTGAATCCGGCGAAGGCTTTGAACTGACAGACACCAAAGGCCGCCGTTACATCGATGGTTTCTCCAGCATGTGGTGCAATCTGCACGGCCATCGCGTGGGGAGAATCGACCAGGCAATCCGCGATCAGCTTGGCAAAATCGCTCACAGCACGCTGCTTGGTTTCGGCAGCGCCGCGAGCATCGAACTGGCCGAGCGTCTGGTTCGCATATCACCGGCTGGTCTTACGAAGGTCTTCTACAGCGATAGCGGCGCTACCGCCGTCGAGGTCGCACTCAAGATGGCGTTCCAGTACTACCATAATCTCCGCCAGGCCGGCCGCCGGAAGTTCATTGCACTCAAGCTGGGCTATCACGGCGATACCATCGGGGCTGTCAGCGTCGGTGCGATGAAGGCCTTCCATGGGCTTTACGAACCGCTGCTGTTCGATAGTACGCTCGTCGATACGCCGAATCCGTATCGCAATCGCGATGCAGGCCCGGGCGGCGCTGCCGTCCTGCAACAGATTGACGATGCGCTTTGTGCAGCTCCGGGTGAATATTGCGCGGTGATTTTCGAACCGCTCATCCAAGCCGCCGGAGGCATGCTGACGCACCCCGAAGGGTTCCTGCAGTCTGTGCGCGAGTTGACTTGCAAGCACGATGTTCTGCTGATAGCCGACGAGGTGGCGACTGGCTTCTGCAGGACGGGCAAGCTTTTCGCCTGCGAGCACGAAGGCGTAACTCCGGACATAATGTGCCTCGGCAAAGGGCTGACCGGAGGCTATCTGCCAGTTGCAGCCACGCTGGCGACCGAGGAAGTATTCGACGCGTTTAGCGGTGAGTTGTCAGAGGGCAGGACGTTCTATCACGGCCACACGTTTACCGGTAATGCGCTGGGTTGCGCCGCTGCCGTTGCGAGCGTCGATCTGATATTTGAAAACGATCTGCTCGGAAGGTTGGACGATAAGGTGAATCTGATCGCCCAGACGCTCAGCGAGTTAGCCGACCATCCGAACGTTGCTGATATTCGCCAGTGCGGGATGATGGTGGGGATAGAGTTGGTCAAAGACCGCGAGAAAAACACTCCGTTCGACGCGGAGCTTCGCACTGGAGTGCAGGTTTGCCTCCACGCCCGCAAGTACGGGCTGATTATCCGGCCGCTTGGCGATGCGGTTACGCTCATGCCCGCACCGGGAATGGATCTTGATACGCTGCGAAAAATGATGGATGCGGCTGTGGATACGATAAGGGACTACTTTGAAGGCAAAGCTGAAAACAGCAAAAGCAACAAATTTGCCACAAAGGACACAAAGGACACAAAGAGCAAAAACTAAAAGCTAAACAGCCGCTTGCGGTTTAGCTGGACGCTAAAATCTAAAACTGAAAACGAAAGATTAAAAGCTGAGAGTTGATGGCTAAAAAAGAATTCAATTTCGACGTTTCTGCGTACCCAGAGCTTCCGCGGCTCAAAGGGTTATTCATCACGGCTACCGATACCGAGGTGGGCAAGACGCTGGTAGCCGGCGCGATTGCTCGCAATCTGCACAAGGCAGGATGCAAAGTTGAAGTATTCAAACCAGCCGCCAGCGGATGCAGACGCACGCGCGAAGGGCTGGTATCGAGCGATACGGAGTTTCTGGCAGCCTGCGCCGACTCCAGGCGAACGCTGGCCGAGATTACGCCTGTTCGATATACATCCGCCCTTGCGCCAAACGTAGCGGCCGAGCGCGAAAATCGCCCGGTCGATCTGCAAGCGATCTTCGATTCATATGCGAGTCTGGACGGGGCCTGCGATTGCGTGATCGTCGAAGGCGTCGGCGGGCTGCTCTGCCCGATCAGCGACGATTTCTGGGTGATACATCTTGCTGCGATGATGAAGCTGCCCGTGGTGATCGTCGCCAGGCCCGGTCTGGGAACCATAAACCACACGCTGCTGACGATCCACGCCGCCCGCTCGGCAGGGCTGAAGCTCGCAGGCGTTGTCATCAACCGCTACCACATAGAACCACTTGCCCGCGACGCGCTGGACAAACACGCCGAACCCTATACCCACGGGGATGCGGACTTGGCGATCTACACCAACCCTGCGCAGATGGCCGAGCGATCGGGCCTGGACGTGCTGGCTATCGTGCCCGAAGATTCAGAAAGTTCAATCGAAAACGCGACGCTCGGATTCGACGTGGAGTTCGCGCTCAGCCAGGTCGATTGGGCGGGCATCATCGGCCTATAAGAACGAAGAGAGTGAAAAGACCCGCGACTTGGAGTAAGTCACGGGCCTCTTGTTCGCAACAGCACGGAGCTAAGTCCGCTCCTCGGATGCCTCAATCCAGGTTGGCGGCTATTTTGGTTCGTCTTGCTTCCCGCTTGGACTGCTTTTCCTGCTTTTTGGCGTTGGCGGCTTCGGCACGGGCGACTTTTTTCTCTTTGGCGGCGATCTGCTTGGCAGCTTTGGTCTCCCGGGCAATCTGCTTCTTTGTTTCCCGTGTCTGGACGGCCGTTGCTCGCTTGGCCTGCCTGGTCTCTCTTACAGCGGTTCGCCTGGCCTGGTTTACCGCGACGCGTTCGGTCTTTCGCTGCCTGAGAACCTGTTGCTTCGTTTCGCGGGTCTCTTTGGCGGCGATCTGCTTGGCAGCTTTGGTTTCTCGGGCAATCTGCTTCTTTGTTTCCCGTGCCTGGACGGCCGTTGCTCGCTTGGCCTGCCTGGTCTCTCTTACAGCGATTCGCCTGGCCTGGTTTGTCGCGACGCGTTCGATCGTTCGCTGCCTGAGAGCCTGTTGCTTTGTTTCGCGGGCTTGTTGGGCAGCCAGTTGTTTTGCCTGGCGGATCTGCTTCACCTGGGCAACCTTCTCGATCCTGGCCTGCTTTGCCTCGGAGCGTTGCCGAGCCCTGGCGACGGCTGCGGGCGTGGTACGGGTCTCGACGGTTCTGACTCGCGTCTCAGTTCTTCTCGTCACGGTTCTGCCATCACGATTCACGCGAGGCCTGCTTACGTTTCGCTGTCGTGTCCGGACGATGGCACCGGAATGCAGCGGCGCGGAGTGCTTCTTGATGCGTCGGTTCTGTCTGGCAAGGCGGTCTGCTTCGACCCGCTCGGCGGCGAGTTGCGTGCGGAGGCGGCGGTTTCGCTGGCGAAGGCGGGTGATACGGTCCCTCGCATCTCCCAACCGTCTTCGCAGTTGAGCGTTATTGCGATGCCTGCGATGGTTGTAATGGCGATCGATGTGATGATACAGCCGGTAGAGCAGTTGATATTCGGCGTCGATGATCGCGAAGCTGAATTGAGCGTCATGACGGCGGCCGTGCCTGGCCCGCTCGAATTCCATCGAGATATAGGCAAGCCGACTGTCGACCAGGTTCAGCAGGACGGCTATCTCCGGCTCGTCGCGTTCGATGACATTGACGACGACATGGGTGTTCACGAACTGAGGGGAATTGATGTGCTCCCTGTAGACTTGCCGGATGACCATTGGCTGGGGCGGATACACATCGTAGTGCTCGTGAACGACGACCTGGCTGTCATAATCGCATCCGACAGCGACAAGCAGGATTGCTGACATTGCGATGATCGTTGCGGTTTTCATGGCTGGCTCCTTGTGCTGCTGTCTTTGTCTACCAACAAGACACGCACAAGGCCCCCAAGTTGGTACGCAAAAAGCCCGCCCAAAGAAGATTTATCCCAACCGCTTTCCGCCGAGAGCTTTGTAGAGAGCTATATAGGCCTGGGCGACCTCTTCCGACACGCGGAATGATTCGTTTGGCCACTCTCCGAGTGCGTCGTGGACGCGAATGTTGGCGTCGATAAGGCATTCGACCGGTTCAGAGACGTTGGGGAAGGTCGATACGTTGCGGCTGCATTCGTCGCTGACGGCGAGTAGCTTGCCGGTCGGGCCTGCGATGTAGCTGCCTCCTCCTCCGCTGCAGTTGATGCGGAATGCGTGGGACGTTCCGACGCTGGATGCGGCGATTTTTTCAAATGCGTCGATGGTCCCTGAGACACTCCCGCCGTTAGCAGGACGAATTTGCAAACGGGCTCCGAACATAACCGGAAGCGTCCATGTGTATGGGTATCGCCCGTCGTGGCAGATATGCATCGAACACGGAACACCGCAGACGTCGAACTCATTGAGTTTGTGCCCGTGCCATAAATATGGTTCGCAGGAATGTATCTTCGCGCACGTAGCCAGAATCCCGCCGTCGGGATCGTACACCCGCGATACGTTGTAATTGGTCTTGGCGATCCTGTGATCTTTCCGGTCCACCCAGATCGGCATGCCGGCGATCAGGTGCGGAGCGTTGGGCAGCTTGCTGATGAACCTGCGCAGCTTGCGCTCAGCGGGGGCTATGGGTTTGGGGTCCAGCGTTGTGGCGCGATGCAGACCGGTCAGCGAAGTTTCCGGGGTGACTAGCAACTTAATACCTTTATCCGCAGCCGCCGTCAGCCCGCGATAGAGCGAGGCGAGATTATCCTCGATAGACGGCAGGTTCAGCATCTGCCACGCACCGACATGCAAGTATTCCGGTATGCCGTTATCCACGCCGCGCTGGACAAACTTTTCCAGCAGCACCCTGGCCCCGGTCGCTGCGATGTGAGCGCCAGTCTCGCCAAGCATGTTGACGTCGGTTACTTTGATAATGCACTTACCGTCCAGGTAGGCCGTCATATCGGCGTTCTTGAGAGCGCCACCGCCGGGTGTGTCGGTCTTGACGAGCTGCAGCACGTGCGTCTTTTTACGCGAGAGCGTAAACTTTGCCCGGCCGATCGGCTGGGGACGGGTCCAATCGGAAGAATCGATCACGGCTGTCCGCCTGGCGAAATCAAGCTTCAGACCCAGCCACTCATCGAAGCACGTGAAACTCAGTTCGAACGATCCTTTGCTCGCACCGTCGGGTAGCGAGAAATGCGCCTCTATACCGTTTCCGTTGTAGCAGTGGATGCCCGGTCCTGGCAGGCAGAATCGCTTCTTTCCGGCGGGACTGATAAGCAAGCCGCGCCGAGTGAATTCAAGCAGCCCGCTATCAAGGGCGGGGTATATCCATCCGGCGGCGCGTTTGGGGAAGTTCGTCTTGTAGAGAACTTTTGCGCGTGGCATGAGCAGCCTTTTCTATTGAACGGTTGGGGCGGTCGTCGCAGGGGCGTCGGCTGGGCGGATAGCCGGATTCGGAGACGGACGCTGGAAGTATTTCTTGATGACTCCCATCGCGGGTTTGCCCATCGGAACGTACGAGGTATCTTCCGGGCCGATCGACTGGTCGGGATGGTTACGCCATTCCCAGACGACGTACCCCGCGACGGACGGTTCGGCCATCCATGCATCGAAGAACGCCTCGAAGCAGTTCGCCTGAGCCAGCGGTGCCGGCGAATCGGGGGACTCGTAATAGTTCCACGGATACTGTGCGCAGGTGATCTGGTTTGGCCAGCCCACCTCGGTGAACAGGATCGGGCGATTGATCGTCGCCTGCCATGCGAGGATATCGGCTTTGATCTTCGCCCATGATTCGCCAAGGAGCTCGAGCGTTGGTTCGTCACCGCCGGTCAGGTCGTAGTACGTCGTCATTCCGATAATGTCCAACGCGTCCCACCACTTGATGGGGCGGTAGTGGTCCCAGTTTGCCGAGTAGGCCAATCGCCCCGGATATATCGCGCGGACCTCGGCGATAAGCGCTCGCCAGCGGTCTTCGAACAGTTCCGTGGAGACCAGTTCCGAACCGATGATGTACACTTCGGCTTGCGAATCAGCCGCAACGCGAGCGTAGCGCAGGACGATATCTCGATAGTCCGCCCACCAGAGATTCCAGTCCGGGGGGGATATCTTTCCTCGCCATTCGCCGTTGCGACCGTTTTTCAGCAGGATCACGGGCATGATCGTCACGCGCAGGCCCTTCTGGCGGGCGAGTTCAGCCAGTGCGATGATGCGATTGTCGGGCGGAGTCTTACGCGAATCGATGAAGATCGACTGCGCCGAACCGTCCTCCTGATAACCGTGCACGATCAGCGATAGTGTGTTCGCGCCTGTTTTGGCGATTTCGTCTACGTACTGTTCATACGGATGGTCGTCGTCGCCGTTGTGCATTTGCAGGGCAAAACCGCGAAACTCACTTGCCGTCGACGGGCGAAGCGGTGCCGGGCGGGTTGTGGGCGCGGGTAACTGGTCTTCGCTGAGCATGTCGAACACGGCCAGAGATGATATGCCGATGACGAAAATCACCAGAACTGCCAGTTTGTCCATTCCTGATAGTTTCAAGTTCGCCAGTCCTCAACAGAGTTTTTGTCTGCCTCACGAAGGTTACTTGACCGCAGGCCGTCTGCGAATATAATACATAACTGAAGTCATTTCTCGTCGGGAAAAGTTTTCTGCATTCCTTACAGAACACCCCGGGCTTGCCCGGGTGAATCTATTCCAGCGCTTTAGGAGCAAGGCAATGGCCAAAGATGAACCTGTCCCCACCAGTTCCGAACCCGTCCCAGTAGACCCCCAGTCCACGCCGGCTGATCTTGATGAGCCGGTGCTGATCGATCCTGTCCCTGTCGAACCGGACGATGACCGCGTTGTCATAACGCCCGAACCCGTCGAAAAGGAGGTTGACGAGCCCCTCACTCTTATCGAGGATTATGACGATGACGCCCCGTCGAAGGTAAAGGCCCGCGAAGCCGGATCGCCGCTGGACGCCGACAAAATAGTGTTCAAGCGTACCCCCAACGTAAACGGTACGGGCGCTATCCGCTGCAGAGTATTCCATTCGCGCATCGCCCTCGCTCCGCTGGAATATATGCAGACCAACATCAACGAATGGATCGATAACAACGAGATCGAGATCAAGCACGTCGGTCACGTCATCGGGCTGATGGAAGGCAAAAGCCCCGAGCCAAACATGGTCGTAATGGTCTGGTATTGATTGACGGCTGTGCTGGAATCATCGATTGAACTCAAAACAAGAATCGAACCGATAATCAGGTTCGAACATAGCAGAATCTTCCTAAGCCCGCGCACTTGTGATGCGTGGGCTTGGTTCATTCAGTGATCCGAGTCACTCTGCCAATACAATCCTTGTTCATATTCCCACACCCATGCGATTTGGCTTGCGTGACGCGGGCCGTTGTTCGCAGGTGCCTCCCCACACCCTGCGGGCGCGGCCACTTTGTTTTGTCGGGACATTTAATTTCTCCCGCTGCTGGAGGCCGTCAATGTACCGCCCGGGGCGGTTTGGTGCAAATTGCCCCCCAAGCTCGCTTGGCCCGGAGCGTCTTTAATATCGTAACTTACAGCCGAGGCGTTGTGTCTTTCCGGCCATCAGGTAGAATGGTGTAGGATCGGTGCAGGAACACAATCGCCCGGCGACGCGAAAATGAGACTCGATACCACACAACAACTCAGACTCGAGCAGCGAATGAAACTCGCTCCGAGGATTATCCAGGCGATGGAGATTCTCCAGCTGCCCATGATGGCGCTGCAGGAGCGGATCGCTTCGGAACTTGAGTCCAACCCGGTGCTCGAGCTTCACACCCCTGGCGTGGACGAGGAAGCCCCTCCGGCGCGCGTCGAGGAATCGCCCGAGCGAGGCGAGCAGGAGATGATCGTCGATGAGTCCAGCGGTAATAGTGACGACTTCGAGCGGCTGGCAAATTTCGATGAGGAATTCGCAGCCGACCTCGCCCGCTCCGACACGCCGCCAAGGCCCAAGCCAGCGCTGCCCGGTGAACGCGACCGCAAGATGGACGCGATGGCCAACACGGCCGCCCCGGAAATGTCGCTCAACGAATACCTCGCCGAGCAATGGCGGTTCGTCGAAGCGTCCGACGAGGTTCGCGCAGCCGGCGAGCACGTCATCAATTACATAGACGCCGATGGATATCTTCGCACGCCCGTCGAGCAGATTCATACCGAAGCCGATGAGCCCATCGAGACTGAAATTCTCACCCAGGCGATCAAGCTGGTCCAGATGCTTGAACCGATCGGCGTCGGTGCGCGTGATTTGCAGGAATGCTTACTTCTGCAACTTGCTCTCGAGCAGCAGGCCGGGCGCGACGTCGCGCTTGAAATCGAGATCGTCACGCATTTCCTCCGCGACATCGAGATGAACCGCCTTCCGGCGATCGCCAAGCGCACCGGAAAGCAGATTGAGGACATCAAGGCTGCGATCGAAAATATCTCGCACCTGAACCCGCGGCCCGGTTCGCTGATCGGCGAGCGGATTGTCCCGGGCATCACACCCGACGTGATCGTGAACGTGACTGATGACGGGGGGATTGTGGTCTCCATGCCGGACGGTAATTCGCCGCGGCTTTATATTTCCAAGTCGTACCGGAAGATGGCTCGCAATCGCGAGACCGACCGCAAGGCCAAGCAGTTTCTGCGGCGGAATATCCGCTCTGCCGAGTGGGTGATGAGCGCCATCGAGCAGCGGCTCGATACGGTCCGCCGTGTAACCGGCGAGGTCTTCCATGTCCAGCGGGAGTTTATCGAATCGGGTGTCGAGGCCCTCAAACCACTACCGATGGCCGACATCGCCAACAAAGTCGGCGTCCACGTTGCCACCGTCTCACGAGCAGTCTCGGGCAAGTATGTCCAGACGCCACGCGGAATCTTCCCGCTGAGAATGTTCTTTTCCGGCGGGACCAGGACCGACCAAGGACAGGACGTCTCGTGGGACGCGGTAAAGGCCAAGCTCAAGGAAATCATCGGCGGCGAGGATAAGTCCAAGCCGCTCAACGACGATGCGCTCGTTATCGCAATGAAAGATGTGGGTATCGATATCGCCCGCCGCACCGTTGCGAAATATCGCAATCTTATGAACATTCCGCCCGCACGCAAACGCCGCGAATATTAACTCTGCCTGGAATGCGTCTTGCAGCCCGCAGTCTGTCTATACTTGAGTAGACCAATACGGAGTGTTCCCATGAGCCATACCCATACGTCGCAATGCAGCCTTGCAGACAGGAAATGCGTTCCATGCAGGGGCGGTGAGTTACCTCTCGAACACGCAAGAATCGTCGAATTGCTTGATGAGCTTAGCGGCTGGGAAGCTGTTGACGATCATCACCTTAACAAGACATGGAAGTTTGCCGATTTCGCCGAGGCGCTGAGATTCGTCAACACCGTGGGCGAAACGGCCGAGCGTGAGAATCACCACCCGGTGATCCATTTCACGTGGGGAAAGGTGACCGTCGAAACCTGGACGCACAAGATCGACGGGCTGACCGAGAGCGATTTCGTGCTCGCCGCCAAGATAGACGCAGCTTAGCGCCGGTTCTGCTCGAGAGTGTCGAGGATATTGAGATAGCCTACGTACCGACGTTCCGGTATGTCGCCTGCTTCGACGGCATCTATGACGGCGCAATCGGGTTCGTGGGTGTGGGTGCAGTTGCGGAATTTGCAGCCGTTGGCGACCGCTTCGAACTCGGGGAAATACCAGGGCAGTTCTTCGGTTTTCAGTTGCACCCCAAGTTCCCTGATTCCGGGGGTATCGACGAGAATTCCGCCCTGGGGCAGTTCGTAGATAATTGCGCTCCTGGTGGTGTGGCGGCCGCGATTGTCCTTGGCTCTGACTTCGCGGGTAGCTGCGCTGATACCGGGAATGATCGCATTTATCAGCGTGGTCTTGCCCACGCCCGAAGCGCCTGCAAGCACGCTGCGCTGGCCTTTCAGGCTGCGTTTGAGGCTGCGCAGGCCCTTGCCAGTTTCGGCTGAGCAAAGAACAGTTTCCAGTCCGAGATCCTTGAAATCGGCGAGGATTTTCTTATCCGGCTTGGCCAGGTCGATCTTGTTGATGACCAGAAGCGGCCGAAGCTTGCCCCGCTCGGCGATGATCAGGAACCGATCGATCAGCCCATGCCGCAACGGCGGTTGACAGGTGGCCGCCACGATCAGCAGGCAATCCATATTTGCGACGATGACTTTTTCGAATATCTCGTCGCCGTAGTCCTCGCGTCGCTTCTGGCTGCGGGGCTCTGGGCGCGAAAGCGCCGTCTTGCGCTGCTGACGGTCGATAACCATTCCGTCGGAGCGGTCACGGTCGGTCTGGCTTTCGGCTACATGCTGCGGGCGTGTGAGTGCAACAGTCACAATATCGCCTACGGTCAGTGCGGTCGCGCCTTCGGGCGGGCGGAACGTTCCGGCGATCTGGCAGAGCATTTCCTTACCGTCGACGTGCACCGAAACGCCACCTGGGAACTGGCCTGTTACCAACCCGTCGACGCGGGGCAGATCGTCCAGGTTCTCGCTGCCCGCATCGAGCTGGCGATCAGGCAGTTTTACCTGCCGGCGGGTGAACCGCTCGCGAAGGGCGTCGGTATGCTGGAAGTCCTCGTCAGCATTGTAACGCTGCTGCCAGTCCTTGATCCGCTGGCGAGATTTTCCTTTTCGCTTAGCCATATCCTACATTGTGCGCCGAAGGTCCCGTTAATTCAACGTCGCTTCCAGAAGCGGACCGTATATGCGAAAGAAGCTTAAACTCGAAACTCGAAATACGAAACTTTACACGTAGATCGCGCGGCGGGTCTCCTGACCCGCCGCGGAAATCGGGTCCAAACCAGGTGGCGGGTCGGGAGACCCGCCACCCTGAGTGCAGGTTAACACTGCCATAAATGGCAGTGGCACCCCCAACATGGTCAAAACCGCAGGCCGGGACTTGTCCCGGCGATGCGCATTGGCCTGCGATCTGTCATCTGGTGACGATACTCACGCACAGTTTCCATCCGATAAGTGCGAAGGTGGCTGCGATCACCAGGGCGAAATACTGGCGAATGCGATCGCCGTGAATCTTGTGGCAGACATGGACACCGACCTGTACGCCCAGCGAGCTTCCGAGGATAACCAGCATGGCGATTATCAGTGACGAATTACCCGCCCATACATGTCCGCTCGCTCCGCCTATTGCGGTGCAGAGGCTCATCAGTAGCGATATTTTCACCGCGTCGTGCGGTGCGATTCCTATGCCCAGGATAAGTAGCGGCATGTAGAACACTCCACCACCGAGCCCAAGGAACCCCGCGAACGCCCCGCAGAACGTCGCGGTGAGGATCGCCGCAGACAGCGAGAAGGTTCTGTCCGAATGGCCGGGTACCAACCGGTGCGGTTTCAGGGGAATCCGCTGAAAC
>SDBT01007459.1_pt1 | contig 17990 bp, 15 predicted proteins | sample 2277101 | NCBI WGS metagenome assembly SDBT01 (sample SAMN10404973, study PRJNA504765) | marine sediment metagenome | isolation source: marine sediment core GS10_PC15, 103 cmbsf | place: Arctic Ocean: Southern Knipovich Ridge | collected 2010 | reverse complement strand
GCAAAAAGGTCGCCGTGCCGAGGGTCATAACCCCCCAGGCGGAAAGCCTCTCTGGAATCACGGATACGAATCTCACCATTGAGCTTAGTAACCTCTTCGCGAGCAGTATTACGCTCGCCCCTGATCCGCTTAATCGTATCCCGCATATCCGGAATTGTCTCTTCACTCATGAATACCTCCTGAGCAATTTGCTGCTTCCCTAGGTATTTGCAGCGTTTCTAAGAGAACACCTAGTCGTTCTCCGGTTTCAAAGCTATTGTAGCACATTAATTCTGTGCGCGTAGTGAACTAAGGCCCGAGGCCCCTGGCCTACCCTGCTCATCGAAGGCCCTAAAGAGGCCACCCCTAGTGCGGAGATTAGCTTGGGCACGACTGATGGCCCGGTTCATGTTGGCCTGTAGCTCTGCCACAGACTGACCGGAACGGGGTGGCTTGCCCAGGGCCATGTCTAGTACGTCCTCCTGGTTCAGGTCAAACTCGCCCATGATGATCTCACCACGGAAGCGGAGTAGGGTCTGCGCTAGACTCTGGAACATACCACTGGCAGACTCCAGGCCCACATTGCCTTCGCTCTCAAGGGCGAATTGCATGGCGTCCTCGGAAGTGAAGAGGTCCCCAAGCCCAGCAGCGGCGGCTGCCTCCACCATGGAGGACGCCTCCCACACGTCATACACCTGGGCCGGGGCATTCCCTGACACGAAGTCGTACATGCCCTGGAGGTCGGTGATGGGGTCCATCTCGTTCTCGGCAAGGATTGAGTTGAACGCAGCAAGGGAGGGAGCGTACTCCTGCATCCGCTTGAATATGGTGGTGGCCTTCTGCACGGTGGAGAGGGCGTGGCCCTTCTCCATCAGGGCACCGATTACCTCGGGAGTGGCCAGAGCGGCGTCGAGACCAATGGACTCGATGGCACTCGCGACCCCTGCCTCATACTCTAGGTAGCCGCCAACGGCCTCGGTCCAGGTGAGGTTGCCGTCTGCCTTAAGCTTCTCTATGCCGACAAAGCGAGCCTTAAACGCTTCCGTCCCTGCAATCTGATCGACCAGCCACTCAGGCCCCTTCTGTTCAGCCTGTGCAATATACACAAGGTTCATGACCTCTTGGTCATCCGAGGCCCAGTCAGGGAGGATGCCCTCATCCAGGGCTAGGGCTATGACTCGGGCGATTTCGTCCTCAAAGGAGCCGCTGCCTTCCATCTCAGCGACGGGACCTCCGAACACATTGTCCTTCTGCACGATGAGCTCGTCTAGAGTAGTCTCTGTGAAGCCGGGTGGCTGCCCGCCAGGGCCGAACAGGGACTCCATCTGGTCTGGGTCAGCCTCAAAGACAATACCCTTGTCTGAGTTGGGGAGGCCGTAGCGCACGTACCACTTGCCTGTGCTCCGGTCCAGGTACCAGGTCATGTTTTCACCCTTGATCAGGGTCAGCGGTTCCAGCCCAGTCTCTTCGTCCTCAATGCCTTCGCCACCAGCGGGATCACCAGAGGGATCAGCTTGCAGGTCGGAGAAGTTGATGCCCCCCTCGTTCCCACCCAGGATGAGCTGCTCAGCCGTCTCGGCATCGACGCCGTAGAACTCCTGAAGCACCTCAGAGGTGATGATGTACTTAGCAATATCGTCTCTGATCTGGTCCTGCAACGCAAAGCCGGTCAAGCCCTTACGGCCACCCTGCCCCTCGTTGGTGTTCATCTCCTTGATCCAGCCTTCGACCCTGGCCTCAGTCAGCTGACCCTGTGTATCCGTCTTGAAGACCTGTTTGATCATGGCCTCAAGTTTGGCGTATTCGTCAGGTATCTGTTCTAGGTACTCTTCTAGTGTCGCCATTAGCCCCTGAACACCTTACTGAGATTCCGCATCCTGTTTTCTAGTCCGTTGATGAAGGGGGCCGAGCCTGTTACCTCGTCGCTACGAGCCAGCTTGGCTCCGAACGAGGCAGCGTCAGCACCTATGCGGGCACCGCCCGTAGCTGCCTCTTCCACGTTCTTTGGTGCAAGCACCTGGGCCGCAACGCCAGCGTAGCGGGCGAGGTATGCCTCGGGTTCAATAGAGTCGGGCTTGTTCGTGTAGAGCACGGAGAAACGGTTGGTCTCCATGGCACGCTTCCGCACGTAGGCCACAAAGTCAATGCGCTTCTCTCCCTTGGTACGGACCATCTCGTCCACGTATCCCTTGGCGATAGAGCGAGAACTCTTGGGCGTGTCCATGAGCATGTTCCGCCAGATTGAGTCGGCACCCTGAGCCAACTCATCGATATCATAGCGGTTACGAATGTCCTGAGCACTAGGACCACTAGCTCCCCTTCCACTACCTCCAGAGGGCTTTGTACCAAACCCAGAGAGCTTACCGAAGACCGGGTTTAGGGACCTAAACTCGTTCCACCCCACAGTGAATAGAAGCCTGATCCCCTCGGGGTTTTGAGTCAGGAAGGACATGTCTTTATCGGAGCCTTCCTGGGTGTAGGCCTCCGCAAATCTTAGGGTGAAGTCCCAGACATTTTGCCGGGAGGCTCCCATGATGGAAGAGTACTCCCACTCAGACAGCCCTAGAGCCTCAGCCTGTCCTGCCGCCTCGTTCTGTATAAAGCCCCAAAGGGACTGCATCCAGAACTCTGGCTCAAACTCAAGGCCCTCTTCACCTTCAACAGGGAGTCCGGTTACTGGATCGATCTCACCCTCAGTATCGGGTCCACCCCCTTCTACGTTAATACCCCCACTAGAGGTAGGCTGAAAGCCAGGAAAGGTAGTACCACCCCGGCCGGTTAGCGGGGCTGGTGCTGTTTTATTACCAGGACGAGGCATTAGCTACCACTTCCCGGATCACGTCTGGGGTCAAGTTCCTCTGGGAAGAAGAACGGCTCGTCTCCAATGTAGAGCCATGAGAGTTCACGTCCATATGGGTCTACATTACCATAGATCTCCGGTTGCCGCACGAAATAGATTGGAAGCCCAGCTTCGATACCAGCCTGGAGGGCATCGACCAGGCGGGTCTTGTCAGTCGCCGCCCCGTCATTGTCCAAACCGTAGTCCCTGGCACGGGTGCCAAGAAGCCTGATTGTGTGGCCCTGCTTGTCCCCGACCACCTGCCGGACCACCACAGTATCGCCATCGACTACCCTGTGGACCACTGCCTGGTAGGAGTTCTCAGTGACGCCGGGAGGCTCTGGTGGCACCCAGCCCAGCACGCCGTAGGTGCGCTCGTAGCGCATCTCCCAGAGGCGTAGCCAGTCTACCTTGAGGTCGCTACCAGCCTCCATGATGTTCATGTACCTGCCCTGTACGTCTAGCGCCTCGATGGTGGGTGTGCCATACTGCGTGTCACGGTATCGTCCTGCCATGAGCACCTCATACATGAGGAAGTCCTGGACCATCTCATTGTACTCAGGCTCCAGGTCTTGCTTGAAGGCAATCTTACGTAACTCGTTGTCGGCCGCAGCGCCTTCCGCTCCAAGCTCCCCGACGTATGCTCTATAGGCGGGGTCTACTGAGAGTCGGGCTGGCCCCTCTAGTTCACCATAGGCTTCTTGGGCGATGCTGTAGATCTCCCGGCCGGTCATACCGGCTGTGATCTCCAGACCCAGGGCCTCGGCAGCCTGCTGAGCCGTCTCGCTGACCCACGGGGGCCTGATCTGGGCGAACTTGTTGGTCAACTTGCTCGGGTCCACGCCGGGCCAGACGGTACCCCAGGGCTTCTCGTCTGTGGGGATGCTGATCTGGGTACGCAGCCGATCAAAGGCGGTCTGCTCATCCTTCTTGCGGCTGTAGCTCCGTACCTGTGGGATGTCGTTACCCTCAGCTATGCGCTGCTCGTAAACCTCTTCCAGTGTAGCGAACTGTGCCCACAATTCTCTCGGGGTGCGGACTCCAATGGATGCGGTGTCCTCAGGGAAGCGGTCCAGGATGGCTTGCAGCAGGGTCTTGGTCGTGGGAGTGACGGTATGCTCCCACAGGAGGTTGTTCACTTCTTTGGCTGTCTCCAAGTAGATGGACTTGGCCACGCTCTCCTTGGCCCGGTAGTAGGTGCCGAGGATGCGGCGCACCCGCTCGGCAGGCTCCAGGGGACGAATGTAGCCAGCGTTCACGTAGATCTGGTGGCGGTCCAAGGACTCCTTGTTGCCAAGGATGCGGTAGGTGGCTGAGGACCCCTCGACGCCTCGGGCCACAGCATCATCAGTCCACTCCCAGTTGGAGACCAGGTTCACAGCTAGCGTGCGCTGCTGGACCATCAGGAGGTCCCGCTCAAAGCTGGGCAGGTCGAAGAAGGCCGACCGCACCGAGTTGGAGTAGCGGCGAGCCTCTTCGGGAGAAGCGGTCTCGGGGTCATAGTCTGGGTCCACGTCCAGGGAAGAGAAGGCCTGACCTGCATCGATCCAGACCTCATGGATGGTATCCAGGTCACCGCTGTACTTGGAGCGAGAGGGAGCGACAAACCTGGACATGTTCTCCAGGATGTTCCCCTTGGCAGCTTCCTGATCCGACTCCAGGGTCAGCCCCGCAAGAGCGACGTCGAACTCTTCCCCGGTGCTGAAGCTAAGAAGCTCGTCCCACTCTTCATCGTTAGCTAGCTTGGCTGTGATCGAGCGGGTACGGTCGATCAGCCTGTCAGGCTGACCCATGGCGGTGGCGAACATAGAGTGCCCACTGGTGTTGCCACCGAGGGTAGCGAGGTCAAGCATGACCTCGGAGAACTGGGCGATGTTACCGCCGCCGATGAATCGTTGCAGCAGAGCCAGGTCCGTGCGGGGGTTCCCGAAGTGTGCCGAGGGCACGAAGTCCCCAACCGCATCGATGAAGGCGCTCCAGCCCTCTGGGTCTTTGATGGGGTCGTGCAGCTTAGCCGCTATCTGGTCAAACAGATACAGGGGCGCGTAGCCGAAGCCAGGCAACACCGCCCCAAAGGGGTTGTCTCCCTGCGTGGGGAGGAACAGGAGGTTCCCCAAGTCAGTGGTCTCTGAGCCAGGCCACAGACCCACAGACTCACCTTCATCTATGCCGGTGCCTGTCCAGCCCTGGTCAATTCTGAAATCGGTGTGCGCCATGCGGGACAGGAGTGCCGCCGTCTTGGGGTTGAAGTGGCCCTTAGCGGTCATGGCCTTTTCAAACAAGCCGAGGTTCTTCTGCGCCCAGGCTCCACGGAGGACGGGGGTACGCATACCCTCCCGGCCCCAGTACGCAGCCATATCAGCCCACGGCTTGCCAAAGGGGAAGAGGCCGGAGCGGGCGACTCCCCGCCCCATCCTAGACCCCATCTCTGTGTTGTAAAGGACGTGCTCCATCTCGGAGTCCACCGCTCGCTTCACCAGACGGTCGAGGTGACCCTGAGTCACCACACCCTCAGCAAAGGCCATGTCGTCCAGCCAGCCACGCATGCCGTGACCGCTGAGTTGGTTGATCCCTCGCATCCCGAGCAGGTTGCCAAGTTCAGCATCGCTTACTATGCGCTTGCCCTGAGATCCGAAGAGTGACTCCAGACGTGCGGTCTCCATGCGAGCTGTGAAGTCAGCCAGGAACCCTCGCCTGTAGTTGATCGGGTCCATAAAGAGTCGATCGAAGAAGTAGTCGGTCATCATGGCCGGGTTCATGCCCTGAAGTTGGGGCTTCTGCATGGCACGCACCTCGCCCATCATTTCAGAAGCCCACGCCGGTAGCTCCTGGGTCGCCCCGATCTCATCCGTCTTAGCGGCTGCGTCCTTGAACGCCTGCCTGACCTCGGCTGCGGTGCCCTTCTTGTGGGCCTCACGGAGGACCAGTTCGTTGAAGTAGTTGTCCATGCCAGCCCACAGGTCGTCAGGACCGGAGATGGGAACCATGGACTGGTTCTTCCCCTTGCCCTGGATCACTGTCATGGCACGGGCCTCTGCTCCCTCGGGTCCCCAAAACCACTCATTGAATGCCTCCGGGCTTTTCAGGTAGGCACGAAACCCTGACTGATCAACGATGTTTTTGGTGAAGTTGTTCGACGCCACAGCATACGTGGGGTCGCCGGGGCTGACGTCCACGAAGCCCAGTCCGTTGTCCGCCTGGTAGGCTTTCTCAAGGTTACGGGCTGCGTAGGAGTGCTCACTCAGTCGCCCGAGGCGTTGCTGGAGGCGTGGACTGTACCTAGAGCCTTGAGACACGGCGGTTCTAGAGAGGGGGTTGCCGCCGTGGATCATGGTCTGAGTACGCCCGTACATGAAGAGGGCCTTGTCGGCGGCGTAGCGAGCCACCCCTGCATTCCCGGTCTCATGGAATATACGGAGTAGCTCGTCTGCGGAGACTGTCATCCCGGTGGCTGGCTTGAGGACTTTGTCGATGATCCACAGCTTGTTCATGGCGTAGGTCATGTCCCTGATACCATGAGCCACACCCATCTGCTGCCAGCGGGACCAGCCTCTACCAGTGACGGTGGCCGCAGCGAGGGCATCCAGTACAGACACAGGGGTGTTGATGACTGCGATGTTGTCAGGGCTGCCGTGGATCAATCGGGCCATGTCGTCAACTGCAAGGCCGTTAGCCTCGGCTAGCTCACGTAGGCTCTCAGTGACCCACCCAGTCTTACTAGGTTGGCGGGTACGGAAGGACAGGTTACCGTCCTGGAGCTTGTGCCAGGGAAGTAGCCCAGTCTCGTCCAGGTCACTGGGGTCCCAGCGGGGGGCGATGTGCTGCCGGTTGAAGTCGTCGTACATGTCCTCAACGATCTTGGCAAGCTCTTTCCCGTCTGGTATTCGCTGCAAGTCATCCTGGACTTTACCCATCGCTCGCTCGACTACGTTGACCTCTTCTTTCAGGGCCTTGGTTCTGTTCTGTGCTGCCTGACGTTGCGCGTTGAGTTGTCCACCGATCTCACTTATGTCCTGACCAGCCTCTAGGCCCTCGTCAAAGTTCTTTTTAAGCTCCACGACACGCCGATTCATGCCCTCGGCCTCGTCCAGCGCTCGGCTGAGGCGGGTGTGTTCGTCAAACATGCCCTTGAGCTTCGTGTTGTTAATGGCAGCGGTACGGGCAATGGTGTTGTCGTGGTCCATGACCCGCAGGATGTACCCATCCGCAGAGGCAATGTCGTCGCCCCACAGAGAGAGGACGTTATCCATGATGGTCTTGCTGGCGTCTGGTCCCTGCACCATGAGTCGAGCCGAGGTGTACTTCTGGCTGAACAGCGCCCGGACCTCAGTAGGGATGCCACTCTTGATGGCGTGACGGACACGGGAGGGGAGCATCGAGTGGAGCGTTGAGTTGGCTATAGCTGTGGGTCTGGCCCCCCGCTCCACGATAGCCCGCTCTAGCACCCGTGCAATTGCCATGTCGTCCAGTGGCCCAAGGAGGGCCTCACGCTGGAACATGCGGTCAGGCCGCACGATGGCCGTCCCCAAGTTGTCAGTAAGCTCTCCCATGTTCCCAGCGAACCCGTCCAGGTCATCCAGCTTGGTGACGGCTCCCTCGATAACGTCGTCCACCAATTGAAAGCGCACCGGAACCATGCTCCAGTCCTCCTGGAGGGCAGCGGCGTAGCGCTTCATCCCATCGTCCAGGACCATAGAACCATCAACACGGGAGACCTTCACGGTCAGGGCTTCCTCAAACCCGCCGCACTTGTTGATCTTAGCAGCCACACTGTCCACACCGTGAACGTCTTCCAGATCCGCCCTCTTCACAAGCTGCTCTAGCCAGGTGGTCTCCACCATCTGAGCACTCTGGCCGGTCTTGTGCCCCCGCCACTTGTTGTGTCGGAAGGTCGGGGACGTGAAGCGCATGATGCCGTTGAGTTCCTGGAGGGAGATAGGGTCGAGCCAGTCCACCAGGCGGTAGGCCGATGAGGCTCCCCGGCTGATGTCTCCCCAGAAGTTCACGATATCTCTGCCGATCACCTTGATGACCGGAGATTTGGCCATCTTCATCGCTCCGCTGACCGTGCTGCCCAAGGAGGTCTTAGCCGCACCCATGAGGCGAGGCCCGAAGATGTAAGTGGTGGGGTCGAACGCAGCCATCAGTCCCAAGTCCATGAGCAGGCCTGCCATCGAGCCATCGATGCCTATGGCCGCAGAGGGGGTATGATCATAGCTGGCGGACTCCTTCCCAATCTCGTCCCACAGGTCACCATACTTCTGAGAGGTGAACATGTCCCAGTACTCAGGATCAGACATTAGCAGCGTGGCAGAGGTAGCCAGCCGCCCAGGTACGTTCCGGCCCCAGACGGCTAGCACATTTAGGAGATCGTCGGAGACCCGGTAGTTCTTCTCTTCAAGCTCTTGGAGGATGATGTTCGCTTCCTCTTCCTCACCCTTAGCCCATTCTTCGTTCATCTTCTGGACCTCTTCAAGATCCTGAGCCTGAGCCATAAACCAACCCGCAGCCACAATCTCGTCACCATTGGCGGCATCGATCCATTGCTGCCGCATCTCTGGGTCCTCGGTGCCGAGGGCTTCCCAGTAGGCCTGCCCGGTCAGGAACCCACCCATAAAGTCCCGCTCAGCCTGAGTGCCTCGGGAATCTTGAAACTCAGCACGGGCCACATAGCGAGCCGCCTCATGGTTCTCCTGGAATTGCTGGTAGGGGTTGACCACCTGGGTCCAAGCCCCTTCTGTAAAGTCTGTTGGGGTGGCGTAGTCATACAACCAGACGGCCCCTCCCACACCCTGCGCCGCCTTGTTGATGGCCCAGCCGAACGCTCCCATAGTCCCAGTAGTCATATTCTCTAGAATGCTCTGTTGGTTGAGGGTCTCCCGAGGATCAAAACCTTGGTTGATGAGATTGCGCTTATCCAGTTCCTCGTTCTCCAGGCGCTCATCTACCCGGCTCATGTCCACCTCGCCAGTCTCGCCTCGCCCAATCATGAAGATCTCTTCATCCTGGATAAGCTCAACCCGACGACGCACACGCCAACTGTCGATTTCCTCTTCCTGTGCGGCCATCAGATCGTTGCCAAAGTCCGTCAGGTTCAACTCTACCCGCACCTCCGCTTCGGCCTTCTCTCGGTCGAACGGGGCTGTGTCTCGCATAGCACGCTGAATATCTGCACCAGCCTCAGCTCCCTCGATCGCTCCGGCACCACTCAGGAAGCCAGCCGACCCACCGATGACACGCCCTAGCATGTTGTTGCTTGCATTGTGGGCGTTCTCCCTAATGCGGATGCCTTCCTCAATCTGCTTTTCCTGTTGGGTCTTGACGCCTCGGAGGGTGGTCTCATACATGTGCTGAGCCATCATGCCTTTGAGGTCAACCCCGGCTGTGGCGCTGAACTGATCCAGCGAGTCGAGGTCCATGTTAACCAAGAACGACACAGGGAACGCTTCGTTGTTAGCATAGTAGATCTGCTCGATCCTGCCTATCCAGTCCAGCACGCCCTGCGTGAGAGTGGCGGTGATCTCGGGTGGGGAGGGAGCGGTACCCTTTCGCTGCTTGGCGAGATACTCTTCCTGCGAGTAGATACTCAAAGCGCCCTCAGGGTTATCTGAGAACCAGGAGGCCCGCTGTGCCTTCAAGGCCTCTCGGTATACCTTACGCTCTTGAGTGGCATCATCAAACGCCACCTGCTGACGGCGATACTCGTCTCCAAATATGTTACTTGGCTTATCGCTCACAACTTGTCCTGGCTGTAGCGCAACAGAGCCAACCGAGCCGCCGACCGGATCGCTGGTGATCTGGAGCCACTGGCCAGAAGCGACAAGCGTTGCTGTTGGTCATCGGGAACGTCGGCTTTTCCACCTTGTCCAGGTCCCACAGAGATGCCGTCTGTCAGTGGCACCTGTGTGTCTCCTGGGTTTACTTCCCCAGAGGTCAGCGCACCGAGAGGGTCCGCCGCCGAGGGGGCTGCTCCACCTGGTGCTTGCTGAGCGGGCTGGCCTGCGCCACCGCCTGCCGTGAGTGCACCAAGGTTCTGCTCAAGACCGGCCCGCTCCCCTTGGGGAACGGAGCCAGGCTCTATCGATTTTCTCATCTGGTCTGCGCCTGCGGGCATTAGCGTTTCACCCCTTGGATCATGAAGGTCTGCGTTACTATAGCGGTCATGGTGTCATTGAGTACCGCCACCAGGGACTCGCCAGCGTTCAAGTGGAGGGAAGCGCCCGAGTGTCCAAAGGTCCAGCGGACCAGGATGAACTCGTTACCGGCTCCCCACTCCTTAACAGCTACATCGTAACAGAGGGCACCCCACTGGGCGTTCTGCTTGATGGGGATGCCATCGGTGAGGTCTTGCATTGTGGTCCCATCGCTATCCGTGGTCTTGAAGGTGATACCGTTCACAAGGTCCTGAGCCAGCGCCGCATAGAACTCAGCACGCATCCCTTGTCCGTCCTCAACCATGACGAGCATGCGCTCGATATCTACGCCCTGACCACGGGCCGTGTACTTGAAGTCCTGGGCCGTAGAGAGATAGTCCCCAACAGCATTCTTGGTGCCTGAGCCGTCCCCCACAGTATCGAGGTATGCAAAGAAGGGGGTGCCGGTCGTGATGTCATGGCTCATGAAACTTGCCTAGAGTCCTGCCCCAGTACTGCTCCTAGTCCAGGGAGGGCTGGGCCTTGCTCAGCGCCAGGGCCGCTACCACGGGCCAGGGACTCTGCGCCCTGGACTGCGGCCTCGGGGCCTTGTGCGCCGGGTGGGCCAGCCTGGGCCTGCTCGGGCGGTGCTTGAATGGCCTCGATGAGGTTGGCCATCACTGCGTCAAAGTCCAGGTCATCCTTCTGGAGAAGGTCTAGTGCAAGGGCTGCCAAGGTCGGGTCACCGTTGGCAGACATAGCAGCGATGCCAGCCGTGATGGACATCTGCATCTGCTCACGGAAGATCTTGACCGGCTCAGCGTCGGGGTCGTCCAGGAAGGGGAGTTGGTCCCGCCCTGTCTCCTGAGAGATCAAGCCGGAGGCCAGGTTCATGCTGATCCGCATCTCGATGTTCGCCGGGTCAGAGCCAGCGCCGATGCCGTAGGTGCAGCGTGCCACCCAGGCCCCAGCGACGTGCTTGCTTGGGCGGTAGGCCTCAGCGTCGGAGAGGTCCCGGAGGTCCCCCACGATGGTCTTGTCAGCGTCACAGTATGTCTCGTCCATGGCCAGCAGGAAGCCGGAGACCTTGCCGAAGCCGATCTCAAACTGCTTGTGGGCCACAGCAAGCCGGGCGTCTAGTGCACCCATGGAACTCTTGATGCCTCGGGCCGACACGATGGAGGCTCCGGGGTCACCCCGCAACTGCTGTGGGTAGTTCGCCTGCGTAGAGGCTTCCTCGCTCAAGCGGGAGATGAGGTCTTTGACATCGAAGTGGCTGGCCGGGCCTAGCCGATCGACCACCGCATCAGAGGTGCGGTACTGGAGCATAGCACCGGGGCCGAAGTCCTCGGGGTTCACCACGTCGTAGTAGCCCACCGCAGGGAAGGCATGTTCCTCCGTGCTCATGATGGTCATGATCATGAGCCGCTGCATGGTGCGGAGGATGTGGATGGTCTGATCGAAGATGCCTCGGCGCTGGCCATCGAAGGTGGGGAGCACGACCTCCCAGATGGGCACGAAGCCCAGTTCCCACGGCTCGTCAACGAGGGTGTGGTGGCGGTTCAGGGTCTTGCCGTCCTTGGACACATCCACGATGACGTGCATTACACGGTCATGTGTGTACCAGTACCACTCTTCAATGTTCTCTTCCCTAGCCTTCTGGAACACTTCCTCAAGTTGAGGGTGCCGCACGACTAGCTCGCCCTTGGAGATCTTGCGGGCGACGAGCATCTCTACTACCTCGCCCTTGTCATTCTTGATTGGGTACGTGTGCCGGGGGTCGAACCGCACCATGTAGGGGTTGCGCTTCGCCTTGTCGGTCTCTTCAAAGTTGACCCAGGCTCCCATGATGGCAGCCCCGGCCCCAGAGTAGTCACCCCACCATGAGGCAGCAAGACTGCCCACGTTGGAGGACTCCCAGAGTTCCCGGAGCCGTCGTTCCCTCTTACGAACAGCCGACTTCTCGGTGCGTCGATCTGCGGTCTTATTGACCGGGACACGGATGGAGGGTAGGATCGCCCCACCGATCGAGGACCAGTGAGCGATACCCAGCTCCATCTGGTTTGCTACTGTAGGAGCCTCAGGCACCCGTGATAGATCTGGCCACTCAGTGTACCACGCACCGATGGCGATGTTGGTCGCCACCTTCACCCGTCTCTTGTGGTGGTGATGCTTGTTCACAAGCCAGTCCCTCCGGTCACGAAGGGTGTTCATTGGATACTGACTAGTAGTGGCACCATCAACGGAATAGGGACCAGGTGTGGACTGGCTATCCGAAGACAATGTGCCTTCAAGAGAATGGACCATATAGCTAAGAGTGTATCAGACTCTAGGCCTTCTTGCAGCAGTAGGGATGCCCCGCCTATTCTGCTGCACATGTAGAGGTGGTACAGAAATCTGAATCATACCAGTATGGCCGTTTGCAACCCACAGAGCCATGACTGTATCCTGCTGCTCAGACCAGGGGAACACCATCAGGTCGTCTATCAGGGGGAGCAGCCGGTGCTCGTCATCCGGCCCTGCGTTGGGGAAGCACATGAGGCCTGCGCCAAAGAGCGCCTGCATGGCAGCGATGCCGTATTCCTCGTCCCACTTACCGTGTCGGCCCTTGCCGGAAGTGTGTGGGAAGACGATGTTGGTGCCCGCCGCCTGTGCCCTCATCATGAGGGTCTCGTCGCCCTTGAGGGTCTTGACGAAGTTCTCTTCCACCACAGTGATGTCGATGGACCGACCTAGCTCGCCGTACTTGTCCCAGAAGTAGTACATGAGCTTTTGACGTATTCCTGTGGCACCCAGATTGGACCCAACGAATATGTCAACAACGCTACGGACCCGAGTTTCCGGGTTGACCGCAAGGAGTATTGCGGCCGCTCGCCCGGTAGTAGCTGGGTCCACCCCGAGTATAAGCTTCTCATGCGGGTACACGTCACCCATCTTGCGGTCCGCACCAAGCTCAAGTGCCGCATCGATATGGGCCTGTCGGAATATGGCTTGTTCTTCTTCCACGTCCTCTTGCTGGTAGATGAGCCGCCAGCGATTAGCGTCCTTGCGAACGATAAGGTCTCGCAGATCACGCATACCCATTTGGTAGCCGGTGCGGATGTTCTGTCCGTTGATCTCTTCGTATTGGTCGTAGCCATCTAGGGTCCAGTACTCTTTCCAGTTGACTCGTTCGTCTTCGGTATACTCATCCAGGATAGCTGGAATAATAACCTGCCTAAAGAGAGGCTGATCTGCCCACGCTTTCTTCCACTGGCCGTAAAGATCTTGTGGTAGGAGACGGGTCCCATTGACCACTGTTTGTCCCCTCTGCGCTCTGGAACGAGCCTCACCGTCGAACCAGTTGTCGATACGCTCCCTGGTGATCTCAGAAGTTTGATTGTCCTGAACCAGAGCATCGTCCAGGATAAGGAGGTCGAGCCGAGAACCATATATCTGCTTTCCGATGCCAAGAGCCTGGACGCTCGGGTCCCGCTCTCCAGATCGACGGTGACGTACGAATATTTGGTTCTGTGACCACTCAAGGTCTGCTCGCAGCGGCTTCCACCCCCCAAAGTCAGTGACCAGGTTCCTAGGTGCATCATCATAGAGGTGTTCCTCCGTTAGGTATCGCTTGACTCGGGTGAGGAGGTCTTGGGCTTTGGTAGAGTTCTTGGTGACGAGAGCAATACGCACGTCGGGATTCTTCGCCAGGTGGAAAAGCACATACCACAGGGAGATGAGAGTGGACTTTCCTGACTCTGGATGTCCGAGCACCAAGACGACCTTAGCGAGTGGGTCCTCCAGGGCAGCCGCCATCTCGATCTGGTGCTCAGCCAGAGTGAACCCAGCATATAGCTCCACGAATTCCGCAAATCCCATCTGCGAGAGATCTGGGAACTCAAAGTGGACGCTTCCTCCTGAGGTGACGGTGTTGGAGACGATATCATTGCACTCTGCTTTCCACTCTTTGTCCTTGCCTCCGGTGATATACCACCAGTGGTAGTTATAGCCCAGGCGCTCCGCAGCTTGCGAATAGTTGTAGCCATGCTGTAGCAGCGTTTTGAAGTTCTCTTTGGCCCAAAGACCCCTAGACTTAGAGCCTTTCTTTCCTGGTGCTTTGCCAATCCAGACCTCCGGGAGGCCCTCCCACTTAGTCTGAGCCTCTATCTTCCTCTGGCCCTTCGTTTTCTCTGACGACACTGATAAACCTCACGTCGGCGGTCCACCCACTAAGGTGGGGGATCAGCCCGTCATCTCTGGGCTGTATACTCTTTGGATCATACTCGATATTGACGATCCTCGCTCGCTTGGACCCGTAAGGAAGCCAGCTATCATCGAGCGTGAGTATCTTGTGTGAGCCGTAGGGGGTCTCGATACGGAGCCACAGTAGACCGTTCTTCCTCCCCTTGACCTCGCCCGTGGTTGTGATCAGTCCCATGTCACTCCAATCCAGAAGACTAGGAGGTGGAGGGTGAATGAGTTGGTCGTCCTCATCGCCCCCACCATGAATAGCCAGTTCTGTGTGTCTACGAAGGGTGTCCCGATGGCCCATCTCATTGTAGGCCCCTGACGTGCTCGGCACCGTTGATGTTGAAGAATATCGCCGCTGCCTCGTCCTCATCACCGTCGATGGGGATGAACTCGCCGGTTTTGCCCCAGTGAGTCAGTTCAACTCGCCGGAGGCCTGCCCAGAGAGCAAAATGGCGCTCGGCCGACTCTAGGTAGCGGTCGAACTCAGCGATGCCGTCACCGACGGTCCAGTTGGGGACGCCGGGTGCTTTGTCCTTATATTTGGCCCTGGCGGTGTTCAGGTGCTTGATCCATCGCTGCTTCATGGGACCGTAGTTGATGATCCGGTGGTCTAGCTTCCCCTCGGCGGTGTCACGCATCATGCCAGAATCGAACTCCTGGTGCGCCCCGTTATCCTCCACAACGTACGCCTTGACCTTCGGGTCCCACTCGTCTCCTGGGCGCTCACCCTTCGACATTGGCTACCCCCCACACAACCTCGTTGAGGTGTGGGAAGATCAGGTCCAGGTTGGCGTTCAGGTTTGACTCAGGGTACAGGTCGCCATCGACCCACAGCCAGGTACTCATCCCTGCCATCTGTGCAACCAGCAACTCGCAGTTGGCCCCGATGCTGTCCTGCCAGCCCTCCAGGAACACTATGCCCTCGCAGGTGGTCAAGTGGTGGAAGTCCCGCTTGAGGAACGCCGCACGGCCGACAGGCTTGACGCCCGAGCCGTCCTTGAAGTCCCCCGTGTGTTCCAGGGCGGCCTCGTCGTGCTTGTCCAACTCGGCCGGGTTGATGGTCTCGATGCCCGCTGCGTTGAGGATCTTCTCTACCCCGTAGAACAGGGGGTAGTTGAAGTCCTTGATCCCGGCCATGGGGCCAGCGATGTAGAGGCTACTCGGTTTCATCGGGATCTCCGTCATCACCTTTGCTTGCCTCGTTATCGGTATCACTTTCATCTGGTACCTCTACCTCGTATTTCTCAAAGATCAGGGTCATGGCGAACCCTTCATCTTCCTGCTCGACGTTGACGAAGAAATCGCCCAGTTCATCCTGCGCGTTGAATTCGTCAATGATGCGCTTCTCAACGCTGTACGGATTGCCGTCTGCACCCTCTAGAAAGAGCATGATCTCGACGGTGCGCTCGGTGGCTCGCTGCTCGGCCCGTGACTGCTGGATAGCCTGCTCGGCGTCGATGACAGTGCGCTCGTTCATGCGGATCTGGTTCTCATAGAGCTCACGGAACATGCCCGCTGTGCCCTCGGCGGCTGTCGCCCGTGCGAGAAGCTCATTCTTGCTTTGGGTCTTCACGGTGGCGTTAGCCCTCCGTTGGTTTCTGTTCTGTCCCATCACTTTCCTTTCGTAAACCGTCTATATATCAACACCACGTAGGCTGTGAATATTCCCATGAGGCTATTTGATATCTCCCAGATAGCCATCTATCAAACTCGCCTTCCTCTCTCTGTTGTCCTTGTACTTGTAGACCCCCTGCTCGGGGAATCGATTCTCCGGGTTAGCGGCACCGCCGTAGGCGGGGTCGCTTCCGAACTTGTAGTAGATGGCGCACATCCACCAGCCGTCCTCGGTTGGGTACAGGCCCACAGTATATGTCTGCTTGTGGGTGCTGAGCATGAGTCCCTCGGCTGGTCCGTCAATGAACATCATTACTGGGATGGTCACTGGAACCACCACCAGGACTTGTCCCCACAGTTGAGTACTAGCTCAAGTATCATCGTCTTCCCACTTGTACTCTTCCAGCGTGGACCGCACGAACATCTTGGTGTCGGTGATGCGGAACACAGCCAGGCGGGTGAAGGACTGGGAGGTCTCGATCTTGCTGGCCTTGACGGCCGCTAGCTCATCCTCTCCACCCCACTGCCCGAAGTACTTCCAGGAAGCGAAGTTGCTGGTCCCGTCTATGTAGAGGATGTGCCAGGTGGTCTGTACGTTCATCGTCTTGCCCACTTGAGGGTGAACCCGAGGACCACCACAAATACGTAGACCACAATGGTTACTGGGTCCCACAGGAGTCTGATGTCAAACTTCATGCGTTCTCTACCCGGAAAGCCTCAAACTTGGCCTCGACCTGTTCCAGGAGGAACTCGGACGGCTCATCCTCAATCCCCGTGTAGGTCACAGTCAGCCCGAACTCTTTGCCGTCCTCCAGGACGTCTGTGAACTGGAAGTAGGTACCATCGGCCTTGTCTTTGTCGCAGTAGGCGGTGATGGTTTTGTCGTCCTCGCCAATGGTGCGGTAGTAGTAGGTGAATACCTTCATAGTTCCTCCGGTTTGTTGGTTGCTTCATTTTTCCAGTTGCGGACTGTGCGGGGGGTGACCCCGTACTCTTTGGCTATGGCCTGTACGTCCACTCCCTCGATGCCTGCGCTGGCGATCAGCGCAAGGGCCTGTTCCTTGCCAGGAGCGGCAGGTGCACCCACCGGGTCACCCTTCATGGTCTGCCAGGTGGCGTCACCGAGGTACTCGACCCAGGTGTGGGGTCGGATCGGGGCTATAGAGCGGAAGTCATGTTCGACCTTGATGCGGTGTATCATTCTTGGATCACCAGTGTCGTCATCCACCTCTCTATAGTTCTCGACCTCGGCCCCCCGGTCAACCCACATGGTCTGACCGGCCCATCCCCACAACAGGTTGCTGCCCATGACCTTCTCCCCACCGACAGCCCCCTTGGACTTGTTAGTGTGGTGGACGATCATGATGTTCACCCCGGTGGCTTCCGATAGACGATCGAGGGCATAGGTAATCGTCCCTATGGTCTCGTCAGAATTGAGCGTCATGCCACCGGGGATGATCTTGTAGAGAGGGTCGATGAAGACCCACTCAGCGTCTATGCGTTCTATGGTCTCGACAAGCCAGTTGAGGTCGTCCTTCTCCACCTTCCACCCTCGGCGGGGGAACACCGTGACTTCGTGCTTGGGGGCGACATCCCCAGGCACGAAGACAGTGTGGAGCCTGCCAATACCCCGGTCGTCGGGGTAGCTCATCTTGTAGGGCAGGCCGAAGCCCATCCGTGTGAAGAGGTTGATGGTGTGCTGTCGCATGTCCTGCACTGTGTTCTCTTCCTGGATGTAAATGACCGGAGCCGGTCTGTTCAACACGGGGTAAAGTCCCAAAAATGGGGCACCAGTTGCGAGACATGTTGCCATGTCCAACATCAACGTACTTTTAAACGTTTTCGGTGCGCCCGCCAATAGGCCGTTAAGCCCGGTCGCAAGCCACCCCTTGATTGCCCAGTCCGGCTCCGGGATCGTCAGCAGGGCGAGCTCGGATTGGCTGATGCCATCCTCCCTGGCCCGTGCCTGAATCTCGTCTTGCTTGGTGACATCCTTGAGATCAGACACGATCTCAGGGAACTTGCGGTAGTCAAATTGGTTGGTTACGTCGAAGGTTCTAGGTGTCGCCATTGTCGCTTTCTTGGTTCCTTGATGCTCTCAACAGCTGGGCCAGGGGTCCTGTTCCCTGTTTGTCAAATATGCTTTGGGGGAAGGGACCATCCATCTGGAGATCACTGGTCAGGATACCCCT
>SDBT01007458.1_pt1 | contig 17992 bp, 11 predicted proteins | sample 2277101 | NCBI WGS metagenome assembly SDBT01 (sample SAMN10404973, study PRJNA504765) | marine sediment metagenome | isolation source: marine sediment core GS10_PC15, 103 cmbsf | place: Arctic Ocean: Southern Knipovich Ridge | collected 2010 | reverse complement strand
GTCACTTTTACGGATATTACTAAGGAAGCAGGGATTGATTTTCGATATACGTTTGGGGATTACACTTACGAAAATATTCTGGAAAGCAGCGGCTCCGGTGTGACAGTTTTCGATTACGATGGAGACGGATATCTAGATCTCTACATGCTCAATGGTACATATCTTGAGGGCATCAGTGATCCAGAGGGGCTAGTGTTCAAAGATACGCCTAATCAGCTCTATCGCAACAACGGCGATGGAACATTTACGGATGTGTCTGAAGATGCCGGTGTTGATGATCGTCATTGGAGTATGGCTGCCGGCGCACTGGACTACGATGGCGATGGCGACGTGGATATTTATCTTTTAAACTATGGTCCTAACGTATTCTACCTCAATAATGGAAATGGAACCTTTGCAGATGTAACTGATTCATTGGGCCTACGTGGGCCACAAACACTGAACGGTTTTACCAAATGGAGCGTAGGGGTTGCCTTTTGGGATTATAATTACGACGGAAGAGTGGATTTGATGGTAGGGAACTTTTTAGCTTTCGATCCTGTTTATGTATCCCCAACTACGCCGGATATGATGCCCCATCCGTCGGAGTATCGTGGTCAGGCATCCATGCTTTACCGTCAGGAAGCCGATGGCAGCTTTACCAACGTTACAAAAGAGCTGGGGTTATATTATTCAGAGTCAAAATGCATGGGGTTGACCCTGTTTGACTATGATGATGATGGCGATCTGGATCTCTTCCAAGGGAATGATCATCAGATGAATTATTTGTTTCGCAACGATGGCAGCGGGAATTTCCAGGAGGTGGGCAAAGCCAGTGGAGTTGCGGTCAATGACCAGGGAATCCCTACCGGATCCATGCACGGATCGATTGGTGATGTTGATGGAGATGGCCTGATTGATTTGCTGGTTGTTGACCTTCGATATGGGGCTCTTTACCGCAATTGCGGAAATGGTATTTTTGAAGATCTTACCGAGTGGAGCGGCGTAAGTAACGCATTTGCCGGAAAAGGCGCCTGGGCAGCCGCACTTTTTGATTTTGATAATGATGGAGACCAGGATATCTTCTCCGCGAACGGGACGGCAGAAGAGCTCATCTTGCAGCTTCCCCTTCTGCTAGCCAACGATGGCAAAGGTCGTTATCAGAATGTAGGTCCAGACCTAAGCCACTATTTTAAAGAGAAACGTTCTGGTCGTGGAGCGGCGATATGGGATTTTGACAACGATGGGGATTTGGATATCATTGTTTCGCATATCGATTTAAAGGCCACTGCGACACTATTAAGAAACGATGGAGGTAACCGCAACCATTGGCTGGGATTGACACTTGTGGGCAGCAGTGGGCCGGCTTCCGCTATTGGAGCCAAGGTAACCGTACAGGCAGGTAAGCACAGACAGGTGCTGGTCAACCAGTGGGCAACCAGTTATCTTTCCTATAACGATCCCCGAATGCACATCGGTCTTGGAAAGCAAAGTAAAGTGAACCGACTGGAGATTTGCTGGCCGGACGGTCATACAGAGGGTTTTCAAAATCTTGATACAGACCGGTACCTGACAGTAGTACAGGGCGTGGGTATCCAATAGTAACCACCACCTCAGCTCAATACCATATTTATTAATAAGGCAGAGTTCCAAGTAAAAAGAAGCAGTTAGTCTGGTATGAAATGAAAACATCGGGTAAATTTTAGTATCATTCAAATAATCATGAGTTAAGGATCGTGAATTTAACCTATAAGTGCGACTCAAGTTTTTTGAAAAAATTGCAGGCTGTTGCTGATCAAGAGCTGAGCGCATATAAATGAAATTGTAGGAGGTAAGGAAATATGATTCAAAACACACGTGTGATAAAAGAACAGCTGATTGATGCGACACGGCTTTCGGAAGGTGAACGTGAGGAATTAATACAATTTGGGATATTATCAAAAGAAGGTATAATACAGCCCTCACCAATACATCCCCCCGAGCGATCTCTAATCCAGAAACGGGCTGTGCATGCACCCGATGTTCTAAGTGATGCTTACGACTACTTTCCGATACCTTCTTCGTTTTCGAGGGGTTTGGCTTTTGAACTGAATGGTTACAAAATCTTGCTTATTTCCGGCACAGCTAGTGTGGATGAAAAAGGTAAGTCAATCCATATTGGAGATTTTCGGGCTCAATGTTGGAGAACATACCTCAATATTACCTCACTTTTAGAGTCAGAAGGGATGACTTGGCATGATGTTGTACGAACGACGTGTTATTTAAGGGATATTGAACGGGATTACAAAGATTTTAACGAGATACGTACAGCTTTCTTTAATTGGCTGCGTCTCGATCCTTTACCTGCCAGCACAGGTGTACAAGCTCGTTTATGCCGAGAGAATTTATTGGTAGAAATCGATGCCGTTGCCATTTGTCCATCAAAATCGACGAAACGCCGATAATCGCCAAAATTAGCTGGATCGGAAAGTGAGTGGAAATAAACTGATAAAATCCGGTCAAAACCATAACCACCTGAGTTCGAATCCTCTCCCCTTTAAATTAGTTAGTCGAGAGGTTAAGCCCAACGGCACGGTATTAAATATTCAAGGCATCCAGATCGGCGGTTCGGAAGTGGTTGTTATGGCCGGGCCGTGTGCAGTGGAGAGTCTGGAACAACTGCTGACGACCGCAAAAGCAGTGCAAACCAGTGGAGCCAGAATCCTGCGGGGAGGGGCTTTCAAACCGCGCAAGTCCCCCTATAGTTTTCAAGGATTGCAAGAAGAAGGCTTGAAATTACTCGCCTGTGTCCGGCAAGAGACGGGAATACCCATCATTACAGAGGTCATGGATACTCGCCTGATAGAATTGGTATGTGCACACGCGGACATCCTGCAAATCGGTTCCCGTAACATGCATAACTTTGCTCTGCTTAAGGAAGTAGGTTTGAGCAGAAAACCAGTATTGTTAAAGCGCGGCATGTCCGCAACAATTGAAGAATTTCTGTTGGCTGCCGAGTATATTCTCAAACAAGGTAACCACCAAGTGATCCTCTGCGAACGGGGAATCCGTACATTTGAAACTTCTACGCGAAACACTCTGGATTTGAGTGCCGTTCCTATGATAAAAAGGCTCAGCCACCTTCCTGTCGTTGTGGACCCCAGCCATGCGACGGGCCATTGGTGGATGGTTCCATCGCTGGCTAAAGCTGCGATCGCTGTTGGCGCGGATGGTCTGTTAGTGGAAGTACACTGTAATCCGCAGGAAGCGCTGAGTGATGGGTCTCAATCCCTTCGCACTGATAAGTTTGATCTAATGATGAAGGACTTAGTAAAAATAGCCCGGGCCGTTGGCAGGGAAATCACCCTTCAAAGTCCCGTCCAGTAATGATCTAAGCGGAGTTTCAAGGTCGCAACAATTATAAATCCATATGAACAGATGAAATTGTTCGCATTCCATTTACTGTGGATTTGTTTTTTCAACGTGATGGCGGGTTGAAGTCTTCAGACGGTTTCACCTCAGGAAGCAGGATCATCTTTGACTTTCAGCCCAACGATGACACTCCGGTTGGTGTGAGAGGCTTTAATTGCATCGGCAAATAAGTCCATAGAAATATGAACGAAAAATGTATGCATACAGTGAGAGGTTCGCGTTCTAGCGTCAACACCTGGCGAGCGCGAATGATGCTGTTTTTTACTGGTGTTTCTCTTGCTCTTTTCTCCATGGTGTTTACTATATCTTGTGCCCAATCTCTACCGGACCTACCAGACATGATTTTTGTGCAAATCCCCATCCAGGCGAAACCAGAGATCCCAACTGAAAAACGCATGTACACTCCTATAGATAGGTATATGGATGGCACCCGGATAGTTATTCTCCGAACATCTGCCGCTGAACCGGTGAATCTCACGCCGGAATTCACCGCAGCCTGTGATCCTGATGTCTCCTTTGACGGAGAAACCATCATATTCGCCGGAAAAAGAAATCCTGACGGTTCTTGGCAAATCTGGAGGATGAACAGCAATGGATCTCACAAGGTGCAAATTACCCAGGGCGAAGGCGACTGCATCGCGCCTGTACATGCCGGAAACCGCTTCTATCTGAACGATCCCCAGCCCACACCTCAAATTATTTATGTTAGTTCAATGCATGGCTGGAAAAACGAGCACGGAGTAGGCCCAACCTTCGCTTTATATGGTACAGATCCGAAAGGTAAGTCCGTATACCGTTTAACGTTTAATCTCCACAGCGATTTTTCGCCCGATATTTTGCCAAATGGCCGCATCGTCTTCACCAGTTGGCAGCATTACGGAGATCGATACCAGCCGACCGGCATATTTGCTTTAATGGGCATCAACAACGATGGCACAGATTTGATGCTGTTCTATGGCAATCATGAAATGCCATTGTACAAGGATATGGTCCACGTTTCTGATTTCGGCGAGCGGGTTTACTTTATTGAATCGGATCGGTCCACCTGGCTGGGCGGCGGTGATATTGCCTACGTCTCCCGACGTCGACCGCTGCATACCTATCATCGATTGAGCCATGATGATAAGGGATTATTTCACAGCCCCTGTCCTCTTCCGGACGGAGACCTGGTGGCTTCGTATCGTTCCAACTCTCCGAATGTGGTGTTCGGTATTTACCGCATCAATCCTAAAAATGGAAAACGGCAGAAGAAAATATTTGAAGAAGAAGGATGGCATTCCATCGATGTCCAGGCCCTCGCATCGCACCCGAAGGTAAAAGGTCGTTCCAACTGGCTAATCCCAGGGTCTGCAACCGGAGTATTCTATTGCTTGAACAGTTACAGAACAAACCTGCCTGAAGGGGAAAATATCGTCCCTGGAAGCATCAAATACGTCCGGGTCATCGAAGGAATACCGCTCAAGCGGAAAGCCACCATATCAGAATATCAGCAGGATCTGGGCGACAGTCCGAGCCTCGAAACCTGTTCCGGTACTGCTTTCGGACCCCGGCGCATTCTCGGGGTAGCTCCTGTGGAAGAAGACGGGTCGTTCCATATCCGGGTTCCGGCAGAGATGCCCATAACCTTTCAGCTGCTGGATAAAAACTACCTGGCCCTTCGCACGCAGGGAGCCTTGACCTGGGTGATGGGAAATGAAAATCGAGGTTGCATCGGCTGTCATGAGGATCGGGAGATGGCGCCTCCCAACAAGATGGTGGATGCGGTCATAAAACCCCCGGTGGAATTAACACTCCCGGCGGCGCGACGTCGAACCATCGATTTTCGCCATCAGATTGCTCCAATTATCGAATCAAAGTGCGCCACTGCCGGATGCCATGTCTCCAGGCAGGCAGCGCCTAATCTCGATGAGGCCCAAAATACAACGCCCGGTGCGGCATTCAGCCAGGCGTATAAGATCCTTATAGATCCAATTCAAGGACGGGAAAATGAATGGTATATCGTTCCCGGAAATGCGAAGGAGAGCCCGTTGATCTGGCATCTGTTTGGCGAACGAATGGGTTCTGGCCAAATACCCTACACCAGCGAAATCACCCAGATGCCTCCACAGAATTCCTTGAAGCATCAGGAACGCATTTTATTCATAGAATGGATTGATTTAGGTGTGCAATGGGATTCCCGTGCCGCGATAGCGTCGGATTCCCAATAAATGAAGTTTAAACATAGTAAATTCAGAAGTTCTAATGTATAATAAATACCGGTGTAGTATCATTTTCATTGTTGGATTTCTCTGCTTCTTCACACTTACCCTATGGTTGCATGCACAACAAAACCTGCCCAAGCTGGTTGATGTTACCCAACAAGTCGGGATTACCTTTGTTCATAATAGCGGCGATGACGATATGAGTAACCTCATCGAATCCAACGCCCCCGGCTGTGCCTTTTTCGATTATGACGGAGACGGTGATCTGGATATTTATTTAGTCAACGGTGCTTATATTGAAGGCATCAGCAATGTCCGCGGTCGCAGAAACAGAGGCAGGCTCTCCAATGCTCTATATCGGAATAATGGCGACGGTACCTTTACTGACGTGACGGCGGAAGCGGGCGTCGGCCACAAAGGCATGGGGATGGCTGTGATAACCGCCGACTACGACAATGATGGCGATAAGGATCTCTTTGTCAGCAACTATGGGCCCAACGTCTTTTACCAGAACAACGGCGACGGGACGTTCACCGATATCACCAAAGAAGCCGGTCTGGAATCTGATCTATGTGGGATTGGCAGTACGTTTCTGGACTATGATTTAGATGGATATCTGGACCTGTACGTGGGGAACTACGTGGAATATGATCCTGACTATCAATATTTCTATGCCGCGAGGAGATTCCCTGGTCCATTAGCCTATCACGGACAGCCCGACATTCTTTACCACAATAACGGCGACGGCACCTTCACCAATGTGACCCAGCAGGCTGGAGTCTATAATCCGGAAGGAAGAGCAATGGGGGTCACCTCCTGTGATGTCGACGATGACGGTGACTGGGATATTTTCGTAGCTAATGATGCCATGGAGAATTACCTCTACCGGAACAACGGCGACGGGACATTCACCAATGTTGCCTTGCAAACTGCTACTGGTTATGGACAAAGCGGAAATGCCACATCGGCAATGAGTGGGGAATTTGGTGATATTGACCTGGATGGTTTCGTAGATATTATTGTGCCTGATTTGGCATATAGCTGTATATACAAGAACTCCGGTGCCGGCTATTTCGAAGAAATGAGCGCCCGTATGGGACTGGCTGCCGCCTGTGGACAATACACCAGCTGGTCCGGGAATTTTTTCGATTTTGATCACGATGGTTACGGAGATCTGTTTATCTCCAACGGACATCCACACCGATTGATAGGACAGGAAGATCTGCTACTGATATATAATTCTAGAGGCAGATTTATCAACATATCACATGAACTGGGTCCGGATTTTCAAGAAAAGTTTATCGGTCGCGGATCTGCGGCCGGAGATTTCGATAATGACGGCGATCTGGATTTACTGGTAATGAACATGAATGCTCGTCCCCGCCTACTCCGTAATGATGGCGGCAATAAGAAAAACTGGATTATGATCCATCTGATTGGTACCCAGAGCAACCGGGATGCCATCGGCAGCCGGATTCGATTAACCACAGGGAATAAAACCCAAACCCGGTGGCGGATGAGCAATTCAGGCTATCTTTCGCAGGGTGATTATCGGTTGCATTTTGGTCTGGGCGATAATACCCAGGTCGACAAAATTGAAATTCGCTGGCCTACCGGTAAAATCCAGACTCTCGAAAATATTAAGGCAAGTCAAGTGATAACTATTAAGGAACCAACATTGTAAGAGAGATAAAAATGAAAAGATATGCAGCATTCTTGCTTCTGGCTGCCATTTTCACAGCGGCTGGAGGATGGATGTTGTTCGGTCAGCAATTCAAAGATCGCGTCTACGTGGGTGAGAGGGCCTGCCGCAAGTGTCACCATCTGGCTGGAGAACGCGATCAGTTTAATCCCTGGCGCTTGTCCAAACACGCCATAGCGTACGCTACGTTGTCAAAACCGGAAGCCAAAGAAATCGCGGAGCTATCCGGCATCGATGTTGATCCTCACGAAAGCCCGATTTGTTTAGGATGTCATACCACCGCTTATAATGTGGAAGCCTGGGAACGGGATGACTCTTTTCGTGCTGAGGATGGAGTGCAGTGTGAACTTTGCCATGGCCCCGGCAGCGAATACATGGATGCCAGCATTATGCGGGACAGTGAGAGGGCCATGCGGGCAGGTCTACTAATGCCGAAGAAGCGCGATTGCATGGTGTGTCATAAAGAGAAAAGTTCCCACATGGCGGTCCTGAATGTTAAAAAATATGATTATGAGAAGGCACTTAAGGAAATTGCTCATCCTGGAATCGGCGGGCCACTGGACCCAAAAGATGAACCACCAGCAGAACCTCTCCCTGGTCCCAGATACGTTGGTGTCCTGGCTTGCGATGAATGTCATGGTGAGGCATCGGCAGGCCGAATATACAGTAGATGGCGCTCTTCCAAACACGCCCAGGCGTACGCCATCCTCAGTACCGAACGAGCGGCCGAGATTGCCCGGGAGATGGGGGTATCCGGCAATCCACAAAAATCAGATGAATGCCTGGAATGCCATATCACTGGAACAGGAAAACCTGCCGGTCGCTTCACCAAAAGTTTCGATCCGGCCCAGGGTGTGCAGTGCGAAAGCTGCCATGGCCCTGGAAGCGAATATATGGCCGAAGCGGTTATGCTGGATCCAGTAGCCGCTGCGGAAGCTGGTTTATACAATGTAGGAAAAGAAACCTGTATCAAATGCCACACCGAAGGCATTCATGGCCATACCTTCGATTTCGAAACCATGTGGCCCAGGATCGATCATTCGAAGTGGGAAGAATATGCCGGGGTGGAATACAAAACACCTTTCAACCTGGCAGTTACCAAGGATGGCAAGCGGTTATTTATCGCCTGTGAAGCCTCAAACAGCTTGATCGTTGTCAACACGAAAACCGAAGAAATCCTGGCGGAGGTGGAAATCGGTACCCAGCCGCACTTCGTATACCTCTCTCCAGACGGAACCCATGCCTATGTAAGCAACCGCGGCACGGATAATGTATCGGTCATTGATACAAAAACCTACCAGGTCCTATCTACCATTGCCGTCGGTGATGAACCGCACGAGATGGCAACTGATGAAGATGGGACCGTTTTATACGTGGCCAATGCAGGCACCTACGACGTCTCGGTGGTAGATCTCAAAAAAGGCGAAGAAATCAAACGACTGGCGGCTTCCAGAGGCACTTGGGGCGTTGCCCGGTCGCCCGATGGCAAGTTTATCTATGTGAGTAATAATCTGCCCAGATTTGGTGAATTCCGCACACCCGCCATGTCTGAAGTGACCGTTATTGAAACCAAGCGTTCTATCGTCAAGCATCGTTATACAGTACCGGCAGCCAATTTGCTTCAGGGAATTGATATCGCACCAGGAGGTGAATTTGCCCTCGTGACTTTGATCCGGACGAAAAACCTGGTGCCAATGACCCGGAATATTCAAGGTTGGATTATCACCAATGGCATTGGCATTCTTTGGAAGGACGGACGGGTGGATCAGTTGCTGCTGGATGAATTGAACGACTTCTTCGCGGATCCCACGGATGTCGTCTTTTCAAAAGATGGCCGGTATGCCTTCGTCAGCGGCGGCGGTGTTCGGGAAATCGCCATGATTGATATCAAGAAGATGAAAAAGATTCTGAAGAATGCCCCTGAAGAAGAACGCAAAGAAGTGCTGCCCAATCACCTTGGTTTGAGCATGCAGTATATTCTGAAACGGATTCCGGTAGGACAAAGCCCGCGAGGAATGGCGGTTTCACCGGACAATAGATACCTGTACGTGGCAGATGGATTGGATGATGCCATTTCGGTCATTGATATCAAAAAAAGGAAGCGAGTCAATGTCATCGACCTTGGTGGCCCAAAAGAAATCACCCAAGCCCGGTACGGCGAGCGCATCTTTCACAGTGCACAGTACACGTTTGCCAGGCAATTCTCCTGCCATTCCTGCCATCCGGACGGCCACATTGACGGAATAAGCTATGACATCGAACCGGATGGTCTCGGCATCAATCCGGTGGATAATCGGACCCTTCGGGGAATCAATGATACGGCTCCCTTCAAATGGGAAGGAACCAACCCTACTTTGAAAAGGCAGTGCGGTCCAAGGCTAGCGGCATTTTTCACTCGAATTGACCCCTTCACTCCCGATCAATCAGCCGCATTAGATCGCTATATCGTCACTATTCCCAGACCTCCGAATCGCTACCGAACCGGGGAGGAACTCACCCCGGCTCAACGACGGGGCAAACGCATTTTCGAGCGGTTGTACGATAATTCCGGTAATGAAATTCCCCCGATTAAGCGTTGTAACTATTGCCATACACCACCCTATTACACCAGCCGGGAAGTATTCGATGTAGGCACAGCTTCCTGGCTGGACACCCATAGTGAATTTGACGTTCCGCATCTTAACAATATTTACGCTTCGTCGCCCTATCTGCACGATGGACGGGCGCAATCCCTGGATGAAATATGGACGATTTATAATCCAAACGACACTCATGGCCTTACAAACGATTTAACCAAAGATCAGCTCAATGATCTTATTGAGTATTTGAAAACCTTATAGAAGGTGGACGCTTATAGAATGTATCGTCTATTTGTTATCCTTGCAGCATTTATATTCCTGGCACCACAGGGATGGTGTCAGTCAGATACCACTATTACCTTGGCCGGTGAGCCCTACGTTTACACCAAATGGGAGTCATTTACTGAAGAATCAACCCATGGTGGGCTGATAAACGACCACATCTTCTTCCTGGAAGCAGACGGGGATAGTTTATGGATTGGCACCGAAGGCGGATTGGTACTCTATGAGAACGGCACCTGGAAAAGCTGGACGGAAGAAGATGGTCTTCCCTGGAAGGTGATAATGGGCTTGGCAAAAGACCCGAAAACCGGTGAGCTCTGGATAGCATTATTCGGGGAAGGGATTGCTCGTTTCAGCGGAGGCCACTTTGAACACTTCACCCAGATGAACAGCGGCCTGTTAAACGATGTGGTGTATGGCGTGGATATCCAGGGGGATAACGTGTGGGTGGCCACCACCGCCGGCATCAGCCGGTATAATCAGGTAACCGGTGAATGGGCCGTATTTAATGAGAAACATGCTCCCATGGAGGAAGTGTGGACCTATAACGTAGATGCTGCAGAAGACAAAGTCTATTTTGCTGTCTGGGGAGGCGGTATCCTGGAATGGGACGTAAAGACCCAGAGGTGGAAGGATTATATAGATCCTGATGGGGAAATGGAAATCGATCTCTATCGGGATGACGGATTAGTGCACGTTATAACAACTTCTGCTTCCTATATCGATAAGGTTCTGTGGGCAGCCACATATTTCGGACTAAGCCGCTACGATGGACGCAACTGGCGTGGATATATGGATATTGACAGCGGCCTCCCCAGCAATTTTATTAATCTTACTGTTGGGCGCAGTGGTACTTCCAGCTATAGTTGCACAGATAAAGGACTGGGAGTGCTGGTAGATTTCGAAACCGATACCTGGGTCACCTATAAGCAGGATACGGAAGACGCTGAAACCTGGACCGCCCACGTGATGGTGGGGAAACAGGAAATTAAAGCCGTGCCTACCAATCTGGATTTACCGAATCATTTTACCATCAGCGTGGAATTCATGGGAGATGACATATGGATCGGTACCGGCCATGGTTTAGCCCGAGGTATTGGCAGAGGCTATTATGAGGGATTACGGGGTAAAGGCCCTTCTGCCGGTAGTTTAAAAGGTTCAGCCTCCCCTAAATAGAATGTTCAACTTATTCAGTATATTCGGGAAAAAATAGAACGATGAGAAGATCAAGTATTCTTCTGACAATCACTGTGATCGGGTGTGCCTTCTTTTTTAGTGCGGATACGGACGCCCAAACCAGTGCATCCGCTTCAAAGGTGGAATCCGATACCGTAAAGTACGGGAAAACGCCCTGGGAATATGAACCCTATAACCGTTTTGAAAAACCGTACAACCGATTCTTTCTGGACACTCTGGAATATCCCGGATACGGACGCAATATTCCCGAACCGGAATACGTTGACAGTGTCAAAATAGGCTTCATCGGCCCAATTATTGGTTTTGCTTCCGAATCGACGGGAGGTCCGGGAGAGATAGAATTGAAAGTGAACCAACGCGTGATTCGATGGGATGGATACCGGGCGTCCCACTTGGCTCCCATCGGGATCAAGATGCTGCAAGGAGCGCAACTCGCCGTGGAACAGGCCAATGCAAGGAGCGGCTATCGGGGGAAAATTCCCTACAGCCTGATCGTACGCAACGACAACGGCAACTGGCGATCCTCCGGCAGAGAGGTCATCATGCTGGCTTATAAAGACAGCGTCTGGGCTATCCTTGGGACTGTGGATGGTGCAAACAGCCATATCGCCATCCGCGCGGCACTGAAAGCTGAAATCCCTGTTATGAATACCGCCAACACCGATCCCACCTATGTGGAAACCCGTATTCCCTGGGTGTTCCGCTGTATTACTGATGACCGCCAGATGTGTTATCTGCTGGCGGATTTCGCCTTTAAGAAATTAGGGATCAAACGCATCGCCGCGTTGCGTGCCGTCAACCGCTACGGTCGCATGAGTATCGACGAGTTTCGGGACGCGGCTACCCGATTGGGACACCCATTCATGGCTGAACTCCAGTATGAAGAGGGCGATACCGATTTTAGCCGCCAGTTAAAAAGGATTCAGTCGCTGAATGCGGATGGCGTGATCACATACGGCAACGCTAAAGAGTCCGCATTGATTCTCAAACAGATGCGAAACATGGGGATGAACCAGTGGTTCTTCGGCAGCGACCGCATGGTCACTCAGGAATTTCTTGATATCGTCGGAAGGAATCATGGGAATGTAGCAGCCGGGTATCCATATGATCCTACCAGAAAAGATGCGAAATATCTGCAATTTATCGAAGATTTTTTGAACCGGTATGGGGAAGAGCCGGAAACTTACGCGGCGCATGCGTATGACGGCATGAATATGATTATTAAAGCCATTGAAAAAGTCGGATTGAATCGAGCGCTCATCCGAGATCAGCTGGTGGCGATGTCCAACTATAAAGGGGTAACCGGAAGAAAAGAACTCGATGCGGTCTTCAGCGATAGGAGCCCTGCCATTCTGGCCATTTTAAAAGATGGCAAATTCGAATTTTATACCCAGGAAGAAATTTTCTCCGATAAAATTGATTTCGGGAAATTGCTCTCTCCGTGATATGAAAGCCTCTCGATTGCTTTGGATTCCATGGTTTGTTTTCTTCTGTGCCGTCCAGATACAGAGTCAAACCAAAGCCTCTGATCAAATCGGTCAACCAGGAGAGCCACCAAGTGTCCTGGATACACCGGTGGATTTTTCAGGATGGAAAGGGGCAACCCGGAATCCTGAACAGCTCAACGAAATTCGTATCGGCTTTTTCGCGCCGGATGAACCGGACGATCCGGTCGCTGGGCCCATGCTCAACGCCGCCGCGTTAGCGGTAGAAGAAGCCAATGCTGCCGGAGGATTCCAGGGGGTTCCCTACCGGTTGGTCAAGCGCTGGGCATATGATCCCTGGGGGGCGGGCTCTAAAGAAGTGATCAGGCTGGTGTATCAAGACAGTGTGTGGGCAGTGATCGGATCTCTGGATGGCAGTGCTACTCATATCGCGGAACAGATTGTAACCAAGGCGTGGGTGCCGCTACTCTCACCTGTCTCGGCCGATCCGTCGCTTACATATATCCGTATCCCATGGATGTTCCGACTACCGCCCGATGATCAAAAACAGGCGGAAATCATTGTGCGCAAAGGCATTCAGGCATTATCTCTGGATAAAGTTGGTCTCATCACCTCCACCGATCATGACGGCCGCATATTTGCACTGGAAATACTTGCCAAAATGAAGGCTGAACAACCTCCGCCGGTCTTTCATTTTCAGCTATCGCGGCCCAACGTTGATTTTAATGACATCGTCCAGCGAGTGGCATCATTCAATCCTGAGGGTGTCATTGTACGCCTGCCGTTGGTTGAAACTCTCGATTTGCTGGATCATTTCCAAAACAGTGAATTCCATGTCCCCGTATTCATTCCATGGATTCCGGGTATACGGGAGGAAAACTTGACCAAACGATACGCTGGCGATATTTACTATGTGCAACCGTTTTCGGAAACTGGAAATTCGGCCTATGCCGCCTTCGCCCGAACTTATCAGAAGCGGTATGGTACGAGTCCCACCCCGGGTGCCGCCTATACCTATGATGCTGTTAATTTACTGGTCCAATCACTACAAAAGAGCGGTTTGAACCGGCCCGGGCTGCGGGATGCCATAGCCGGTTTCGGCGATTTTCAAGGCGTGACCGGGAAAATTTCCTGGGATAACGGCGGCGGCAATCAGGCGGAACCTGTTCTTCGGACCCTATTTGGAGAATCATCGGTCACTAACCGTTGAAATACCACCTGGCTGTCACATGAGGGATCCCCTGGCAGTAATCACTCATAAAAACAGGAGTCAACCATGAAGGAACCGAAGCAAACCAGCCGCCGCGACTTCATCCGGATGGCGACAACCACGGCTCTGGCAGCCATAGCCGCCCCGGCCATCTGGATACCGAGAAAGACCCACGCGATGGAAATTCCCGCCCGCTCGGCCAAACGTGTCGCCCCCAGCGATCGCATTGGTCTCGCAACCATCGGCATGGGCATTATCGGCTTTGTCGATACCCAGACCGCCCTGCAGGTCCCCGGCGTGGAGTTCGTCGCGGCCTCCGACTGTTACGACGCCCGCCTGGTACGCGCGAAAGAAGTGCTCGGCCACCATGTCTTCACCACCCGGGCCTATGAAGAGATTCTGGCTCGCTCCGACGTAGATGCCGTTATCGTCAGCACGCCAGACCACTGGCACGCCAGGATCGGCATCGACGCCATGGAAGCCGGCAAGGACGTCTATGGTGAAAAGCCTATGGTTCAAAAGGTGAAAGACGGGCCTGAGATGATCAAGGTCCAGAAACGGACCCGGCGGATCTTCCAGGTGGGCAGCCAGCGTGCCAGTTCCATCGTGTATGACAAGGCCCGGGAGCTCTACCGGTCAGGTTTTATCGGTGTATTGAACATGGTGGAGGCTAACTACAACCGGAATTCAGCCCTGGGCGCATGGCAGTATTCCATCCCACCGAACGCATCCGAAAAGAATATCGATTGGAAGCGGTTCCTCGGCCCCGCCAGGAAGCGCTCCTTCGATCCTACTCGCTTCTTCCGCTGGCGCAATTACTGGGATTATGGCACCGGCATCCCCGGCGACCTTTATGTCCACCTGTTCACCGGTATTCACCACGTCCTGGATTCCCAGGGCCCCAACCGGATCATGTCCACCGGCGGCCTGCGTTTCTGGAAAGACGGCCGCGATGTGCCCGACATTATGCTGGGGCTGTACGACTATCCCGAGACCAAGGGGCATCCCCCCTTCACCTTGGCGCTCCAGACTAACTTCGCCGACGGCGGTGGGGGTGGCTCCAGCCACCGGTTGATCGGGAACGAGGGCGTGATGACAATAGATGGGCGTGGCATCACCGTATCCAGGATAAAATCCCTACCGCCGTCAGAAGATGAACTGGTAGAGGGGTATAACTCGGTGCGGACTTTCTCCGAAGCCGTACAGAAGGAGTTTGTTGAAGAGTACCGGGCTCGCCACCTGCTGCCGGACCGGCCGCAGCTCAGTGAGACACAGGAGTACAGGGCTCCAAGTGGCTACGACTCGCGTTACGATCACTTTACCAACTTCTTCACATCGGTCCGTACCCGCAAGCAGATCATTGAAGACACGACCTTCGGCCTCCAGGCGGCGGCGCCGGCCCTGCTCACCAATACCAGCTACCTGGAAAACCGCATGGTGAAGTGGGATCCCATGGCCTTCAAAGTGAAGTAATCCGGGTGACCCTGGGGCGAGACCCTATCAACAGACCTGGTCCGCCCATCACGGATCGACTGGTTGATAAAAAAATGGGATGCCAGGCAGGCGTCTATCACATCCGCCAGCCTCCCACTTTTTCTCCTGTTCCAGGCCGATATAACCCAACCTGTGATGCCCAAATAGCAAATAATGCTTGACTATTCCGAAAAAATAGCCTACCCTATGTCTGGATTCATATTGCATTTGACAAGGTAGTAACGTAATTAGTCGTCCCTGAAAAAATCCCTTTATCAGGCAAAGCGAGCCAGATAGGGTCGATAAGTAATCGACCACCGGGCCAAGCGGACTGATTCGCCGAGATATTTCTTCAAAATAAAAAGGACAAAAGAGAAAGCCACCAGCAGCTTCCTCATATTAGTAACCACAACTCACCAGATTTCCAACGATTTTCGGCTGAAACTCACCAGATATCTGTAGTTTTGTGAGGAATTTAGATGCCAAAGGCTAGGTTTTCGTCGATCAGCGTGCTATTGTTAAACAACGAACACTCCATCTGAGACAGATTAGAAACCTTGGAGTAAAGGAGATAGGGCAAAGATAAACCATGCTACTTGGGAAAGCGAATGCGATCACGTAATTTTGTAATGTAACAGTCGGATCATTCTATGATATTTTAATACTTATATATCTAAGAGATTTGGCCTTCCCGAAAAAAATAGCACAGATAGGAGAGCATATGATTAGACCTAAAGTTGGATTTATCGTTTACGGCGTTCATAAGGACGGCCTTCTCGATCCCATGGGTACACCATTCATCGATGACCAGTTGGTCGATAGTGCCCGGGCGGCGCTGCGGCAGGCTGGGTTGGAACTGGTTGAGCACGATCTGGTTATTGCGTCCAAGCAGGAAGCCAGGGCGTGTTTTTCCAAGTTCAAGAAGATGGACGACATCGATGCTGTAGTCCTGTTTTCCGGCACCTGGGTCTGGGCTGCCCATCTCATTCCATCGCTTCGGGATTTTTCCTTCTCAGACAAAGGCATCGTACTCTGGACTCAGCCCGGCTCGCAAGGCTGGCGCCCGGTGGGCGGACTGGTCATGCATGGCGGCCTCAAAGAGGTCGGCATCAAGCACCGCTTCGTTTACGGCAGCTATGATGACCCTGGCGAGATCGAGCGGATTGTCTCATACTGCCGGGCCAGCCATGAGAAGAACCGTCTCAACATGAGCACTATGGGTGTTTTTGGCGGACGCGGTATGGGCCAGACGGCTGGAGTCGCCGATCCCTCTCAGTGGATGGGAGTTTTCGGGGTGGATATCGACACCCGTGATACTACCGAACTGCTCAAAACCGCCAAGCAGATCACTCCCGATGAGGTCAAGAAAGCCAGGGACGAGATTCAACCGCTATTCGCGGAACCTATCCCAGCAGATGAGACAGCCGAACGGTCGATCCGGTTATACCTGGCAATCAAGAAGATCATTGAGCAGGAGGGCTGGGATTTCTACACGATCCAGTCTTTCCCCGGACTGGGTGATGATTACAGCGCCACGTGCTTTGCCCAGAGCATGATGCTGAATGACCGGGTGGGAACCTCCACGCTCAGTGATTTCAATACGGCTATGTCCGTGAAACTAATCAACGATCTGAGTGAGGAACCGGTTTACTACGGCGATCTGCAGCACATCGACAAATCCAACAACGAGATCAAGATCATTGGCGATGGTGCCTGTCCCCCCTCCCTGGCGGGCAAGGCTGGGCCCGCAGGATTTGCCGAACACGGAATTCCGACCGAAGGCGAAGCTGGCGGCCTGTCCGTGAAACTGGTTTGTAAACCTGGCGAGGGCGTCCTGGCCCGTTTGGGTCGCAACAACGGCGTGTTCGAAATGGCGGTTGTCCGCTGTTCTATCTTCGAGCCGCCAGCGGATGTGCTTGAACAGCGCCAGAATGAATGCGGCATCCCGTTCTGGCCCCATGCCTTTGTAACGGTTCACTGCGATATCGACCAACTTATCGAGTCGTGGAACAACGAATATGCCGTGCTCGGTTATGGCGACCATCTTTACAACGAGGTGGTGGCTTTCTGCGAACTGACAGGGATCAAAGTCATTGCTCTTTAGCGCTCCCTGCACGATGCCCGTCACCTGCTGAAAGTGAATTTCACCAGTGATGAGAGGTAGCCCCCCGCCAGAGTGCCTCTCCACGCAAGGCGTGCATCGGAGGCAGGTAGCATTGGGGCAGCAAGGGCTATGTAATAATACCACACATGGGGACCTTGAGTTTTATGAAAAAGAAATTTCAATGCGGTTTGTGGTCGGTTGAATATTCACCCGACGACGGAGCCCGCCTGGATCGTCTCAGCTTTGATGGTTATGATCTCCTGACCACCGAGCCGATATCCTTCCATCCCCCTACCACTGATTATGGCGAGTATGAAACCCGCCCGGTTTACGGCTACGATGACTGCTTCCCTTCGGTCGACCCGTGCGTTTTCCCGGGGCTCGATTGGACCATACCGGACCATGGTGA
>SDBT01007457.1_pt1 | contig 17992 bp, 19 predicted proteins | sample 2277101 | NCBI WGS metagenome assembly SDBT01 (sample SAMN10404973, study PRJNA504765) | marine sediment metagenome | isolation source: marine sediment core GS10_PC15, 103 cmbsf | place: Arctic Ocean: Southern Knipovich Ridge | collected 2010 | reverse complement strand
ATGTGCTCAAATGAGTACAAGCAAGCTCTTCAAACACTCTATAAGAAAGTCCGAAGGTTTGAAATTCAACCTTTATCTGAAGAGGAGATGTTTAAAGTTGCTCAAAATATCCTTACAAAAGAAAAAATTTCAAATCTTAAACCAAAAGATTTAGAAGCTATTATTAAAAAAAATAATGGAGATTTAAGAGGAGTTATTAATGATTTACAAGCGATTAGCCAAGGATTATCAACAGAGGATAATACGGATTTGATCTTGAGCTTACGTAGAGATAGCACAGAAGAAATCTTTTCTTTAATAAGAGATTTATTTCAAAATGTTTCCACTCTAAAAGAAGCTCGAGATTTGACAGATAAATCTGACGTTGATTATAATTTCCTTTATAAGTGGGTCAACGAGAACCTCCCTACATTCATGAATGTTAATGAGGATATAGCAAATGCTTTTGAAAATCTCTCGTTAGCTGACGAAATTTTTGGCAGGATTAGAAAAAATCAATATTATGCATTATTACCTTATTTTTATGATCTTTTTGCAGGGGGCGTAGTATTATCAAGAAAAAAGAGTCGTGCTACTCAAGGTTTCAGAAGAGTTATGTTTCCAAGATATGTTACTAGCGGTAGGTACTCATTAACTAGTGCTGAAAGAAGCATGGTTGATAAAATTAAGGAGAAATATAATATCTCTCAATTTGAAGCAGTCCAAGATTTTATTCCATTTTTGAGGATTTTAAGTAATACTTCAAGAAAACAACTTAAAATTATAAGTGATTGGCTAGAGCTTGACGGAAAAGAAAAGAAATTATTGAAAAAAGAGAATTAATAAATGCCCCATAAGGAAATATTCTGCAAATTTGGACTTATAGGAAGAGATTTAGACCTGAAAGAGAATATATCTTTAGAAATTGATGAGGATGGAAAATTCTCAAATATTAGTTATGAAAATCCAAAAAAAAATATTACTATTTTGAAAGAAAATCAAAATTTGTTAATGATTCCAGGATTGATTAACTCTCACGTTCATATTGTTGATAACTTTGCTAAAGAAATAGGTTTTAATAAAGATTTGATTGACGTTGTCTCGCCTCCAAATGGCTTAAAGCATAGGTTACTTAACTCTACTCCAAACACAGTAAAGAAAGAGGGGATACTTCAAGCCGTGGTAGAAATGTTATCCACAGGGATAACTTGTTTTATAGACTTTCGAGAAGGTGGAAGTGAAGGAGTAAAATTTCTAAGGAACACATTAGAAGAAACTTCCATAAACCATATGATTTTTGGAAGGTTCTTAAATAGTGATGACATTGAAAATGTTTTTAATATTTCCCATGGAATAGGCCTATCTAGTTATAAAAAGACTTCGATAATTGATAAAGAAAAATTACGTTATTATAAAAACAAATTCAAAAATTTAGTTTCATGTCATCATGCTGAAGTTAAAAGGGATGAGGAAATACTAAAGGAAATAGTCAATGATAATCTTATTGATATAATTATTCATGGAACTCAATTTACTATCGATGACTTAAATATAATTAAAAGCAAGAATATCGCATTAGTCTTGTGTCCAAGAAGTAATGGATATTTTGGATTAGGATTTCCACCAATTACAGATATATTAAGATTAAAAATCCCAATAAGTATAGGGACAGATAATTTAATGGTAAATAACACTGATCTTTTTGAAGAATTACGCTATTTATATCGTATTTCAAGAGTTTTGGGAAGCAATAATACTAACATAGAATTAAATGCTAAAGAAATGCTAAAAATGATAACTATCAATGCTGCGAAAACTTTTAGATTGGAGAAGATTATGGGATCAATTGAAATTGGAAAAAATGCAGATTTTTCGCTGATAGATTTAAATCACTTTAATTTCTTTTCAAATGAAATTGATTCTAATAATATATTTTCATTGATTGTACAGAGAACAAAATCTGAAAATATAAAAAAAACATATATTAAAGGCGATCTTGCGTTTGAAAGAAATTAAAAGACCACATGTCATTTTAAGTGCTGCGATGACTATAGATGGGAAAATAGCAACAAAATCGGGAGATCCCGAACTATCAGATGAAAATGACTGGAGAGAAGTTCATAAACTCAGAAATCAAGTTGATGCGATTATGGTTGGGAAGGGAACCATATTGAAAGACAATCCCAAGCTTCATATCAAATTTTTTAAACATAAGGGCTATTATCGAATAATTATTGATAGCAATTTATCTATCCCGATAGATTCAAATGTAATTAATTACCAACCAGAAATATATCCAACAATAATTTGTACCACAGAAAATGTTTCTAGGGAAAAGATTAGTGAGTATGAGTCAAAAAAAGTAAAAATACTACAATATGGGGACGGAAAGCAAGTAGATTTAACAAAAATGTTATTAGATTTATCTAATATGGGGATAAATTCAATTTTATTAGAAGGTGGTGGCAATTTAAATTGGAGTTTTATAAAGCATAACTTAATCGATGAGATGAGATTAACTATTGCACCTTGGATCGTAGGTGGAAAGGATGCTATTACTTTAGTGGAAGGTGTAGGCTTCGATAAAATGAAACAAGGTCGAAAATTCAAATTACTCAAGGTTTATGAAAGGGATAATTACGTTGTTTTGAAATATAGAAGGAAAGAAAGCGTTTGATATTGATGAAGAAAAATATAGACAAATCATTAAATCCAGGTGAAATTTTAAGTCTCCAAATTTGGGTAGATACTTTACGCGAAAATGAGAATTAGTATTGGAAAAAACTCTATTTCTTCGTCTTATTTTTAATGAATTAAATATCTATATGATATATTACATAATTTTATTACATATTTCCATTAATTTTTAATTAATAACTCAGAAAGTGTGTTTTTAGATCTACCCAAAGATTTTATAAATGAATTGAATTTTCATTTCTTAATAGATAGAATTAGTTTATTGAATAATAGACCTTAGAGTAAAAATTAAAGATCTGAGAGAGAAAATAAAATGAATGAAAATGTTAGAAATGCAATATCAGACCTAGCAAAGGGAAAATTTGTGTTAGTTTATGATATTGATGGAAGGGAGGAAGAAGTGGATTTAGTCTGCTTAGCTCAAAAAGTAACACCGAGGCATGTTTACCATTTACGACATGATGCTGGCGGCTTAATTTGTATTGCGATGCATGCCAATATCGCTGAAAAACTAGGATTACCATTTATGGCAGAGATTTATTCGAATGTTCTAAATGAATATACCATTTTTAACCAAATAGCTCCTGATGCGGTAGCCCCTTATGGCGATAAACCATCATTTTCTGTAACTGTTAATCATATAGACACATATACAGGGATCACTGATAATGATCGTGCTTTAACTATATGTGAATTTGGAATGCTAGGAGACCAAATTTATAGAAATGGAGGGAGTATTGAAAATTATCGAAGTATTTTTGGATCGAAATTCAGAGCTCCAGGACATACACATTTATTAATTGCAAATAAGAATTTGGTAAAAGGGAGATTAGGTCATACAGAAATAACCGTTACTTTGGCTTATATGGGTAATCTCTCTCCTGTTTCAGTTCTATGTGAAATGTTAGACGGTACAACGGGTAAAGCTCTTTCAATTGCGAAGGCAAAAGTATATGCCAAGGATAATAAACTTGTAATGGTTGAAGGAAATGAAATTGTAGAAGCCTATAATATCTTCATAAATCGGTGAAAAATTGAGTAAATATAATGTAGGTATTGCTGATACAACATTTGCTCGTGTTGATATGGGAGCAATGGGGATAAACGAAATTGAGAATGAAACAAGTAGAGTTAGGTTAATAAGATATACAGTTCCAGGTATGAAAGATCTGCCTGTAGCTTGTAAAATTCTCTTTGATCAACATGAGTGTGAGATCTGCTTAGCATATGGTATGCCAGGTCCAGATGAAAAAGATAAAGTATGTGCTCATGAGGCAAGCCAAGGAATAATAATGTGTCAATTAATGACTGGAAAACACATTATTGAATGTTTTGTTCATGAGGACGAGGCGGATACTCCCGAGGAATTGATTAAAGTTTGTGATAATAGAGCTCGTGAACATGCTCAAAATGTTTTAAAATTATTATTTGATAAAGAATGGCTCGAGAAAAATGCGGGAAAGGGATTAAGGCAAGGTTATCCTGATACTGGGCCAATTAAACCATAATGAGGTAAAAAAAATGAGTGAAAGAAAGATAAATATTGGAATTGTTGTAGGAGAATTTCATTACGACATTACAGAAAACATGCTTAATAAAGCTAAAGAGCATGCCGAATTTCTTGGATGTAATGTTGTGGAAGTTTTTAAAGTACCGGGTAGTTTTGACATGCCATTAGCGATAAAAACCTTATTAGCTAAAGATAATATTGAAGGGGTGGTATGTTTAGGGGCAGTTATTAAAGGAGATACTGATCATGATCAAGTAGTTGCTCAACACGCTGCAAGGAAAATGGTTGATTTATCGTTAGAGTATAACAAACCTGTATCTTTAGGCGTTTCAGGACCTGGAATGACAAGAGTTGAAGCCGTTGAGCGTATTGAAGATTTTTCCCGTCGTTCTGTAGAAAGTGTTGTGAAAATGATAAGACGAATGCATTCTACAAAGAATTAATGAGGTTTCCATATTTGATTCAAATAACTTATATCCAAATTGATAATTTTGGGCCCTTTACAGAGGGAATGGGTGATAATAGAGAACATAAAATTCAGATTATTCTCTCGGAACTATTTATATTTTTACAGAAACATTTTAACCACAATGGAGGACTGGTATTTTCCGCTTCAAAAGATAACATGATTGCAGTTTCCAACGGAATTTCTATTGAGCAACATAAGTTTATAATTAATGAAACTGAAAAGAATTTTCCTGTTACAATTAGCATGGGAATTGGAGTAGGAAAAACTCCAATACAAGCACAAATTGATGCTTCAAAAGCTTTAATATTGCAAGGAAGTGCTCAATCATCGAGAAGAAAGGCCCTTGCACATAATGGGCATAAAATCCCTGTTATAAGCAGAGTTAAGGTTGCTCATATTGATATCAATTATTATACAAAGATTGCAACTGATGTTAATCCATTCTATTCTAATTACCTTGCCCTGAACCAAGGTTATGTAACTTTAATGGAAAATTTAGAGAAAATAGGGGCAATGTGTTTTTTCAATGGGGGAGATAACTTTATTAGTATTTGTCCAAATTCAATGCAATTAAAAGAAATGGAGAAAATTTTAATGGATTTTGAATCTAAATATGAGCCATGGAAATTAAAAGCTGGTATTGGTGAAGGAAAAAACATATTAGAAGCATTATCTAAAGCAAATATTTGCTTGAAAGAAATAAGAGAAGGAAATAATAAAAAGAAAATCCTATATTTAAATTAAGTAAAGTTTTTTGATTTTTTTGAATAGCTATATATTTATCCCTATTGGTAGTTATGAACAACACGGACCTCATCTTCCCCCAGATACAGATTATTTAATAGCAAAAAAAATCGCGCAGGAAATTTCAAAATTTTTTAAAAGTAAAGTTCATGAAGGTATAAAAATAGGGATATCTCCGGAACATATTGGATTTGAAAATACAAAATCTATTTCTCAAATAGAATTTATCTCTCAATTAGAAAATATAATTGTAGAGCATCAATGTCATTCTAAATTCATTCTTATAAATGCTCATGGGGGTAATAAAAAAGCAATTAATTTATCCGTTTCATTAAAAACTAATAATGTTTTAATCTTACATACTTTTTCCTTGATTAAAAAAGAATTATTACAAATAAGAACTTCTAATATTGGTGGAATTTGTCATGCAGGCGAATTTGAAACCTCAATTATGTTACATTTATTTCCAGATAAGGTATATATGAAAAAGTTACAAAAGGGAGACGAACAATATATTCCTGCTTTAGATCCAAATTATAATAAGGAAAAGTTAGATAATTGGAAAACAAGTGATCTCAGTAAATCTGGAATTTTAGGAGATCCCTTTCACGCAACAACGAAAAAAGGGGAAATTTGGTTTAACTACTTAATCAAACAAATTTGTTATCTTACTAGAAATTTCATTACTGAAGTTTAACAAGAAAGAATAAATTTGGGAGTAAACTATTATTTTCATCTAACAGTTTTAAATTTAGATTTAAAATTAATCTTATGCTTACTCCAGATAGAATTATTAATAATAATTTAGACGGCACTCTAAACAATAGTGAAGCAATTGAAAATCTACTCTTACTAGTTGAACAGAGCGATGATCAAAGGATTCGAGTTAATAGCATAGAAGCATTAAAACGTTTTTTTTTGAATGATAAAAACAAAAAGGAAACAATCTTTAAAATTCTCGAAAATTGTGTTGTCTCAGATGATAATATTTCCGTACAATGTACAGCAGCTAAAATTATTATCCAACAATTCCCTAAAAAATGTAAAAAACCTCTTTTGTGGGTAATCCAGCACGAAAAATCCGCTTATATAAAAATAAGACTAATAGAACTTTTTAAAACTATTGATGAAGAATTCTACAATTATTTATTTGAAAAATTTATTGAAATACATACGAGAAACTATATCAAGGATGGAGTGTGTACTAAAGACGCAACTGTACTATGGTTACTCGAAGATCTTGATGGTCGAATTCTAAGAAAAATAGATTTAGAGGAAGAAGTTCCATGTGTTGTTGAATACTATAACCAAGACTGCTTCTTTAAGGTAAATAGTAGAGGTAATATTGTTGGGATCTATATATCCAGTTATCCCAATAGAGATATTACCTATAGCAATAACCAAGATTTACATTTTCATTGTAAAAGTATTAATTTCATTCCTGAACAAATTTGTTCTCTAAATTATCTGGAAGAATTTTATCTTAATTCCACAATTCCCCCCGATGATTATCCAGATTCAATACTCACCTTAAAGCGCTCAATGGAAAGGGGATATAATGGACATGAGAGAAAAGCATTAGAAGTCAATCCCAGATATAGTTTAGCGTGGTATAGATTAGCAAAAAATCTTTATGATAAATTAAATTATACTGAATCTCTTGATGCTTGTTTTAAATGTTTAGAGATAGATCCCAATTTTCAAGGAGCATTAATGCTAAGAGAGACAATTTTGAACTTTAATACTTAAAGAGGGGTAATTCTTACACAATCAGTACCCAAAGTTGAGTAATTTTCTACTCTTAATTAGGTCCTAATTTTCTCGAAATATCAATTATAGTCTAAAATTGATAAATTTCACTAAAGATTTTAGTTGAAATTATCCTAAATTCTCTTGAATCTTTGTTTATCTTGTAATAAAATATAAAAAATTATTCCAATTTTATTTTAAGCAATTTTAAATATAAATCAGATTTACATTTGTTAATAAATAGAATTAATTTTATTCAAAAATGAGTAAGTGAATTTAATGTCTGAAGAAAAAGAAAGTAGATTATCCGGTAAATCCTTGGGTACTTTAGAAATTGCAGGAGCGGCTATTTTTGGTGCTCTTTCCATTGTTGTTGGTGCTTTAACAGCGCCTATATTACCAAGAGTCCCTGGTTGGGGTATTGCTTATTTTGATCCTATCTCAATTATATGGATTTGTTGCTTCTTAATTTTTGGGGTTAAAGCGGGTTTACTCTGCTGTACAATTGGCACTATAGGTCTAATGCCATTCGATCCTTTTGCTCCTATCGGACCTCTAATGAAATTTTCTGCTACAGTGTCTTTAATCATAGTGGGAATAGTTATTTTGAAGTTATATAAACAAGAAGAAGGTGTGAGAAAGAGCCAGGTCATAAAAAAACCAAAAAATTACATATTTTATGGTGTATTAGGGATCTTACTTAGGATTGGAGTAATGATGATATTTAATTTTCTCCTATTTGTAACTTTATTTGCTCCTCTTCTAAATAGTCCTGATTTGGATTTTTTGGGTTTGGGAGTTACAGGTTGGACAGCAGTTATAATAGGCGTTATTATAATTAACGCAGAAACGAGCGTATGGGATTTATTATTTCCATATTTAATTGTATTTGGTTTGAAGCTAGATGAAAAATACGAAATATGGTAATAGCTCTATTTATTTAATAAACTCCCTTTTTTTTTTATTGTCATTCCATGTCTTTTGAAATAACTGTGGACTCTTTAATTTCATGTAATATTGCTTGGACGTAAGATTCATTATTGATCTCAAGTTTTGAAGCTTGTAAATTCATCCATATTTTATTTCCGTCTTTGCTTGTTAATTTTAAATCGACACGATGCAATCTCTCTCCAGAGATCATTTGTTTAAATAGATCAATTATAGTAGGTAAATCTTCTGAATTAAGAGCTGGAAGTTTTTGGAGTTTTTTATTAATCACTTCATCTTTTTCATATCCCAATATTTCACGGGTTCTAGGATTACAATCAACAACTATTCCTTTTGAATTGATTAATAATATAGTAAAGGGTGTATTTTCATAAAGACCACGATATCTTTCTTCTGATTCTTTTAATAGTTGTTCTGCAATCTTCCGTTCAGTTATATTTTTAGCTATTCCAAAAATAGCGCAAATTTTTCCATCTTTTTTTATCGGGATGCCGTAAGTCTCAATATAAATATAATTGCCATCTTTTGTTCGCAGTTTGAAAACTCCTGGTTGTTCCTGTTTCCCTTTTTGCAATAAATCTCTTGTATTTTCTAAAGCTATTTTTAAATCATCCTCATCGACCAAATTTTGAAAAGAAATATTTAGAATTTCTTCTCTTTCATATCCAAGTGTCTTTAAAGCTATATCGTTAGCATCAATAAAGTTACCTTTCAGATCACTAACATATATAAAATCTAAAGAATATTCAAATAAATCTTTAAATTGTTCCCTAATCTCCTCTCTACTAATCGCCATTTTTAATTAGAGTACCATTATATATTTTTATAACTACTGGTATATTTCTATTCCATCTTAATAATTTATACTCTAAAATATATATAATCTTTTCCTCATTCTATCTAAAATTCAGAATCAAAAATTTCTTTTAAATCCAGAAAAAACTTAAAATATTAAAAAAAAGAGGTTTACAAAATTATTATTAGAATATTTTAAAAATAATATCATCCAAGGCTCGTTTGGGGACGTGCATTTTCCCGTTTTCATCTTTCCAGTACTTAAAAGAATCACTATAAGGTTCTGTTACTGATTCTTCATCAGGGAAGCCCATACTTATAACATGAACAACTTCATACTTATCTGGAATTTCTAGCAAAGTTCTAATTTTTCTTCCGTTAATACTGGCCATCCAACAACAACCTAAACCAAAAGTTATAGCTCCTAAGAGGATATTTTCTGCTGCTGACCCAATATCATAATCATAGAAGCTCTTTTTTATATCTGTATTCGCAAGAATAATAATGTAAGCCATAGGTTTATTTTTTACAGTAGGCTTTTGTTCTTTAGGAAGAGAGGCTGCAAATCTTACTAAAGGTAACATTTTTTCTGCCATCTCTCCACCATTTACGATTACATATTCTAAGGCCTGAATATTACTACCAACAGGTGCGACTCGAGCATAATCAATTAGTTTCTTTAATGTTTCGAGTGGTACAGGGTCCTGTTTAAACCTTCGTATAGTCCTTCTCTTATAAATTACTTCTTCAAGATCCATTTGGTTCACTTTTAATATTTAATTAAACTTTTTAATTAGCTCTAATTCATAATTAAAAATAAATATTTATTATATAATTTCCAACAATTTGCAAAAGAAAGTTAAGTAATTGTCAAAACAAGGAGGGATTAATCATTTCGGAAATAAATTATGAATATATTATATACAAATTTGAGGATGGTATTGGTACTATCACTCTTAATCGACCAAATCAACTTAATGCATTACAATATCCTTTAATTATGGAAATTGTTGATGTTCTTGAAAAAAATATGAAAAATAAAGCGTTACGAGTACTAACAATTGAAGGTAGTGGTAGCTCTTTCTGTTCGGGAGATGATTTAAAGAGTCTGGGTCCAGATGGTCCAAGATTCAAACCTTTAGAGGATGGATCGGAAATTCCTCACCAGAGAATGTTATATCTTATTCGAGAAATCCAAAAACCAGTGGTTTCGCTGCTTCATGGTTACTGTCTTGGTGCAGGATTCGAAATGGCTTTAGCAACAGATATACGCCTAGCCGCAGATAATTTAAAAATAGGAGATCACCGGGTATTACGAGCACAGGGTATATTATGTGGGGCAAGTTGGCTTCTTCCTCGAATAGTAGGCTTTGGCAGAGCTACAGAGATAATAATGAGTGGAAGACATCTTGATGCAAAAGAAGCACTTGATATTGGTTTAGTAACTAAAATTTATCCCGCATCAGAATTTAAAGAGAAGGCAAGAGAATACCTTGAAGATCTTGCTAAACTCCCAACTAAATGTCTCGGTTATAATAAAGCTATGTTAAATTTCTCACAGTTTAATGAAATGATACCCTCTTTGCACCATGAATTCAAATTGTATTGTAAAAATATTCGCACTAAAGATTTTGGAGAAGGTATGAAATCCTTTTTAAAAAAAAGGGATCCTAAGTACATCGGAAATTAATTTAATTAACTACAATTTAAAAAAAAAAAGGATTTATTATTACTATTACTCTCGGTTTTTAATAAAGCGTTTTTTTACCCATTCAGGCATTATTAGTCCCGCATATAAAGCAATAACGGATGGTACGGCAAAAACGAGTGTTATGAATGTAGTTTGAACTACAAGAAACAAGAATCCTCCTGCCATTAAAAATAATACACCTAAAAGAAATAATGTCCCCTTTAATCTAACCTCAGCACTTTCGGATTTTCTTGACTCTCTAAAAAAGAGAATAACTGTAATGAGTCCTATTATCATATTAATTAAAGTACGCAACACTAGAAATGGTGCCATTTGAAAATCCAGATTACCAACTCTCATACCGAGAGATGATAAGTCTGTAATCAAAAATATAAAGAAGATTATTGTAAATAGTGCCCAATAAATTCCGAAAATCACTATAATTATTTTTTTTTTATTCTTCCACATGAGTTCAGTAAGTAGAAGCATCCAAGATAACAAGGCGATGGGTGCCAAACCGTGCCCTATCAGAATATACAAAGACTCTGAAAGAGAGACTCCTGAAGTGAGGATCATCAGATAAGTAATCGCTATAGCAAGCCAACCAGAAGATTGGAATATAACGTTAGTCCCAAGATATACTAGTTTTTTGTCTTTATAAGTATTATATTTCAAATATAGCTTTAGACCTACGTAAAAATAAACAACAACCATTATAACGATAAAAAAACCGTTAATTAATTCATTTTGCGTTAATGCAACCATGTTTTTATCAATTTTTTTAAAAATGTGATTATCATTATTTGATTCAAATTCGTATTTATAGCTTTCTTTAATTATTGTTTGTTCCTAATCCCATAACAAATAATATTGAATATCTTAAGTAAAATGGAAATTTTAAAAAAAAAAATTATTTTATTTTAGTGCGATTTTACTCTTCCTTCCTATGAAGTCTCTCTTTAATCCAATTTGGCATATTCAAACCATAATAGTAACTAAGGACAGCCGGAATGAAAGCGAGTAATGGGAATATTGCGAGTCCTGTTATAGTTAGTAATATCACACCTATAAAGACCAAAATCACTCCAGCTAAGAATAATGTTCCTCTTAATCTAACTTCTGGATTGTCTGATTTATGCGATTCTCTATAGAATAGAGCAACTGTTATGATGCTAATCACCATATTGCCAAGATTGCGAATTATTGGAAATGGTCCAATTTCAGTTTGCATATATCCATTATATACAACCATTGATGTAGGATCAGTAAAGAATAAATAGAAGAAAATAACCTCCATTACTAACCAATAAATCATAAAAACTGTGAAAAGTAATTTCTTTTTCTCTTTGTACATTAAGTTCGTCCAAACTAACATCCAAAAGATTAATGGTACAGGAAACCCATTTGTTATTAATAAATTCATTTCATAGGGCATCAGGTTTCCAGTTTGGAGAATAAATATGAAATTAATAAAAGACGCGAGCCAAGTAAATATCTGAGTTACAAGAGAAAGTCCAAGATAGAGAAGTAATTTATCTTTCAGTTTGAAATATTTCGCAATTAATTTAAATCCGACAAATAGCAATAAAAATATTACTAAAACTATAAAGACTGTGTTAATATAATCTGTTTGAGTTAATTCTACCATATTATATCAGTTTTTTACAAATTTTAGTTATTTATTCTTAGATAAAAACTTCTATATATACTTATTTCAATTTACTTCTACACGTATGTCAATAACAAAAAGAATAGAATTATCAATTTTTAAAAAAAAAGATTTTTAGTAGATTATTCGCGTTCTTTTATTAAACGTTTTTTAACCCATTCAGGCATTGCTAGTGATCCGTAATAGAAGAGTAAGGACGGTATCATAAAAATCAGAATAAAAGTAGGAATTTGGGTTATGCTGTACAACAACATACCTCCAACTAAAATAAGAATTCCCAAAAGAAACAACGTCCCTTTTAATCTCACTTCTTTATTCTCAGATTTGTGCGAATTTAGGAAAAATAAAATACCAAATACTAAGATTAATAGAAGTCGTATTACCTGAACAACTCGTAAAAAGATGCCCTGTTGTAAACCTCCAATCCAAATATTTGTGGCGAGCGAGTTAATATCCGTAAATAGTAAATAAAAAAATGCTACCCTTATTACTATCCAATAAATTAAGAAAATTCCCAAAATTATTTTTCTCTTGTTTTGATACATAAGTTCAGTCATCAGGATCATCCAAAATAGAACTGATATTGGGGCGATTCCAAATGCTAGGAGAAGATATGGAAAAGCTCCGATGGAATTTCCAGTTACAAGAATGTTTATGAAATTTATTGAAATAGCTAAGAACGACAGAGTCCCGAATGCCATAAAAAGAGAAAAATAGAGAACTCTCTTATCCTTTGTAGAGTTGTATTTTGCCAATAAAACTACTGCTAAACCAAATTGTAGAATCATCACTATAAAGAGGATAATTCCCGTAGTCATTTCTAATTGCGTTAATTCAGCCATGGTTTTTACCAAATTTTTTAGTTTTTTTTTAATAATTATTGTTGTTTATATGGTATTTGATAAAAACTTTTATTTTATAAATTTAGTAAATTCTTAATTGTTCTGAAATATTTAATGAACGTTTTCCACGAACTATGATACGACGGATTATACCTACATATCAAGGACGGATGCATTTTGATGATTATGCTGAAATTTGTATATCAGACGTACTCTTTAGGATCGCTTTTGAATATAATTCATTTAGCAGAATTATGGACTAAATAATAGTAATTGTTGAACTATTAGAAGAAACTGAAAAAGATATAAACATTGAATTAAAAACAAAATTATTATTATTGAATTTCTTTTTTCTCGATTATCTTAGAGAAATCAGTCATAACAAAGACAATAATACATATAAACAACATAATTGAAACGTAAATAAATGCCCATGTATAAGAATAGAATTCATAAAGCAGAGCAAAGATTATCGATTCTACAAGTGAAATGAGTCCAACAGATAAATAATAATATCCGTATGCTCTACCACGTTTATTTACGCCAGCTAAATCTGCAATATACGCTCTTGATATGGGGTCTACTGAAGCTAAGTAGAAACCGAACATAAAATAGACTACAACTATCACTATTAAAGAATTTAGGGAGATATCCGTAGGAAATGCTAATATTACACAAGAGATTAATAATACAGATAAACCTAATACAATTATGGGTTTCCTCCCTATTTTATCAGATATTGAACCATTTATAGGCGCAAAAATGACATATACAATATTTGTAAGAAGATAAAAGAGAGGGATCAGAAATATGGATTCATTTGGGATATAATCAGTTGATCTAATAATAAGAAAAGTAATATCTAAACTCGCAAATTCAATAACTCCTAGAATTATAATTAATTTAATAAAATTTTTATCTATTTTATCCACCTTGGGATGTCCATAGAACCTCATCTTAGTTTCATCCAGTTTGGTAGGATCTACATCTTTTATTGTTAAAATTAAAGCAATAGCCGCTATACCAGGAATTAATGAGAAGAAGATTATCTCTGAGTATGAATAAGCCCAAAATAAAAGTAAAAATGCTACAAGAGACCCAACAACTGCACCTGTGGTATCCATTGCTCTGTGCAGACCAAAAGCTTTTCCTCGTTCTACAGCATAATATGAAATAAGTGTATCTCTTGAAGAGGTTCTTAAACCCTTACCAAAACGATCTGTTGCTTTAAGTCCTAGTACAAACTGCCAAGATGGACTAAAGCCAATAAAAGGCTTCGCCAAATTTGATATTGTATACCCCGCAACAACGAATGGTTTTCTTTTATTTACTTTATCACTCAACCAGCCAGTAAATCCTTTTAAGATGTTAGACAACGCAGTTGTAGTACCTGAAATAATCCCTAAAATCAAGATTGTACCTCCTATTGAAAGAATGAAGAGGGGTAATATACTCTGAATCATTTCGCTAGAAATGTCTGTAAAAAGGGACACCAGGCCCAATATAAAGACTGGCACTGACACCCCAAATATCATTCGTTTATCTTGATTTTTTTCCTTATCCTCTTCGGTCATAATTTAATTAATTCTGGGAGATTGAATTTTAAGTTTTTATTTTTAAATTATACAAGGTAATATAGCATTGAAAACGATTTATTTAGAAATCTTTTAATTTTTAAATCCGATTAAATATATTAATATTATTTATGAAATAAATACAAACTGATTTCAATGTCGGAAGAAAAAAAGACTTCAGAAGTTATAGATGTAACTCTCAAAGCCGTAGAAGAAAATATGAAACAATTTACGGAAGTGTTGCTTAAAGCAAAGAATGAGCTAATTAATCTTGAAAAAGACAAAGATTCATTAAGTAGTGAAAAATCCTTGCTTGAAAAAGAAAAGGGACAACTAGAGAATGATAAGTCCAAATTGGAAACACAAAAAGCGCAATCAGAAAAAGAGAAAGGACAACTAGAGAATGATAAGTCAAAACTTGAAGCTGAAAAAGCCCAATCAGAAAAAGAAAAAGGACAACTCGAAAAGGAAACAATACAATTAGAATCTGATAAAACCTTATTAGAGAAAGAAAAAGCAGAATTGGAAAAAGAAAAAGCGGAATTAGAGAGAGATAAGACAGAATTAGAAATTGATAAAAGTAAACTAGAAAAGGAAAAACAACAATTAGAAGACGAAACAAAACAATTAGAACAGGATAAAATTAATCTGGAAAAAGAGAAGCAAGAGAGAGATGAAAAAATAGGCGCCATGAGCGAAGAACAAATGAGATTACTGGATGAATATGAGACTCTTAAAGTTGAATTAAGCAAATTGGCGAAAATTGCAGAAGAGAGTCAAGAAGCAGGATTTAATTTTGAAAGGATAAGAGCACTTTTATCAATATATGCTGTATTAATTGAGAAGATATGGCAGGGGCAACCTCATTATAAAATTTTGCTAACTCTTCATGGAGAAAAGGAAGAATTGACAAGAGAGGAAATAAAGAATACAACTGGTATAGCTGGGGCGTTTGTTATTAGGGCTGTAAATGAACTTGCGAATGTAAATCTTCTTGACTTCGATGAAGAGACAGGATTAGTTAAAATAAAACAAAGATTATTTCCTAAAGAGGCAATAGAAGAGAAGAAAAAAAAATAGTTCAATTTTTTCTAAATTACTAAGTTTGGAATACCATCCATCATAATTGAAGGAAAAAGAAATTACTTTAAAAAATCTGGATTCTTATACTCAGGATTAGGATACTTATAAAATCCTTGTCCAGATTTTCTTCCAAGATGTCCTTTATCAATAAAATTGGTTTTAAGATACTCAACTATGGCTTTTGCTTGTTTATCTCCCGAAGATAGTGCATACTTTTCTCGCATCTCCCAACCTATGTCGAGTCCATTGCTATCCATAATTCCAAAAATCCCGATTCCAACTTTCATATTGCTCATCCAACTTTTATCAACTTGCTGAGGAGTAGCGACTCCGTTTGCAACTAATTCAAGGGCTTTCCCTAACAATCCCCCTAACAATGTATTAATTATGTATCCCGGTTGCTCTTTCTGAAGGATGAGAGGAATTAATCCAATCTTCCTACTAAATTCAATTGTTAGGTCAAGTGTTTCTTTTGATGTACCAGGATGTCCCATGATATCTACAGTTCTAGTAACAAACACGGGATTATTACAATGAAAAGCTAAAAACCTTTCAGGACGACCTGTGCTTTCAGCTAGCTTTGAGGGTAAAAGCGTGGAGGTGTTTGTAGTAAAAATTGTGTGCTCGGGACATAATTTATTAAATTTCTCAAATAATTCCTTTTTTAAAGAGGGATTTTCGAGTACCGATTCTGAAAGTAAATCAGCATCTTTTGCTGCCTCTGCCGGATCATTTGTTGTATATATTCTCTTTAACATTTGATCGGCTTCTTCTCTACTAATTACTTCCCGTCTTACAATCCAATCAGTTCGCTTTTTTATGTCATCCCATACTATTTCATTTTTCGCTGGATTTCTAACAAAGATACTAACTTGGTACCCATGCATTGCTGCTTGAATACCTATTTGTACTCCCATTATCCCTGATCCTAATATTAAAATACGTTTTATGTCATCTATTTTCATTATTTTCATCCATTTTTATTTTTCATTTTTCTTTTAAGAGTTTAAACTCTTAATCTGTAATAATATTCATAAATTATTATGAATAAAAAACCCATATAAAGTAATAAATCGTGAAACATTATTTATTTTAACAATAAAAAAATTAAAGGTATGAAATTTGTCCGAAAATATTACAGAAGATTCTGAGTTAACACCACGTCAGATTAAAAAGGAAGTAAAAAGATTATTTAAAGACGCTTTAAAAATTTATAAATTAGGAGATTTAGAGGAAGCAATAAAACTCTTCGATGATGCATTAGAATTAGATCCAAATAACTACGAGGTTTTAAACCAAAAAGGAGTACTTCTCGATAAAATGGATAATACCGAGGGAGCGATAAAAATCTATGACAAAGCTATAGAAATTGAACCTGAACAAACCAAGGCTTACTATAATAAAGGATTATTGTTAAAAGATCTTAAAAAATATGATGAAGCCTTAGAAATCTTTGATAAAGTAACTGATATTGATATTATGCATCTAAGTTCCCACTTTGAAAAGGGTCTTATTCATGATGAGCTTGGTCATTTAGAAGAAGCTATTAAATATTACGAGGCAATAGTTGAGGTTAAACCAAGAGCCAACCTCGTCCGCTACTATCTAAATAAAGCTTTGGAAAAGAAAGCAGAAACAACTAATGTTTGGAAAAGTAAGCTTCAAACTGAATAAATTATAAACATCTATTTTTGTATCCCTTATTTTTATTTATCTTTCACCTTACATTTTTTATCTCAAACTTTATTTATTAATACTTATTTTGCAGAAATATGTCAAATAGTACTCCTGATGCAAAACCAGATTTAATTGATCGTAAAGAGTTTCGAAAACGACGTAAGGAATTTAATAGAGAATGTGGAGAGTTCTATGATAAACTATTCAAAATAACAGGTGAAAAGGGGATTTCTTTCGGCACTATTATTGAAAGAGATGCTGAACAATACGCAGATAGAGTAGCCATAAAATTTGAAGATAAGGAGCTTACTTTTAAGGAATATAATGAATTAGTAAATCAATATTCTCATTATTTTCTCTCCCTAGGCTTGAAAAAGGGGGATGTTGTAGATGTCCTTTTACAAAATCGTATTGAGATGTTAATTCTTATTGGTGCTGTTGGTAAGATTGGTGCTGTAGGCTCATTGATTAATTCTGATTTGCGTGAAAAGTCCCTCATACATTCATTCAAAACAACTTTGGGAAAAGCTTTAGTTATTGGTGAAGAGTGTCTCAATCCATTTGAG
>SDBT01007456.1_pt1 | contig 17993 bp, 15 predicted proteins | sample 2277101 | NCBI WGS metagenome assembly SDBT01 (sample SAMN10404973, study PRJNA504765) | marine sediment metagenome | isolation source: marine sediment core GS10_PC15, 103 cmbsf | place: Arctic Ocean: Southern Knipovich Ridge | collected 2010 | reverse complement strand
GGCTATGTGCCACTCCGGCGCGATCAGCTCCGGCGGCCAAGGCACGGCCGACAGCAAGATCGCCGCCTTGAAGGCCGCAGGCATCCACGTCGCCGAGTCGCCGGCCGAAATCGGCGTCCGAATGGCCGAGGCGCTGGGCGTTGCGTAGAATGACGACGTTAGGAGTCGCGCAAGAATGAAGTGAACTGTCGATTCGCCAAACGGCAAGCCGGCGGAAACACCGCGGGGCGCAATCGGCCCTGTTATTTTCGCGCGGCGCCGCCTCTACTCGGCCTCCACGGCGTACGCCTGCAATTCCTCCAACGAGACGAAATGAAGCATCGACTCGTGCGTGGCCTCGAGGACAACCTTCGGCGCCCTGCCCGCGTCCAAGGCCTCTTTCCACCGCAGGGCGCACAAGCACCAGCGGTCACCCGGCTAGACGCCTGGTAAGGCCCAGTCGGGCTTCGGCGTCGACAGATCGTTGCCGCGCGCCTTGCTGAAGGCCAGGAACTCGGCGGTCGCCTCGATGCAAACGATGTGTGCACCCGGATCGTCGAGCCCCGTATTGCAACAACCGTTGCGATAGACCCCGGTCATCGGCGACAGACTGCACGATTCGAGATCGCCTCCCAGCACGTTCTTGACAGAAGCCGACTCATTCAACTTTCGGATCATGCTGGCGCAATCCTCCTTCTTATCGAGAATCTAGCCCGTCGGCTCGGCGAGTCGATGACACACATCCACAATCTGGCGCATCTCGCCTACATCATGAACGCGAACCATGTCGACACCGCTCAGCGCGGCATGGGCGACGGTCGCTGCCGTGCCGATCAGACGCTGATCCTCGCTCGGCGCATCCAGCAGCTCGGCGAGGAACCGCTTGCGTGAGGGGCCGACCAATACGGGCCAGCGCGAGCCGAACGAACCCGCCCCACGGAGTAAGTCTAGGTTCTGCTGACAGTTCTTGCCGAATCCGATGCCCGGATCGACGATCATGAGATTGAGCACGTCAATGCCCGCCGCGGCCAGCGTTTCGGCCCGTTCGGCGAAGAACGCCCCTACCTCGCGAACGACATCGACATAGTGCGGCGACCGCTGCATCGTCGAAGGCGTTCCCTGCATGTGCATGATGACGAAAGGCGCGCGATGCGATGCCAGCAGCCCGGGCATGTCGCGGTCGTGGCGGGCGCCGGAGATGTCGTTCACGATATCGGCCCCGGCCGCCAGCGCCGCTTGGGCCACTTGGGCCGAGCGCGTGTCGATCGAGATGGGTACCGACACACCGAGGGCCCGGGCCGCTCGAATGACCGGCAAGACGCGGCGCATCTGTTCGTCGTCTTCGACGGGCGATGCGCCGGGCCGTGTGGATTCGCCGCCGATGTCGATCACGTCGGCGCCCTGGGTCTCCATCGATTGGGCCTGGGCGGCGGCGGTCGGGGCATCGAGGTACTGCCCGCCATCGCTGAAGCTGTCGGGGGTGACGTTGAGGATCCCCATAATCAGGCAACGGTCGCCAAACTGGAGATCGCCGTGCGGCGTAGAATACTTGCGGTGTCGCCGGGTCATGATCGGGCCACTTTCGGTAAAGATGCCCGCATGATAGTCTGGCAGCGACGACGCGCGTAGAGGCAGGCATCTCATGCAGGTAACATCACCAGGAGCCGGCGGCTCGGACATGAGCGATACGGGGCTTGTTGATCCGCCTGTTGCCGGGGGGGGGGACCGATCATCGCGATCGATGCCTCTGGGCGTGATGGCCGTCGCGGGGGTCATGGTTCTGGCCCTGGTCTTCGGCTGGCCGACGCGGCACGGTGCGTTTCTCAGTGGCGACGACCAGCGTTTCATCACCGATCATGTTCTCGTCAACCATCCGTCGTGTTCCCATGCCTGGACGCTGCTGACGATTCGACACGGTGATCTGTATCAACCGTTGCCGATGCTGAGCTTTCAGGCCAACTACGCCGCGGCGACCGCCGAGCCCGGCGCTCGTTTCGGCGTGAGTCCATACGGCTTTCATCTGACGAATATCGCCCTGCACATGCTCAACGCGGCCCTTGCGTGCTTGCTTGCCTCGGCGATCACGCGCCGGCGCCTCGCCGGTTTTCTCACCGGGGCGATGTTCGCCTGTCACCCTTTCGCGCTCGAGTCGGTCGCGTGGATATCCGGTCGCATGATGCTGCTTGCGACGACGTTCGCCCTGGTCACGCTCTTGCTTTGTGTCCGGCGTCGTAGCGATGCACGCGGCCGTTGGCCGTGGCTCGCCGGCATCGCGTGGGTCTTCTCCCTCGCATCGAAGGTGATACCGACCGTGCCGATCGCGGCGGCTTGGTGTGACCGCGCTCGCCACGGCAGCATCCCGCGACGCGCGGGGCTGACCTACGCCGTGCTGCTCGCGCTCGCGGTGGGCGCGACGTTCGCGGCACTGGCCACGTCGCGGGGGGCCGGTTTCGCGCCGGGGGCCGGCACCGACTCGGACGCCGGCTTGGCCCTGCGGGGGTTGCTCGCGTGCGGGTACTACGTCGAGAACTACGTCGCACCCGTACGACTTGCCTCGTGGTCTCCGCCGCCACTGAATGTCTCGCTGTCCTCCGGCGCGGCGTGGGTCTCCGTCGTCGAGTGCATCGCGTTTGTCGTGATGCTGCTGCTGGCACGGCGATTCTCACGGACGGCCTTCATCGGCCTCGTCCTCTTCGCGATCTTGCTGGCGCCGTTTCTGGCCGCCTCCGCAGGGCGACGGCTCCTCGCGGCGGATCGGTACATGTACCTGCCGATCTTCGGCCTGCACCTCGCGCTGGCCGGTATCACCGTGCAAGTCGCCGATGCCCTGCGGCGCCGCAACGCCACGCGCCCGCTGCTGCGCAGGCTGGCATTTGTCCCGATAGCGGCCCTTCTTTGCTACTGGCTCGCCGTCGGACGCGGCCTCGCTCCGAGCTGGGCCGACACGGTCCGTCGCGCGGAGCGCGTCGTCGACGTTTACCCGCAAAGCATCTTGGCGCAAGCCGAGTTGGCCAAGGCGCATCTCTTCGAACGCAAACCGGACGCCGCCTTGCGAGTCATCGCCGCAGCCCGGCAGCGGCTAGGCGATCACCCCCGGCTGGCAGCCCAGGCCGGCGAGGCCTATCGGCAGAAGCGAGACTGGCCCCGCGCCCAAGGCGAGCTTCGATCTGCTGCGGAGGCCATGCCCGACCACGTTCGCACGCAGTATTACTACGCGCTGACGTTGCAGCAGGTCGGAGAGCATGCCGAGGCGCAGCGTCTGCTCAGACACTTGTGTGCCACGCGCAAGGCGTTCCATCCTGCCGCCGCGGCCCTCGCACGAAGCTACACCGCCTCCGGCGATATCGACAAGGCGATCGCCGCGTGGCAAACGGCGCTCGAACGCAAACCCTTTGATCGCGACAGTGCCTACGAGTTGTCTCTACTCTTGCTCGCACGCGGAGAAGCCGCCGAAGCCGAGACGCGCTTGCGAGGTATCCTCGCGTTGAATCCCGATGATCGCGCCGCCCGGTTTCACCTTGCGGTTGCGCTGGCGGACCAGACCCGCGCGGCCGAGGCCCTCGATCAGTACGACCGCCTCATCGCCAAGAATGCCGACAGTCCGACCGTTCGCCTTAATCGGGCCGCCGTGCTGATCGCACTCGGCCGCGACGGCGAGGCAGAGGGGGAGTATCGGGCCGTCCTCGAACACACGCCCAACCAGTTCGACGCCGCTGCAGGGCTGCACACGCTGCTGTTCAGGGCGAATCGCCTCGCGGACATCCTGTCGCTGTGGACCGAGTTTCCGGACAACGAGGCGCGCTCGCTTGCATGCATGGCCTGGGCACACGCCCTCAACAGCCGCATCGACGGCGAAGCAGCCCGAGCCCTTATCGCCGCGATACCCGCGGACAGTCCCTCCAGCGCCGCGGCAAACTGGGCGGTGGTGTACGATGCCCTCCGCCGCAGTGCGGATGACGACCTCCAGGCATGCCTCGGCGAGCCGCGCAGCGGGGACCTCCAGGGAGTCGAGCCGCAGATCCGAGGCCTGATCGCATCCGCCCTGGCCGCCCTGCCCGCCCCGATCCGCCACTCCACGGCGGGCCGATATACGCTCGCCCGCTGGCTGCACGACACCGGCGACAAATCGAACGCCCGCCTCACCGCCCGCCAGTTGATCGACACAGCCCAGTCGGATCGCTGGACTCAGGCCGCAACCCGCCTGTTGACCGCGATAGACGAGAGCGGAGACCCTCCCCCGTCTTCCGGGCCTTAGGCGGTGGGCTCGCCGCGTGGGCAAGGATGGTAAGCCTTGCGCCCCCGCCAATCGATCGAGAACCGCCGCCTCGCCTCCGTCGTACCAACGGAAAGACATCCTTGGAGCCGTCCCATTTCAGGACTGGCCAACCGCACCGGCCACCACTTGTCAGCCGGCCATTGCTTCCCGCTGCCGCGACGGCGACAATCGGCGTCCGTGCCGGCGGCGTCGCGTCAGTTGCACGCCGACCCTGACGTCGCATGTTGCGGCGTGGTATGATGGCGACCCGGAGGCCGATTCTGCCGATCAGGAGTGGACGCGAAACACAAGCGGATGTGAAAGCCGTTCAGTTATCGGAGTAGGACAAAATGGGAAGTGATTATCTCGTGACGGGCGGTGCAGGTTTCATCGGCTCGCATCTCGTCCGCCGCCTAGTCGAGCAAGGCCAGAAGGTCCGCGTGCTGGACGACTTCAGTTCGGGAAAGCCGGAGAATATCGCGGATGTGCGTGACCGGATCGAGTTGATCGAGGGTGACGTGAGCGATCCTGAGGTCTGCTCGAGAGCCTGTCGCGGGGTCCAAATCGTCTTTCATCAAGCCGCCGTGCCCTCTGTTCCCAAGTCGGTCGCCGACCCGGGCACCAGCCATCACGCCAACATCAACGGCACGTTCAACATGCTCCTGGCTGCCCGAGACATGGGGGTCCGCCGTGTCATCTACGCCGCCAGCAGTTCGGCCTACGGCGAATCAGAGACACTGCCGAAGATCGAGACGATGCCGACTAGCTCGCTCAGCCCCTACGCCGTTCATAAGCTGACCGGCGAGATGTATTGCAGCGTCTTCGCCACGTGCTATGGACTGGAGACGATTGCGCTCCGCTACTTCAACGTGTTCGGTCCCCATCAGGATCCCAAGAGCCAGTATGCAGCCGCGATCCCGGCATTCGTCACGTCGATCATCAAGGGCGATCCTCCGACGATCTACGGCGATGGCGAGCAGACGCGAGATTTCACCTACATCACCAACGTCGTGGAGGCGAACATGTTGGCGGCTGGCGTCCCCAAGACGAACGGGGAGATCATCAACGTCGCCTGTGGCGAGCACATCACGGTCAACGAGATCATTCGACTGATCAACGAGAACCTCGGTACGAACGTCGCGCCGAACTACGTCGATCCGCGTCCCGGAGATATCAAGCACTCATGGGCGGACATTCAACTCGCGCAGCAGGTGATTGGCTACAAGCCCATCACGGGCTTTGCCGCAGGGCTGAAGCTTGCGATCGACTGGTATTCGAAGAACCTGGTTTGAATCGATTTCTGCTGAGGACGAGGCTTCAAGGCGCAACTCAGCAGCGACCCATGACGATGAAGGCGCTCATCACGAGAGGCGCGGGATTCATCGGCCCCTCATCCGACGGAACGCCTCCTCGCCCGAGGCGGGGAGGCGGCAGCGAGCGCCACGCGCCCTGGCAGCTCTTGCGAGGCCCTCTGACGGACGATAATCTCCGTGCGTGCGCACGCGCCGCGGGGGATGCTCCCGTGTGGAACTGCTGCGTTCTCGAGGCGTGCAGACAACGGGACGCGGACAAGGGGTTCACAGACGATGGCCGACAGCGAGAGCGAAGAGCGACTCAGCGAATCGGCCGTAATCGAGCGCCTATGGTACATCCCGCCCGTCCGCCAAAGCGACCGAGGCTGGCTTGTCTACACACTGAATTTCGTGCTGGCCACACTGCAAGGACGCATCACCGAGCCTTATAGAACCAAGCGGACCGCCGGGTGGCTGCTCATCGGCACCATCGTACGCGCGTTCATGGCCCTCGCCCAGGTCATCATCATGGCGATCGCCTGGACGCCGCTACTCTCCTCGTTTCTCGAGACCGTCGCCCGCGTGTACAGCCGCAACGCCACAGGCTTCTTTCTCCGCGCATGCTACTGGAAGGCGAAGCTCGGGCACCTCGGACAAGACACGATCATCGACCAGTACGTCGACATTTGGGGTGCCGGCGCCATCAGCATCGGTTCTCATTGCCACATCGACACGAACGTCAGGCTGGCCGCCGGCGAACGTCGGCACGGGCAGCATGGCTCGATCGACATCGGCGACTTCGTCCACCTCGGCCCTGGTGTCCACATCGCCGGTCGCGGCGGCGTGCGCATCGCCAATTGCGTCGGCGTGATGGCCAATGCCCATATCTACAGTGCTACCGGCGTCATCGAACACCCCGATGATCCTGGCCGGCTCATGACCATGTCGCACATGGCGCCCCCGGAGCAGCAGCACGCCATCGAGGCGCCGATCAGAATAGACGACCACGCACTGATCGGCATGATGGCTCGCGTCATGCCCGGCGTACACATCGGGCGAGGTGCGATCGTCCATGGCCTCGCTGAACTCACGCACGATGTGCCGGCGTTCGCCAATATCGGCGCAGTCCCGCGTGGCCGCCAGATCGGTTGGCGCAAACCGCGGCGTCCCAGTCCGATCCTCCGACCTCCTGGGACGGCTGTGGATGCAGCCAACGGCGAGAAAACAGACCCACTTACAGGCGTCCGCATTCGGGAGGTGCGCGACGCCGCTGATTGGGGCGCCATCGAGGGCGTAACGGCGCTTCACTTCGACGCCTTCGTCGGCGGCGTCACCACGCAACTCGGGATCGACTTCGTCAACGGCTACTACATCGCCATGATCGAGGACGATGACTGCTCTCTCTGGGTGGCCGAACTGAACGGACGCGTGGTCGGATTCCTCGGATGCACGATCGACCGCAAGCGTTTCGAGGCCGCCAATCGCTCGGGAACGACCCGGCTCTTGGCCGTGTGGCGGTTCTGCACGCTCCGTCTCGGACCAACCGCCATCCTGCGCGCTATGAAGAAGCACAGGCTGTCCCGCTGTTTTTCGGACAACGCAGAACTGCTCTCGATCGTCGTGGATCCGAGCGCCCGGCGACTCGGATTGGGAAAGGGTTTTCTCTCCGTCTGGATGAACAGGCTGCGGGACTGCCAGATGCCATCGTACCTCGTTTTCACCGACAACCCGGAGGGGATCGAGTTTTACGAGAAATACGGTGGTGAGTGTCTCTTCAAGTTCCAAATGCGCTCACTGTGGTCGGCTTGCTACAGGTTCCGCGCCGAACAAGACGAAGCACCGCCAGGGGAGGCGGTCGTGACTGATGGGCAACAACCGGTCCACTCGCACGGCCCCGCACCCGATGAGCGACCCGGATGAACGGTGAGAAACCGCGTGACAACGCGCTCGACTTCGCCAGCGCCGTCGCGTTGATCGAGGAGGTCAACGCGCATCCCACACTCGTGAACATGTATCAAGCCGCTCGTCCTCGACCACAGCCGCCGTCGTGCAGGTGTTCGAGGATCGGCAGGAGCAGCTTGAAGTGCTTGAGCCCGTGCAGGTCCTTCTCTTTGATCTTGGCTTTGCATCTGCTTGCCATGGGCCAGTGGGTATGCGCCCCTGACGGTCCTGGGCGCAAGCGACCCTCTGTGTCGGCTTCATTGGCTCGCTTCCCCTCCCGGGAAGCGGCCTGAGAACCGCCGACCCCCTTACCTGTCGTGCCGAACAGGATTGGCCCGGAGCCCATCCCCGTTCGTCCGACCCAAGGGGCCCCATCGCCACCCACACCGTATCCTGCGCCCGTGCGGCAGCTCGGCTGGATTCGCTGGCCACATCGCAACACCGACTCGGGACTCGCCGAACCCTCAGCCGCCGGATGGCGTACTCATGGCGGCGCAGGCGACACGCCTCGCCGACGGCGGTACAATCCACCGACACCCGGGGCGTCGACGACCCGCTCGGAGGGCCTTGCGGTCGTTGTGGGCGTGGGACCTCGCCAGATGGGGTGGGGCAGAGGCTCTCCGGCCTTGAGTGGGACTCCTAAGGGGGGTATCTCATTGCGGCAAACTGAGCGGCTCGTCGGTCCGTGGTGCGATTCTGCCAATCCCAGGCCAGCAATCGCCTCGGGGCGGCCTGCAGCAATAGTGCAGTCTCCAGGAGTCTTGGTCGATAAGAATTGGAAGTGGCAGCCGTTGCAGTAGCGAGAACCTCTAAGTCCTTGGAACTACCTGACTTACGAGGATCTGAGAGAGCGGCCGATGGGGACGGAGTCTGCCCGGACGGCGGCTGAGACCGCATCAGCACGGCCGTGAACAGATCCCTCTTCTGCCTTGCCACCGCAGCTAAACCGATACCGATCCAAACCTCTTGGCGAATCCGCGCAGGAAGAAAGTCCTCTCGCGCATGGCGACGATCGGACACACACTGGCCGGACTCTCGTTGGCCGCCTGCGGTCCGAGGAAGGCTCGCGGCGGACTGATGCCGCACCTTTGGCCGGCCTTCATCGTCCTCTTGGCCCACGCTGTGGACCTCATCGAGTGGGGTGCCGCCGTGGTCGGGGTTGCCCCCGCGGACAGCCATTTTCTGACGCACGCTCCGCTTGCGACGGGCGTTGTCGTGCTGCTGGTCTGGATCGCTCTGGCCCTGGGCGCCAAGCTCCGAAGCCCCGTGCCCTACCTGATCGTGGCCGCTGCGGTCTTCAGCCACCTACTGCTGGATTCGCGTTCGGTGCGGTTCTTCGTCGCCCACAGCTACGCCCGCCGGGAAACGTACAGCCAGCAGCCCTTCGCGCAGGCGTTCATGGCAGAAATCTGGCTGTTGGGGCTCGCCTTCGTTCTCGTAGCGCTCACGCGAGCGGCCCTCCAGTCGACATGCCCGCGTAAGGGACGTGTGGGGGCCTATGCGCTCGCCCTAGCGACCCTCGCCGCCGCGGCCTCGCGGCTTCCAGCAGTGTGGATACCGACGTATCTGGTTTCGCTGGCCCACGCCGCCGTTCTCTTGCGGAAGAGATTCCATCTGCGTCAACTCTGGGGCATCGTGGTCGTCTCGCCTGTCTTGGTCTTCGTCCTCGTCGAGGCGACGGCAGCACACCTCACGGCCAAGGGCCTGGCGCTTCGCAAAGCCGGACGGCTCCACGAAGCGATCCAGGTCCAGAAACGCGTCCTCCGCTTGCCCATCCGAGAGTCGCACGCGTGGCATTACTTTCATCTGGCCATCAGCTACGAACGCCTCGAGCAACTTGCGAAGGCGGAAGCTGCGTTCCTGGACGCAATGGTCATTGGCGATGCCGCCCCTTGGCCTGAGATATGCCTCGCTCGTCTGTATGTCAATCCGAAGAGCCGCGCAAGCGGTCTCTACAGACCCCAAGAAGCCAGGCAACTCTATCTTGCCGCAAAGGCCGGCGAGCGGAACGACCGTAGCTGGGCCTCTGTGAGAAGGCGCCTCGTCGAGTCGAAGCTGTTGGGATCCGATGACTGAAGGGCCTACAAGCAACTGATGCGTGCCCAACCTACTAGCGTTCGCCCGTCGATGTGCTGGATGTCGTCAGGCTGGCACGTCGACCAAGTTGAGAGATTGGGCCTGTTTTCTGACCATGAGACTGAGCGAGGAATACCATGAGAGTACTGATCACTGGCGGCGCGGGGTTCATTGGATCTCACTTGGCGGAACGACTTCTGGCGACCGGTCACGACGTCGTTGCCGTGGACGACCTGAGCACGGGCAGCCTGTCGAATCTTGCCGGAGTCATGGGGAACCCACGATTCGAGTTTGTCTGCGACGACGTGCGAAACGCGACGACCGTTCACATACTGGTCGAGCGGTGTGACGCGGTCTTTCATCTGGCGGCCGCGGTGGGCGTTCAACTCATCGTCGATCGTCCGGTCCACACAATCGAGACGAATATCCACGGCACCGAGGTTGTTCTGGGCGTGGCCAACAAGTTCCGCAAGAAGATCCTGCTTGCGTCCACGAGCGAGGTCTACGGCAAAAGTGAGAATGTCCCGTTCCGCGAGGACGATGACACCGTATTGGGCTCGACACGGTTCTCGCGATGGTCGTATGCGTGCTCGAAGGCGATCGACGAGTTTCTCGGGCTGGCGTACTACGAGCAGTACGGTCTGCCGGTTGTCGTAGCACGGTTTTTCAACACGGTCGGACCGCGCCAGACCGGGCAGTACGGAATGGTGATCCCGCGGTTTGTCGAGCGGGCCCTCAGGAACGAGCCACTCCAGATCTACGGAACGGGAAAGCAGCGCCGCTGCTTCGGTTACGTGGGCGACGTGGTCGACTGCGTGATCGCCTTGATGAACACTCCGGATGCCCCTGGACGCGTGTACAACATTGGCGGCACCGAGGAGATCACAATGGAGGGGTTGGCCGACAAGATCATCGAAATGACAGAAAGCCGGAGCGAGAAGAAGTTCCTCTCGTACGAGGAGGCCTACGGCCGCCCGTTCGACGACATGATGCGCCGCGTCCCATGCCTTGAGCGCACCAAGGCCGCCGTGGGGTACGAACCCCGGACGTCGCTGTCTGAGATACTGGAACACGTAATCGCCGAGAAACGCTCCTTGCTGTAGGTGGGCTGTTGGCGGTGATCGGCAGACGGACCTGGCGAGTGAAGGCGTGCCCTGGCCTTCCCGAGGGGCAATCATCGGGGCAGGATAAGAAGGGGCCATGAGTACGCTGAAGGAACACATTCGTGGCAGTTGCTTGTGGCAGCGCATCAACCATTATCGCTCCATACCTCTCTCACGTTCGGTTCATCAACTGGTTTGTCCATCGGTTCATCCACAAGACGCGAGGGCTGAAATACAGCCTGCACTTCACGTCGCGAGCGGTTCAGACCCACAAGATCGTCCTAGCCCTCGCGACGCGACGCACCAGGGCGCCTAGCCTGTAGGCTTTTCCGCTTCTTCTTCGTCACGGCTCGAAGCAAAGCGGAACACCCGGGGGGTCAAGACACTGCTTGAAGCAGTGACACACAGGCCCAATCGAACGAATCTCGCCATTCCGGTGAGCGCGCCGGCGCGATTCGTTGTTACGCCCAATAGAGGGCAAGTCTTCAGACGCCGGCCCCCGGCGCCGGCTGCTCCCTGAGGCAGAATAAGGAGAGAACCATGCCCATCAACTACGCTCTATTCGAGAACAACCTCACCTCCGACCCGGACGACTTCAACGCCGTCGTGCAGATCACCACCGGCATCGACACCGACGCGATCATCAAGCGGGTGCTGGACCAGGGCTCAACGGTGACCGAGGCCGACCTGCGCGCCTCGGCGGCCGATTTGGTCAAGGCGACCCGGTCCTTCCTGCTCGAGGGCGCCCGGGTGCACTTCTTCGGCCTGGCCGACTTCTTCCCGCGGGTCAAGGGCAAGTTCACCGGGCCGACTGACAGCTTCGACCCCCTCCGCCACAGCGTGGACGTGGCCGCCAACCCGGGGACCCGGGTCCGCAACGAGGTGCGGGCCGGGGCCACCGTCCAGAAGGTCGAGGCCGTCAAACCGGCGCCGAACCCGATCCAGTTCGCCGACAATGGCTCAAGCACCACCGACGACCAGGTCACGGTGGGCAACATCGGCACCGTCGTAGGCAGCCGGCTGAAGTACGACGAGGCCCAGGCCGACGAGGGCATCTTCTTCATCGCCACCGCCGGCGGTGAGACCAAGGTGGCCAACGCCGCCGTCCAGACCAATATGCCCGCGACGGTGCTGTTCCTGATCCCCGCCACACTCATCGCCGGCACCTACAACCTGGAGGTCCGGGCCCGGGTCTCCGGCGGCACGCAGCTGCGGATCGGAAGGTTGGATGCCACGCTGACGGTGTGATGTCGGATAGGGGATTGCGGACGTCGATTTTGGAGCGTGGTCGGCAAGCGGCTTGCTGAGGGGCGACAAAGGGCTTGCTCGATGCCGGCAAGCCGCTTGCTGAGGGACGACAAAGGGCTTGCTGAGGTCCGGCAAGGGGCTTGTCGTGCGGCGGCAAAAGGCTTGCTGACAGGATCCCCAAGACCGGCCTCACGCAACTGCTCGAAGAAGTGATCGCTGAGAAACGGGCACTGCTGCGGAAGACACGCTCCTAGGAACGCGATCGCCATCGACGATGGTTCACCCTGGCCCGGAATCTGCCTTGCAGGTCTGTATGCCAATCCGAAGAGCCGCTCGCACGGTCTCTTCAGGCCGCAAGAGGCCAAGACTCTCTATCTCGCCGCACAGGCCGGCGCGCAGAGCGACAATACGCGGGCCAAAGCGGCGAGAGCGCTGGCGGAATTGGAGAAGCTGGGGCCCTTTGCTTGAATCACCTGCGAGTATCCCAGGCGTGCCGAACTCGGTATGGCTCACCCGCGAAGGCGCCGGTTGCCGACAGGCCTGCATGTCGACCGAGTCACGGTCGGGCCGCGGCAGACCCGGGAGTACGGAATGGTGATTCCCCGGTTTGCCGACCGAGCCCTCAGGAACGAGCCACTCCAGATCTTTAGGACGGGAAAGCAGCGCCGCTGCTTCGCCTACGTGGGCGACGCGGTTGAGTGCGTGATTACGCTGATGAACACCTCGAAGGCCGCCGGAGCGAGAAGAAGTTCCTTCCGCATGAGGAAGCCTGCGGCCGTCCATTCGACGACATGCTCCGCCGCGTGCCGTGTCTGGACCGCGTCAAAGCCGCGGTCGGATATGAACCGAAGACCGGCCTGACCCAGACTCTGGAAATGGTAATCGCCGAGAAGCGCACACTCTTGGAGGCGACGCCCGCTTAGAGGCGGCGGGCCTTTGATGGGAGTGTCTGTGCCAAGCCGCGGACTGGGGCTCCAATCCGGGTCGCCGGCGGGAGTAGCCGGGCAGGCCCGCACGGCGGTTGTGATCCATGTGGAAACACGCTGGAGAACGAAGTGCTGGTGAGAGCGGGCGATTGGCGCCGGGAGAAGTGAGTCGCCATGTCGCTGCTGCGTAAAGCGATTCTGCTCAATAGCGCCGAGTTCCTGTGCCTCATTCTGGGTGCTGGGCAATCTATTCTAGTCGCGCGCTTTCTGGGCCCGGCGGGGGTGGGCCAGTACGTTCTCGTGTTGGCGGCCATGCGGGTGGCCGCCCAACTGTCCTCCCTGGGGCTACCGCTCTCCTTCCTGTACCATAGCCAACGCGATCCGGAACACACCACAACGTACCTGATGAATGTCGTCTGGTCCGTGGCAGTTCTCAGTTCACTCGGTGGTTTCAGTCTCGTCTTTGTGGTGGGGCTCTTTGACGGTTACTTTGGGCGCATTCCGTGGTACGCGTTGCTGGGCATAGGATTATACCTGCCCTTTGTCTTGGGTAGAGTCGTCGCCAGCAACGTTCTTCTGATCCGAATTGAGGCGCGACGGCTCAGTCTGATGAGGATCGTATCAGCCGCGGCGAATGTACTGGCGATACTGGTCATGTACATGCTGGCGTCGCTCCACGTACCGCAGGCGATTCTGTGTTACGTTCTCGCTGCATGCGTGGGGATGATCCTGGGCTGGCGGTGGGCGGGGTCCCGTCTCGATTTCTCGATACGTCCGGCGTGGAACAGATGTCGTCGGCTCGTTCTTATGGGGATTCGCCAGAGTTGGGTGGACTTGATGCTGGTGGTCAACATTCAGGTGAGCCTGGTGGCGATCAAGTACTTGGTAGACGATTTCGAAAGCGTTGGCTACTTCAGCCGAGGGGAGCGGGTCGCCGGGCTGGTTCTGGTCGGTGGTACAGCCATCATGCCGCTGCTATTCAGCCGCTGGGCTTCTCTGCCCGAGGACAAGATCGCTGCGCACGTTGAGAAAGTGATGCGCTTGGCCAGTGTGGGCGGGCTAGTGACTGTGGTCGGCGTTCTCTTGACGGGGAACTGGATCATCCTGATCATGTACGGGAGTGCGTTCTTGCCTGCGGTCCAACCCATGACGGTGCTGGTGCCCGCTGCTGTGCTCTTTCTGCTGAGCAGGACCTTCATCCAGCTACTGGGGAGCCGAGGTTCGCCAGAGCTGTCGGTTCTCTCGCTGTTCGCATGCGCCGTAACGAACGCGGTTCTCTGTCTGCTTCTTGTTCCGAGCATGGGGATTACAGGCGCTGCCTGGGCATCCCTGCTGAGTAACTTGATCCTACTTTCGCTCATTCTAGTTATTGTCAAGTGGAAATACGACATCAGGGTCCTGCAATGCTGTGGCATTAGGAGGAACGACATCCAATCCATCATGGAAGCCATTCTGAGACGAAAGATGAAACATGTTTCCTAAGCTCCGCAAGGACTGTTCGCGGTATGGCGGAAGGAAGCCGACCGTTTTGCGCATTGTGCTGACGGCGGTCAGCAGCGCAGGATTCAGGGCCGTTGCGTTGTACCGCCTGGGCTACTGGTGTCGGGCGCACCGTCTTCGCCTGTTGGCTGCGGTTCTGGAGCGCGTGATGCATCATACGTGCCATTGTTGGATCAGCACGGCCGCGCATATCGACGAAGGCTTTCTGGTCTCGCACGTCTGCGGTATTGGCGTTGGTCCCGACACGATTATCGGGAAGAACTGCGACATCCGCAGAAACGTGGTCTTTGGCGGCAACTACGGCAGAGTTGACAAGCAAGGCCGGCAAAAGCCGACTCTGGGAGACAATGTGTCCGTGGGGGTGGGTGCGGTGATTGTCGGTCCGGTGAAGGTCGGCTCGAGGGCAATCATCGGAGCCAACTCCGTCGTGACGAGGGATGTGCCGGAGAACATGATCGTATCGGGAATCCCCGCGGTCGTATTGCACGAGAGATGGGATGAGTGCACAGGCCGGAAACCCGAGAAGTACTGAACGCCTCCCCAGTGGTCAAGATCTGAGAGTTCTGTCATACGATCGGACCAGTGGAGCGCAGCACGCGATCCTCATCTCTCTCCATGCCAGCTCTGAGGCTGCCGGAGGCGGCAATCAGACTCAAGTGCCCGTTGCTGGAGGCTCAGAATGGACGACGGCGTTCTCCAGTAATATGCAGAGCCATTGGGCCGACATGCCCGGACAACCGGCGACTGAGTGTTTGCCCTGCGGCGGTACCCTTGCGGTCCCTCTCAACACATTCCGCCTGCGACACGGTGACCGAAACTGCGCGCGCGGTCATGCGTGTCTCAGTGTCGCGGAAGCCGTCACAGTCTACGGTGCCACACCGGTCTACCTGCATGTAGGCGAATATTTGTGCATAGAGCCGGAAGAAACCCTGCGGCATGACGTTGGCAGTCTCGCAGCCGTCATCCTGCGGCAGAACATCCGGTCGGATCGCTCCAGCCGCGGCGCAGCCGCATAAGCAGTCCTGATAGGCGTCTCCCGTACCCTGCAACTCCGCGGCCTCAACCCAACCAAAACGATCACCGACGAACTCAAGACCTATCTGACAACCGACCAACTCCCGCCGCTACCCGATGCCGACATGGCACAAGGCTGAAGAGTTTCCGTAGTATCCCATCGTCGTGCTGGGGTCGCGGTCGTTTGAGACTCCTCGTTCCACCTATCTCTGGGTGGCCCATTCACTCCTCAGTTGCCATCAGCGGAACGCTCTCTCACCGGAGCCCAGTTCGGTGGTTTCTGCGCGACGAGAAGCCAGCTATCCCTCCAACCGGTGAAGATCCTTGTCATGGCAAGATAGGCTGGCCGAGGAATAACGCGAAGACTCGCCAACATATGGTGACAACTTCTGAGTTCCAGTATTCTCAAGCCGAGATGCTCGCAAAGCTCAACGAGGTCATCCTTTACATACTCGCGGACATGTCCTCTCCACGGACCTGGACACCAATAGTACTCGTGAAAGCTCGCGAGGCTTCTTCCAAGCAGCAGAGAGAGGCGTTTTCTGATGTTCGCCAGATTGGGGACAGTAGCGAAGAAGAGGCCCTCCGGTTTGACCAACTCGAGCAGATCGTTCAGTAGAACACGTGGAGAGTCATGAAGATGCTCCAATATCGCGTTCATCATGAGCATATCAAAAGAATGTCTGTCAAAGGGCAGTGTACCACCTCTTGCCAGTTCAAAACCAATGCCGAACGCGTCCATGAAGCCGAGAATCTTCTCTCTATTGCCGTCAATCGCGTGCCAGTGATCCTGCAAGTCATCAAAAGCAGTACACTCAAACCCCAGTGTTTGCAGCACCGCCGCTTTTGCGCCCGTGCCGGAGGCAAAGTCGAGTATCGTGCTTCCGCGCGGCAAATGGCGCGATACAGTCTCCGCGATATTGAGACACGCATCCTTCCGGACAGCGAGGAAATCGTAGAACGGATACTGCTCCTGTACGATTCGCGTTGCCTCAGCCGGCGTCATCGATTGGGCCTGAAGTATCGCCCCTGGTTGCCGCGGTCCACGAGCATCCGGCGTCACTGGGTGTCGGCCTTTGCGGGCCATGATGGCATCCTCCGACGTGTGGGCCAGGATTGGCCGTTTATGCGAGATTTCGGGTTTACCATGTCGTTGACCTGTATCCTACCAAAAAAACTGCCCCTCGCCAAGAGAGAATCGCGCATCCCACCGTGAGCCTCAGGGCAATCGCACTCTCGCCGAATCACACTGAGGGCGCAACGGGGATCGATCCGATGGCATTTCAGGCAGCTGGAGGCCAGCTCGTCAAGAAGATCTCGAGCGGTTTGCGACCGAGACATTGAGAACAAATCTCCCCTGCGACTGGAGAAGTCCGGTGGCCGCAGTCCATCCATGCATCCTTGACCAGCTTCGGGCATGCCGAATGCGGCGTTCGGTTCATCGCTGCCGCCCGATCGCGGACACAAGCACGGGAACCATGGGTCTGAACGAGTGAAGATCGTCTTCTTCGATTTCGTGACGCATCACGGCGGCGGACCACAGCTTGCTGCGGACACCGCCGAGCGTCTGTCGGTGGATCACGACATGGAGGTGATCGACGCCTACGGTGTGTGCAAGCCGTACCTTGAGACACTCACGGACGCAGGAGTCAACGTCCACGTATTGGTTCCAGAAGTCAAGCGGGCAATCATCGGTCACTCTGGAAACAAGTTGCTCCGATTGTGGAGGATTATCTGTCAGCTTCCAGTGCTCATGCGCGTGCGCCGCAGACTCATCCGGAAAGTCCTGCAACTGGAACCCGATGTCGTGTGGACGAATGGCACGCGGGCCCTGGCGTTCCTCGGGTTCAGCCGTCGTTTGCGCCGGTATCCTTTGGCCATCGAGGTGATCCGCTGCCCGCCCGCGGCTTCCATTCGGGGATACGGCAAATGGTTGATGAAACACCGGACCGCGGCGGTGATGGCGATCTCAAGCGAGACGGCCAAACAGTTGCAGCTTGCCGGCCTGAGGGAAGATCGCATTCACACGGTTTTTGACACGATCGACACGGCCGACACCCTGGACCGAAGCACACAGGACCTCCAATTACCGTTGCCGGGCCTGGACAAAACGCCGCGGATCCTGCTGCCGGCGACGCTCCTGCGAGCGAAGGGACATCACACGGCGATTCGCGCCATCGGACATCTGAAATCGCAGGGCATGGACCCGGTGCTCTGGGTGGCCGGTGACACCATTGACGACAATCCCGAGTATCCGGACCATTTGCAGAAGTTGGTGCGAGAGTTGGAACTCTCAGAAAACGTACACTTTCTGGGATGGCGAACGGATGTTCCGGCGATCATGCGTCACGCGGACATCGTCACCTTGCCCACGCACAACGAGGGTTTCGGCCACGTCATCCTGGAGGCGATGCTCCTGCGTCGTCCGGTGGTTGCCACACACGTCGGTGGCATCAAGGATTTGATTCAGAACGGCGTCAACGGTTTGACGATCGATGTGGACGATGACGAGGCCCTGGCAGCGCAGATAAGACTGCTCGCGGCAGATAGGAGGCTGGTTGCCACCTTGGTGGAAAACGCGTACAGAACCGTGACGGAGAAGTTCAGCCCGGAACGCCACACCCGCCGGTTCACCGAAGCCCTGGACAGTGCTGTGCGA
>SDBT01007455.1_pt1 | contig 17995 bp, 14 predicted proteins | sample 2277101 | NCBI WGS metagenome assembly SDBT01 (sample SAMN10404973, study PRJNA504765) | marine sediment metagenome | isolation source: marine sediment core GS10_PC15, 103 cmbsf | place: Arctic Ocean: Southern Knipovich Ridge | collected 2010 | reverse complement strand
ATGTCATGCCGGGCATTGATGTCATTGAAATCATATGGGAAACTCTGTACGTCCTCGTATCCTGGAAGCTGGTCGAAGTTCATCCAGTTGGGCGGAGGGTTCTCAGGGTCATACTGATATGTGTCTGGCTCTTCAGCGCCAACCGGTGGCTCGGTAGATATTGTGCCGGCAGTCATGGATACATTAGCTTTACCATTACTATGCAGATACCATCTCTGGAACTTCATCTCTTCGGGTGGCCATTGAGAATCGGTCTTCCACTCATTATCACCAAGAACGTGATATTCCACCTTTTTATCTTCAACATCGTTATCGAGGCCTCTGAGGAACCGGTCATACCACTTCTGTTTCAGTAGCCATATATCAGGGCGAATCGAATCAATCCCAAAGCCAAAGCCATTCAGGTGCCGGTGCCGGTTATATCCGTGCTTCCATGACCCAAGGAGTAACCGCTGGTGTTCCCGATTATTTCTCTGCATCAGTTCCCAATTAGCTCTCGTTCCGGGGAAGTCATCATCATACCAGCCACTGATATGTAGTGCCGGGACATCAATATTATACTCAGGGCGAAACCAGTCATCTTGCGCCCAATAGTCATCGTAGTTAGGGTGTTGCAGGCAAGTCCTTAGTGTTGGCGATTCACTACCGAGGGCAAACTTATCGATGTCAATAAGCGGGCGATGGCGAAGAACTTCACTCCAGGTGACTCCCGGTCTCAACTTTAGACCCGATGCAAATAATATATAGCGCACTAAGCCTGTCTGAAAACCACCACCAATATATGGCATATCACCGAACACAGTTGCGAAGCAAACTTCTGGTATGATGCATTTGAGAGCAGGGTTGCCACTCATTGCCGCCGTCAACTGGGTATGGGCAACATATGAACCGCCCTGCATACCGATATTACCATTGCACCACGGCTGCTTGGTTATCCAATCCAGGCAAAGAGCACCATCGCTCGGCTCATGCACAAGCAATTCCCACCAGCCCTCAGACTTCCAGTCAGCAGGGTCGTATGGACAACGTCCCCTGGTAGACTGGAGGACTAATGCATAGCCCCGGGAGCAGTAATGATACAGGTTGGTAATGGTGTGTCCTCCAGATTCTGGATGAATGCCATAGGGTGTTCGTATCAGAACTACGGGATATTTGGCATCTTCTTTGCCATCATCGGGAAGATATACAGCAGTAGTGAGGTTTACTCCGTCAGACATTGGTACCTCGAACTTGCCGAGAAACTGGTAACCGTATTGCGGTGATGAGATTCCGTCCTGAGACCACTCTTTCAATATGGTGAAATCTTCATAGCCGCGCATCACCATACATATGTCATTCGGTAAGTCTACTGCGGCAATAAGTTTATTATCAGGAGTGATGATGAAGTCCATAATGAAGCCGGCGCCATCCCGCAGTCCCCAAAAATACGCTGTTTTTTTCTTGCCATCGACAAGTTCAGTAAGCTCCATGTGCCGTACGTAGATGGAATTCTCATCGGGCCAGGCAACTGCTATATTTCGCCCCCAACTGACTTCCCTAATCTGTTTTAGCTGAGATGGAAGATTCTTAAGTGAGCCCCACAGCTCAAAAGTTTCGTTGCCCGATAGCTTATCTTCGGAAGTGGTTATTGACTCTGACCATTCATTTGATTTCACATCTCTCTTCTGGACTGAATAGATTCTGGTCTGGTCGTGGTTCTCTATGGTAAGTACGGCACGGGGAACACCTTTTTCATATACGTCATAGACGATGCCATTCGCGTGACTGGAAGCGGGTGGTTTTATCATTGGAATCTCCTTTCTGGCTCACAATATTCTTGTCTCTTCCTGACAGTTCTAGAGAATTGAACCATTCTTGGACTCAGGTTGTCAAGTAAACCGTGCAGCGCAAAAGCTCATGGAAGCGAGATGCTTCAACGCAAAGGCAATCGAGGGAGGATTTCCAATTTTCCTCAAATTGTTATAAAGTATAAGTAAGAACATCATTGCCCTGGGGAAAAGTGTATAAATGACATATCAACCAGATTCGACCTATAAACTGAATACCGAAAAGTTCAAAAAGCCTTTCTTTGAGATGGGTCCCATCAGGCCTCCCAGCGAAGGGAGAGACCATTCTTTGCTGCTCAGAGTAGTCAGAAACTGCCCCTGGAACAGATGTCTCTTCTGTGGTACCTATAAAAAGGAAAAGTTCGAATACAGGTCTTTGGAGGAAGTAAAGGAAGACATTGATGTTGCCAAAGCTCTGTATGATGAGGTCAAGTCGGCTTCCTGGAAGCTCGGTCAGGCAGGCAGGGTCACCAATGAGCTGGTGAGGGCAATAGTCAATGGAACCCCGGAGATCTATAGAAACGGGGATGAACTGCCACTTCATAACCTGGTTAACATAACAAACTGGATTGCCTCGGGAGCCAGGACGGTATTTCTGCAGGACGCTGATGCACTTATCATGAGAACTCCTGAACTCGTGGAGGTGATTGAACATGTCAAAGAGGCCTTTCCCACTGTAGAGAGAATTACCTCTTATGCCAGGGCAAAGACCTGTAACAAGAAGTCGCTTGAAGAGCTGAAGCAGTTGCATCAGGTTGGCCTCTCAAGGCTTCACGTCGGGCTGGAATCCGGCAATGATGAAGTGTTGAGCTTTATGCAAAAGGGAGTCACTCGTAAAGAACATATCACGGGAGGTAAGAAAGTAGTTGAATCCGGTATATCCCTATCAGAATACTACATGCCTGGCCTGGGTGGCAGGAATTGGTCAAAAACTCATGCCATAGATTCGGCTACAGCCCTTTCAGAGATAGCTCCCGATTTTATCAGAATCAGGAGCCTGATTGCGAGAAAAGGCACCTTGCTTTATGAAACGTGGGAAGAAGGCGAATTTGAACCGCTTAGTGAGGATGAAATGGTGGATGAAATTGCTCTCTTTGTACAGAACCTGGATTGTCATTCCTACATAGTGTCCGACCAGATGTCTAACCTCCTGTTTGAAGTAGAGGGGCAGCTACCGGACGAAAAAGAGAAAATTATAGAAAGGATTTCCCGCTATCAGCAGAAATCCCTTACAGAGAAACTGGAATTCAGATTGAAGCGTCGTCTGCAATCCTACGTTGCGGTCTATGGTGGACTTGACCAGCATGTACACCAGAGAATCGATGAAGCCATGGATGCCATCCAATCTGGCTCCCCTGACGCGGCAGAGAAAACCAATCAGGCAATCGCTGCCTTGAAGCAAGGATTTGTCTAGAGGCAAGCTGAAATCAGGTGGTAATCTCTTTGTCTAAGGCGGGAAACAGCCAACATAGAAGCGTCGATTTCTCTTTTGATATCATCTGTATCTCTTATCTGGAGCCTGGAGCCGTAATTGCCGCAGAAAGTACAGGTATTATTGGAGCAGCCTCTGGTGACGGGTAAGAAGCAGCTTCTCCATTCACTTGGCGGACGGGCAATTTCGGGTCTCTCGAAAGACATAGTTAGGATTATTACCGGCGGTATCAAATTTTGTTCCCCCAGCTCTGCTGAGGGAAACAGCCAAAATATTTGCCAGTGTCCACCTGATTCTATTCTACATCAGTAGGATTTTTGTTATCAATGACATCAAGTTCACATTTACTCGAATATGAGCAAGAAGGTCTACCTCGAAGAACGGAAAACCAGCAATCCAAGGTGTGTGCCCCGTATGCGGCATTAAGATGTTCAGAATTGGCAAGAGCTGAGGTTGATATTGACAAATGGGTCGAAAGGCGTATAATTATGAATAGTCTTGTATGATTTGTGTGATAACATACAAGAAGGAGGCAAAACGTAAATGTAAGCAAGACAATCTTTGAGATGGAAGAAATAGGAAAGGAGGCGAAGCATGAAACTAAAAGGAATGAGGAAAGTTTGCTGGTTACTTGTGGTAGCATTAATCTCGGCCGCCATGTTGTTATCAGCGTGCGCTGGGGCGGTGGTTGAAGAGGAAGAAGAGGTAGCAGAAGAGGTAGCAGCAGAGCCAGAGATTAAGAATCCTGATACCTTTGTTTATGCTACCATCGGAGGTCCTGACACCATGGATCCAGCCTACGCCTACGATACTGCCAGTGGCGAAATAATACAAGCCGTCTATGAGACTCTCATTTTCTTTGATGGTGAGAGCACTACCGAGTTTGTGCCTGTGCTGGCTACGGAGTGGAATGTTTCGGCGGATGGTAAAACTTACCGTTTCAAGATTCGTAAGGGAGTTAAGTTTCACAACGGGAATGATTTAACGCCATCGGATGTGGAATACTCCATTGAAAGGGGTATGGTGCAGGACTACGGTGCTGGACCCCAATGGATGATCTTCGAGCCACTTTTCGGTACTGATACTCAAAGTTCACGAACTGACGATGGTCTGATGCCTCTGGCGGATATAAAAAGTAAGGTTGAGGTCGACGGTGACTGGGTGCAGTTCAATCTTGTCGCTTCCTATGAACCGTTCCTGCAGATTATGGCTAATACCTGGGGCTCAATTGTTGACAAGGAATGGTCCGTGGAAAATGGCGACTGGGATGGAACGCAGGCATCCTACGAGGAACTCAATGACCCACCCTCCGGCGGCTCACCGTTGCAAGAAATAATGAATGGCACCGGTCCCTTTAAGCTGGAGAGATGGGAGCCTGGTGTGGAAACCTCACTGGTGAGGAACGACAACTACTGGCGGAAGCCGGCTAACTTTGAGAGAGTAATAATCAAGGTTGTTGATGAGTGGACCACCAGGAAGCTTATGCTCGAGGCCGGTGATGCTTGACCTTGTTGATGTCCCCCGAGCCTACATTGAAGAGCTTGAGGGCGTAGAGGGGCTATTGGTCTATAAAAACCTGCCTACACTACAGGCAGATGCCTTCTTCTTCCAATTCGCCATCGACCCTGAGACCACCTTCGTTGGTAGTGGCCAACTGGATGGCGAGGGCATTCCGTTGGATTTCTTCACTGACATCGATGTTCGGAAGGGCTTCAACTATGCCTTCGACTGGGAGACATATCTTAAAGATGCCTTGATGGGTGAGGCGCAGCAGATCGGTTCACCAATAGTTGATGGACTTTCATACTTCGATAAGAATGCGCCGAAGTATGCCATGGACCTGGATAAGGCAGCTGAGCATCTGAAGAAAGCCTGGGGCGGAGAGGTCTGGGAGAAGGGGTTTACCTTCACCGTAGCCTACAACGCTGGCAACCTGACCCGGAGAACCGCCACCGAAATTCTACAGGCGAACCTCTTTAGCATCAACGAGAAGTTCACCATTCTCATCCAGGTCATGCAGTGGCCGACGCTGCTCAGGGGTATGTACGCACAGTTGCTGCCCATGTTCCAGATTGGTTGGCTGGCTGACTATCCTGACGCCCACAACTTCGTCTTCCCATTCATGCACAGCGGTGGTACCTTCTCTGGGTGGCAGAACTACAGTAATCCTGACGTAGATGCACTTATCGCAGACGGAATTTCGGCAGCCACCCCAGCAGAGCGAGAACGCATCTACAGAGAGCTAGACCAGTTGTACTACGATGATGTGCCAGGTGTTATGATGGCGCAACCGCTGGGAAGACGGTACTTCCGCAGTTGGGTTAAGGGGTTCTATTTCAACCCCGTCCTGCCGGGCCCCTTTGGAAATCTGTACACACTGAGCAAAGGGTACTGAAACTAGCCTGGCAAAAAGGGCATCGCGGTATAATAGAGGTTGGAGTAACATAGCATCGGAAGCAGGGAAAGGCCTCCTTGCCTCGGAAAGCGGGGGGGGGCTTTTCCTTGTGTTCACGTCGGAGGTTCGAGTTTGGAACTTAGGGCCTATATCGTTCGCAGAGTTCTACTTCTTGTCCCGGTGCTGTTCGGCGTAACCCTGCTGATATTTGCCCTGTTACAGTTGTTCTCACCTGTAGAAAGGGCTGCCCTCTATGTCACGGACGCCAGGCAGTTTGCTAACATTTCAGAGATCATTGAGAAGTATGGGCTTGACCAGCCGGTATGGGTACAGTACGGCAGCTGGATGAACCAGATATTCCAAGGCAATCTGGGCTGGTCCAAGGTTGTCTCCCAGCCAGTTATGCAAGCTATCTGGTATTTTCTACCGGCAACACTGGAACTGGCCATATTTGCCATGCCGCTTATCATAGTTGGCGGTATCTTCCTGGGAAGCAAGGCAGCGGTTCATAAAGACCGGTTTGTTGACCACGCTAGCCGGTTAGGCGCTATCATCGGCTGGTCTCTGCCTACTTTCTGGCTGGGTCTTATGCTGCTCATGGTCTTCTACGGTTATTTTTCTGGCTTATTCCCCCCGGAGAGGTTGAGTACTGAGATGAATATCTTGGTGCATTCTGAGCAGTTTACTCAGTATACCCACATTCATTTCCTGGACGGTATCCTCAACGGCAATATGCAGGTTCTGGGGGATAGCTTAAGACATCTGGTTCTGCCGGTGATAACACTTACCGTGGTTCAGCTAGCTTTTATCATGCGTCTCATGCGCTCCAGCATGCTGGAATCACTGGGTAAGGGTTATATCCTTACCGCCCGTGCCAAGGGACTGGATGAGAACACGGTTGTCAACAAACATGCCAGAAGAAACGCCCTGATTCCAGTGCTTACCATTTCTGGCTATATTTTTGCCGGTCTGGTAAACGGTGTGGTCATTACGGAGACCATTTTTAACTACAAGGGACTCGGCTGGTGGGCCGCGCGATCGGCGGTTAACCTGGACATACCCTCTGTCCTGGCCTTTGCCTTGTTTAATGCCATTCTCTTTGTGTTTACCAACCTGGCGGTTGATTTGCTTTATGCCCGAATTGACCCGAGGGTGAGATTAGGGGGTCAGGTGACATGACGGGGCTGAGATATACACTATACCAGTTACGCAGGAATCCGCTATCAATCGTCGGCATTGCTCTCATTCTCATCTTTATCATCATTGCTATCCTGGCCCCGGTGCTGGCACCGCCTCCAGAGGGCCACAGGGATCCCTATATGATACCGCGATATGGTTTCTCCCCTACACCCCAACCTCCCAGTCCAGAGCACCGGTTTGGTACTACCGAAGGTCAGTACGACGTCTTCTACGGGGTTATCTGGGGCACTCGCTCCGCCTTTAGAGTAGGCCTCTTGGTTATCGGGAGCGTGCTGGTTATTGGCATTGTGCTGGGCAGTATCGCCGGGTATTTCGGCGGTCTGGTTGACGAGATTATCATGCGGATAACCGACATATTCATGGCTTTCCCTTTCTTGATTCTGGCGATGGCTATCACTATGGCTCTTGGGCCCAGCCTGAATAGCGTGATTATTGCTCTCATCGTTGTCTCCTGGCCATCCTATACACGGCTTATCAGGGGAGACATCCTGGCGGTGAGAGAGGAAGACTATGTGGAGGCAACCCGAGGAATCGGCAGTTCACACTCCAGAATAATCATCAGGCACATACTGCCCAATTCTATCTACCCAACGCTGGTCATGGCCTCTCTGGATATCGGTGCTGTGGTGCTGTCGGCAGCCGCCCTGAGCTTCTTGGGTTTGGGAGCACCAGAAGGCTCCGCTGACTGGGGGCAGCTGATATCATTTGCCAGAAACTGGATTGTAGGCAAGACCGGTGCCCCCTTTGCCTACTGGTATACCGTTATCATCCCTGGTTTGTTTATTCTGTTCTTCGTCTTGGGCTGGAACCTGCTGGGAGATGCCTTCCGGGATATTCTTGACCCCAGGTTGGGTAAGAGGTAGTTATGGGTGAACTGCTGACAATTAGAGACCTGACAGTAAAGTTTTACACTTATGAGGGCATTGTACACGCGCTGGATAATGTAGACCTTGATATTAACCAGAAGGAGACCTTTGGCCTGGTTGGAGAGACAGGGTGTGGCAAGACATTGACCGCATTGTCCATCCTGCGACTGGTCCCTCCTCCGGGTCGCATAGAAAGTGGCCGCATTTGCTTCAATGCTGATAGTAAAGATGAACCAATAGACCTTCTGACCCTGGACGAGAACGAGATAAGGGAGATCCGGGGCAGTAAAATATCGATGGTATTTCAGGAACCGAGTGTCGCACTGAACCCGGTCTATACCATAGGTGACCAGATTTCAGAAGTATTACTCCTGCACCGGCAGCAGGAACTGAGTGAGAAAGCTGTGGAGGCAGTCAACAGACAGATTACGGCAACGACAGGGTTCCTCGGCCTGCTGGCCAGACCCGTGTGGTTAGTGCAGAGAGGTTTGTACCAGCAGGTGCGCCAAAACCCAGGCTCGCTCTGGCCAAGAATTGTTGGCTGCATTCCTCTGGTGAGGAGGCTGCTGTGGAGGCTCAAAGATGAGGCTAAAAAAATGGCTATCGGCTCGTTAAGGGAAGTGGAAATACCTGACGCTGAGAGAGTAGCACAGCAATACCCTCATCAGTTGAGTGGTGGCATGAAACAGCGTGCCGTGATAGCATCGGCTCTGGCATGTTCTCCGAGGTTCCTCATCGCTGACGAACCCACCACGTCCCTTGATGTCACCATTCAAGCTCAGATTCTGGAGCTGTTGCGCCGTCTGAAGGCGGAGCGAGAATCGTCTGTCCTCTACATCACTCATGATCTAGCCGTAGCCGCTGAGCTATGCGACCGAATTGGTGTAATGTATGCCGGTAGCCTTTGCGAGGTAGCCGGAGTGGATGAAATATACTCCCATCCGTTACACCCTTATACCGTGGCTCTAATGGCGGCTGTTCCCAAACCAGGCGAAGAACCGCAAGCTATCGGTGGGGTTGTGCCGGACCCTATCAATCTGCCACCGGGGTGTAAGTTTCATCCCAGGTGTCCCCGTGCTATGGAGATATGCCAGGAACAGGCTCCCCAAATGCGTGAACCAGAATCCGGACACTTTGTAGCCTGTCACCTCTACCAAGGAGCAAGCAGTGGAAGCTCTGATTGAAACAAGGAACTTAAAGACATACTTTCCTATTCTCAAAGGCATTCTGCGAAGACCAGCCGGTGCTGTTAAGGCGGTCGATAGTATAGATTTGGTGATTGCATCCGGCCAATGGATGGGCTTGGTAGGTGAGTCAGGTTGTGGCAAGACAACCCTGGGCAAGACCCTGCTGCGTTTGTGGAAGCCTACATCCGGACACATCTATTTCAACGTTCCTGATGAGATCAAGCACGAAATGGATGCGTTGGAAGAGTCGGCAGCCGGCACCACGAGACTGCGAGCACTGAGAAGGGAATATGATTTAGCAACATTTTCCGGCAAACAACTGAAAACTACCAGAAGAGAAATGCAGCTTGTTCATCAGGACCCCTATACCTCGCTCAACCCCAGGATGAGGATAAGAGATATTGTAGGCGAACCGCTGGTAGTACACAAGCTCATGTCAAGGAACCAGCTAAAGGATAGGGTTGCCGACATCCTGCAGACAGTTGGACTCGGTGAAAGATATTTGAATCGCTATCCTCATGAATTCAGTGGTGGGCAGAGGCAACGGATAGCCATTGCCCGCGCTCTGGCCACAAATCCCCGCTTTGTTGTTTTCGATGAGCCGACCTCGTCGCTCGATGTCTCGGTGCAGGCACAAATTCTCATACTACTCAAGCAGCTCAAGGTCGACCACGACCTTACCTATCTCTACATTACCCATGACCTCACAGTCGCCGAGAGTGTCTGCGATAGCCTTGCTGTCATGTACCTGGGAAGGCTGGTGGAGGTGGGCGACGCTACTGAGATATTCCGTGCTCCCATGCATCCTTATTCCCAGGCGCTAGTCCTATCGACTCCCGTACCTGACCCCAAGCGAAAGCGGGGCAGGGTCATCCTGCCCGGCGAAGTGCCGAGTCCAGCCAATCCGCCGCCGGGCTGCCGATTCCACCCCAGATGTACCCGCGCCACCGAGCAGTGCAAAAGCCAAGAGCCAGAACTTGAGGCCGTTGGGGATACACATCGGGTCGCTTGTTGGCACCCTCTCGGCTAGAGGAACAACCGGCAGCCTGATTGCGTGCGTGCAACCAACTGATAGATATCTTAGATAGCTAGCCTTGTTCTGTCAAAACGTCTAATCCAATACTTCGTCAAATGTTGTCTATTTGCTATTGACGAATAGAAAGGGTTAGAATCTTGGTTAGGCAAAATATTCCGGAGCCTTGAATAGGCTCCCGGCATGTGAAAGTACACAGTTGTTTCAGGAGGGTAACTTATGACCAAGGTTTTGATGGGGTCGAGACCACTGCTCTATCCGACTCCTATAGTACTAGTTGGAGCAAACGTTGATGGCAAGCCCAATTTCATGGTTGCTGCATGGTGCGGAGTTGTTAACAGTGAACCCGCAATGGTTTCGGTGTCTGTACAACACCATCGGTACACTTATAAAGGCATCACACAAAATATGGCTTTTTCCGTTAACATACCGTCCATTGATATGGTGAAGGAAACGGACTACTGTGGCATCATATCCGGTTCTCGGGTCGATAAAGTGGAGGCTTGTAAGTTTAAGGTATTTGGTGGCAAATTAGATAACGCTCCGCTTATTGAACAGTGCCCGGTCAATCTTGAATGCAAAGTTGTAGACGTGCTGAACTTAGGGAGCCACGCACTTTTTATTGGTAGGATTGAGGAGACTCACGTCTCAGAGGACTGCCTCACTGACGGCGAACCAGACGTTGCTAAAATTAAACCGTTTACCTTCATCGTAAGCCCGGGTAGTCAATACCAAGCTCTTGGAGAGGTCGTAGCCCAAGCCTTCAGCGTTGGTAAGGAACTTAAAGTAGGACAATAACTTAGGAGAATAATGATGAAACTAGCCGAAAAAATAGACCGGTTGGGAACGGAGTCCGCCTTTAAGGTTCTGGCTCAAGCCCAAGCTCTCGAAGCTAAGGGGATTGATGTGGTCCACCTTGAAATTGGTGAACCGGACTTCGATACACCCAAAAACATATGCGATGCAGCCGTTGAGGCAATGAGTAAGGGTCACACAGGCTATTGTAACTCTCAAGGAATAATTGCGTTGCGTGCTGAAATTGCCAAAGAGGTGGAAAGAACGCGTGGTGTATCAGTAGACCCGGAGCGCGTTGTGGCGACCCCAGGTGCCAAGCCCATTATGTTTTACTCAATCCTGGCGCTGCTTGAGAAAGGAGATGAAGCAATATATCCAGACCCAGGTTTTCCTATTTACGAATCGATGATCAACTTTACCGGGGCAAAACCAGTGCCCATTCCACTTCGGGAGGAGCTGGATTTTCGTTTTGATGTTGATGAACTGAGGTCCAAAGTTACCCCTCGCACCAAGCTCATTATCCTTAACTCTCCTCACAACCCAACCGGCGGAGTCTTAGGAGAAGATGATATCCGTGGTATAGCCGAGATGGCACAGAAGCATGATATCATTGTCTTTTCCGATGAAGTATATGAATACATTATTTACGAAGGAGAACACCACAGCATTGCCAGTCTGCCTGGCATGCTGGATAGGACCATTCTGCTCAGTGGATTTTCTAAGACCTATGCCATGACCGGCTGGCGCCTGGGCTACGCCGTCATGCCAAAGGAACTGATTGACCCAGTTGTCCGCCTGATTGTGAACAGCGTATCCTGTACACCGGCTTTTATTCAATACGCAGGTATAGAGGCACTGACCGGCCCACAGGACAGCGTATCCAGAATGGTAGATGAGTTTAAAACGCGACGAGACCTGATAGTAGAAGGACTGAACGAAATCCCGGGTATAAGCTGCCTCCGACCCAAGGGTGCCTTCTATGTGTTTCCTAATGTCAAAAAAATTGGGATGGATTGTAGCCGGTTGGCCGATTACCTCTTAAAAGAAGCCGGGGTAGCAACCCTTGCCGGTACAGCTTTTGGCAAGTATGGCGAAGGCTACCTTAGGCTATCCTACGCTACATCTCAAGAAAATATTAAGAAGGCTTTGAAGAGAATAAATACGGCGGTAGCTAAACTTAGTATTTAGCTTGCTATCTGAACTCGTTGCTATCCTCCGGGCCAGAGCTTTACTTTCGTCTAACCTTTCTACACCGGAATGATGGGTAGTATGATGTGGGAAGGGTGCTCCTTATCATGGTAAATGGTGTTCTCGGCTACTATGGTGCGCGTGTGAAAGTTAAGGGGTTCACCTGTGTTAGGATTAACATCAAAGCGAGGGAAATTGCTGCTGGCTATGTCCAGGCGTATACGGTGGCCTTTCTTGAACAGATTACTCGTGGGCACAGGATTTACAGTAAGCTCATATACTACCCCCGGCTCCATCAGTTCAGCGTGCTCAAATGAATTACGATACCTGGCGCGTAGAATGCTGTCCGTCAGGTTTAAGGCGTAGCCCTCTGGGTAATCATCATTTGGAGGATAGATGTCAATTAACTTAGCGGTGAAGTCAGTGTCAGGTGCCGATGAAGAAGCCCATAGCTTAACCACAATGGGGCCGGTGACTTCAACGTTTTCTTTCAGTGGTTCACTCTGGAACACCAGCACATCACTTCTTGATGACAGGGGCAGATAGGGCGGCTTGCAACCCCAGAACTGTGGACCTGCCACCTGGTCGAAGCCACCACCTAAGGGGGTCACCGGCTCACCACGCAGGCTTCTTGGTATTGTATAGGGGTCAATGTTTGGTGGCGGTGGCTTGAGGTAGCCCATACTACCACCGTTACCACCGATAGTAGGTACCGGGTCGTGAGGGTCAGAGAGGTAGCTGGTCCTGGAGTTCTCTTCGTCCTGCGGGCTGGTGCTCAGTGAACCGCCGTCGTGTAGGTAGAAATTGGTGTACCTGGTACGTGCCAGGGGCCATTCTTGCTCATTCCGCCAGCGACCACCGTGGTCGAGCCGACCATCTCTGTTTTTGCAGCCACTGCCACCACCCATAATAAAGAGTCTGATGGGTGGCTCACGGTCAATCCCATTGTCGTCATTCCTCATCCAGCGGTCGAACCAGCGCATGTGCAGTTCATCAAACGATGCTAGTGCGGCATCACCCCCGAAGTCAATGTCACCAGCGTAGGAGAGCTCGGGGGTATAGGTACCATGAGTCCACGGGCCGATGATGACCCTGACGTGACTTTTCTTCGCTTCTGTAAGTGAGACAAATGCCTCTAGTGTATGGCCGGTGTACTGGTCATACCACCCGCCGCAGAGGTGGATGGGTACATCGGAAAACTGTTGCAGATATTCATCCCAGGCAAATGCCGGCTGCTTCCAGTAGTCATCGTAGTCGGCATGTGTGAAGAAGTCAAAGAGATAGCGCTCATAACTAGGGACTACGCTGAGGGGAGAGTGCCCTCTCTTGTAGGGCAGGCGAGTCAACCAATCGCGAATATCGATAGAGTTTAGTGCCTTATCTACCTTGGGATCTTTCTTGAGGTTCTTGTTTGAATTCAGGGCGGCATGAGTGAATGCCCAGTTTATGGTGTACATCTCGAAGGCGCCCCCCTTATGAGTCATATTATAGCCCTTCCAGCCGCCCATGTTGGGGAACATACAGCTCAGATGCGGTGGATTCTGGGTTGCCAGTGCCATCTGTGCTTGGGACATGTAGGAGGTGCCGAAGGTGGCTACTTGCCCATTTGACCAGGACTGGCGTGCTATCCACTCAACTGTATCGTGTCCATCATGCGGTTCGTGTATCCTTGTATAGAACTCGCCTTCTGAGTCGTCACATCCCCGGCAGTCTTGCACCGCAACCACGTATCCTCTTCGAGTAAAGCCGGCAGCGCGCTGGGCGAACCAGCCTGAATTACGTTTGCCGTATGGTGTGCGCTCCAGAAGCGTCGGCAGTTTTCCATCCAGCAATTCGCCGTTTACTGCCGGGTGATAGATATCGGTGGCCAGATGCACTCCATCACGCATGGGCACCATAATATCCTGCTTAACAACCACGCCATATTCGGTTCTCGATGACATCTAGTTTCCCTCCTTACGTGTACTGATTGGTATCAAAGGTCTTCGTTTCTTGAGAGGTGCAAAGCAACAAGAAGCTTCCATAATTCACATGCAGGCTCTCTCATTCTTTCTTGGAGATATCAACCATTTTCGGTTTAACGACGGAATAGTAGTCTCGCCACTTCATCTCTATAGAACGAGTATGTAATCCCGGGTTGAAGGAGATAATATCATTCTTGGATAGAGAATTGTCTACATAAGTTGGTAACTCAATGAGATTACCAAAGGGATAACAAGCTCCAATTTCACAACCCATTTTCTCCTTGACTTCTTCTGGTGAGGCAAAACGGAAATCTTTAATCTTTAATAGATTCTTTAGCTTCTTAGAATCAAGTTTGCGGTCACCCGGCAGGACCACAAGGATAAAATCATCCCTGCTCTTTAATAATAGAGATTTTGCTCCTTGTCTTATTGGTAAACCTCTAACCTCGGCTGCTTGCTCGCTAGTATATACCGGTTTGTGTTCGGTTTCTTCGCAGGAAATGTTATTTGTTTTGAGTAGATTCGCAATTGCTTCATAAGGATCGGCCATAATATTGTATACTATCACAAAACCACTTTCTTGGCGATATTGGGGAGTCGTCTCTTGGCTCAACATAGGTTATAATACTAGCTGGCACAACTTGCTAGATTCCCAAGTGGGGAGGCACAGATTTGAAACACGCGTTTCCGTCCCGCCGCTCTGCGGTTATGAGTAATCGTGGAATAGTGGCTACCAGTCAACCCCTGGCAGCGCAAGCTGGGGTGAGCATGCTGCTGCAGGGAGGCAATGCTATCGATGCTGCCATAGCCACCGCCGCAGCCCTAAATGTGGTGGAACCCATGTCGACTGGTCTGGGGGGAGATGTCTTTGCACTGGTATATCTAAGCAGAAGCAATGAATTGAAGGCATTGAATGCCAGTGGCCGAGCTCCCTACGCAGCCAATTTGGAAACACTCCGCAATCTGGGTTACCAGGAGATGCCTGTAACGGGCATTCATACGGTAACAGTTCCGGGAGCCTTGGACGGGTGGTGTTCTCTGCTTGAAAAATATGGCACCATGAGCTTGTCTCAGGTACTGGCACCAGCCATCGAGTTAGCTGAACACGGATTCCCGGTCACGGAGATTATTGGATACGTTTGGGGGATGAACAGTGCCAAGCTGAAATCCAATGCCAGTGCCGCCCATACTTATCTGAAGGGAGGGAGAGCTCCCGAGCCGGGTGAGGTTGTTGTGCAAGCGGAGCTTGCTAAGACCTTCAAAAAGATTGCTGAGAAGGGACGTGATGTCTTTTATAGAGGAGAAATTGCTGAAGCCATAATAGCCTGCTCTCTTGAAAATGGCGGGTTAATTTCTATGCAAGACCTTGCCGACCATACCTCCACCTGGGTAATACCAATAAGCACCAACTACCGCGGATATGATATTTATGAATGCCCGCCTAATGGTCAGGGATTGATTGCGCTACTAGCCTTAAATATATTGGAGGGTTATGATATCCAGTGTCTGGGGCATAATTCTCCTGAGTGCCTGCACCTCATGGTAGAGGCTGTGAAGCTGGCTTTTGCCGATGCCAATAGATATGTAGCCGACCCTGATTTTGTGGATATCCCTTTAGAGCATTTGCTTTCCCAGTCTTATGCCGAACGGAGAAGGCAGCTCATAGATATGAATAGGGTGGGGCAGAGAGTGGAAGCAGGCGTCCCGGACACTGAGGGAGATACCGTTTACCTGGCAGTGACTGATAAAGATGGTAATAGCGTCTCCTTTATCAATAGCCTTTACCAGAATTTTGGCTCCGGCATTGTGGTAGGGGGTACCGGTATTTGTCTGCAAAACCGTGGCAGTATGTTTTCCCTGGAGGCTGACCATCCCAATTGTATCGAGCCTCACAAGAGACCCTATCACACTATAATTCCAGCCATGGTCTTCAAGGATGGTAATTTGTTCCTCACCTTCGGTGTTATGGGTGCCCTTATGCAGCCGCAAGGGCATGTACAGGTATTGCTTAACATTATCGATTTCAATATGAATGTGCAGACGGCTCTTGATGCCCCTAGATTCAGGTATATTGAGGGGAATGAATGTGTCTTTGAGCCGGGTATTCCTCGTAGTGTTCTAAAAGAACTGGCCGAAAAAGGGCACCATATTGCTGAGCCGGATGACCCATACTCTCAGATATTTGGTGGGGGACAAGCTATTATGATACATCCTTCAACTAAAGCCCTGATAGCTGGCTCAGACCCTCGCAAAGATGGTTGTGCCATCGGGGTCTGGTAGTTTGGGAGATGCAGCGTCTGGTTTACACACAGGTGTGGACCTCCCGGTGTAGAGATTTTACTGCTAACGGTATGATAAGGGCTTCAGCATCATTAGCTCCCTTGGTAATGTAGGTAAGCACAATGATATTACTTGCCTTCATTATCCCAGCCCGAATCAAGTCTTCATCCTGAGAAGGATCGCCTTTTATAAATTCAATTCGCTCCTCCTTCACCGATCTCCCTTCACTATCATGCAGAATTACGATTCCCCGTTGCTGCTTCGTATTAGCTGATAGTAACCCTTGGACTATCTGCTCTCCTGGAAATTCCAGCCGCATATTACGGTGTGACCCGAAAAATCTACTTTCTTGGCCATGCTTCCTCCTCTCCTTATGAACTCGACAAGCATACTGGTAATTTTGGCTGTAATAATAGCTAAAAGGTAATACTAGTTATCATGGCAACTACAATACTAATCTGGACAGCTAAAAAGGGACTTTCTATTACTCCTAACTCACCAAGGAAGGCAGGGAAGACTTCCCTGACAGCGCCTCCAAAGCCGGCTTTCTCAAATACCATGACAACTATAGTATCGCTAATGAAAATGAATATTGCCAGGAGGAGAATGGATAATACAGGACGGTGCACTACCCTGCGCCAGGTAAGCCAAATGAGGTACCGGCATCTAGATATCATAGCTTCTACCGTAGTCAGATGTTAAGACTGCTTTGCAATCTCTTATTTTACTCAACTCTGAGTCGACTATCTATATTCACCTAATCCTTTGGTAACATGTCACTCTCTTCGATGGTTCCCGAAGATAATAACGGTGAATGCTAAGCTCTACTTCTCTATGTCAGGATTGCGCAGGATATGTTGTCCCAGTGCGATACTTCGAAACACTATCAAGCTCCTCTGCTCGACGTGTATCATAGTGGGAATTGAGCTTCTTCACTATTATGCTTGATGTTCGATAAGGGTAATGTGTAGTATAATTGAAACGGCTGAGATGGAGGATTCTTGGCTCATTATTAGCTAAGGAGGTTAAATAGTGCGTAATCCGGTTAAAGAGAAATTGCAGAATGGTGAGGTTGCTCTGGGGACGTTCGTTGGGATAGGACATCCTGACGTCACCGAAATGTTGTCCGTGGCGGGATTTGATTGGCTCCTTCTCGATGGCGAGCACGGTCCGTTGGGCTTCGAAATAATGCAAACAATGATGCAATCGATGAGGGGCAATACCTGTGTCCCGATTGTAAGAGTACAGTGGAATGACCCGGTGATAATCAAACGTGCTCTGGACATTGGCGCCTATGGCATTTTAGTTCCGTGGGTTAACAGCAGGGAGGAGGCGGAAGCTGCTGTGGCCGCCTGTAAATATCCACCAAAGGGTATCCGCGGATTAGGTCCGAGGCGAGCAGCACGGATTATGGACGATTACGTTGCTCAAGCCAATGATAAGCTGCTGGTAGCCGTCCAGATAGAAACTACTACCGCCATCGAGAATATTGATGATATTCTGGCTGTGGATGGGGTAGATGCGGTCTATATCGGACCGGCAGACCTTGGGATAAGTATTCAAGCGGCTCCTCCTAACAGCAATACTCCCACATCTGAAGAGGCATTTGATATTGTATTGAAGGCTGCCGAAAAGGCAGGGAAACCCGCCGGAATATTTGCCTTCACGCAGAACATTGAATCGCATATTGAAAGGGGATTCAGATTCATCTCGGTAGGTAATGATGATATGTTTCTAAAGGCTGGTGCTAAAGAGGCTGTGCAAAAGGCGCAAAGTGCCATCGCCAAGAAAGGATAGAAAAACTGCTTGTTAGTTGACTCTATCATAGG
>SDBT01007454.1_pt1 | contig 17995 bp, 19 predicted proteins | sample 2277101 | NCBI WGS metagenome assembly SDBT01 (sample SAMN10404973, study PRJNA504765) | marine sediment metagenome | isolation source: marine sediment core GS10_PC15, 103 cmbsf | place: Arctic Ocean: Southern Knipovich Ridge | collected 2010 | reverse complement strand
CGGGTCACGCAGAATCACAAACAGTTTGCAATCAGGCACCACTTGTTTCATGCGGGCATGGCATTCAAATTCATGCAGGTATTCGGGTGACTTTTCACCAACAACTTTGGCCTTGCTGTCGAAAATGGATCTGTACCAATCAACACCCTTGCCCCAATTTTCATTGAAGTAATGAAACTCAGGCCGCTGTGCCCCATAGCGCAACCACGTTGGCACGTACACGTCAGGGTGCAGCGATATGTTTTCAATCAGCGCAGTGGTTCCGCACTTCTGTGCGCCAATCACTAGAAAGTCAGGCAACCTTTTCACGGCGTGGATACCTCCGACGCATCATGTGCATTCTCTCAATCGTTAAATCAAGATCAAATGGACAGCCACCAGATGCGTAAATGCGTTTCATCTTTTTGAAGTTGGCAATGTAGCGTGTGTGAATCGTCATCAAGCTGTCTGTGTACACCATGGCATCGCACTTCGATAACACGATATATTCAGCGAGCGCTTCAACACCGATCACGTGGCCGTCAGGTTCAAAGGTCGGGTGAAAACTATGCACCACCCCTTCACCAATCGGCGGCAGCCACTTGTCATAAAAGAAAGCACCCGGCAACACCTTCAGCATGGCTTCACGTGCGGGCACGTAGTCTGTGCAGATCAGCGTGGTGTGGTTCTTGAAACCAAGTGCCGCCACTTCCCGCGCGAAGTCATGGGCAACAATGTTCTGATTCAACGGCCAAAGCTCGCGGCGGTTTTTACCGATGTCTTCACCATTGCCGTGACGGAAGTGAACGCCCACCACCGGGTGTGCCTGGTTGAAATGGTGATCATACTTCGCAACTTCTTCAAGCACCGCGTCACACGGTTCAAGTGCCTGCATGAATTCGCGCCGGTCTGCAACGGCTGGCGGCACCGCCATGATCGACTGGCCGTGATTGAATACAACAGCGTCATATTTGCAATCAACTCCATCGGCAACGGCACACACGCCTTCACCACGGCCGAACCGCAGCGGGATTGCGTCAACATATTCATGCTTATGGTTGACGCCACACAGGACGATAGGCACGCCAGCGATTTCATCACGGTTCTTGAAGAATTCAGTGAACGTGTTGCGGCCGTTCTTGCCGCGTGCCCACCACATGCCGCGCCAATCGATCACCAACCTGCGGCCGGTCTTCTTCGCATACCACCACGCGGCCATCAGCAGCGTCAGCAGTTCACCCTGCCCGGTGGTCGGCTGACGTTTTGCCACGCAATCGTGCATCATGACGCTGTGCTGCAACAAGGATTGGCCAACTGTTCACACACGTAAATCAATTCAAATTCGCACTGCTCATTCATCACACCGATTCCAATGTGACCGTCACCGCCCGCAACATATTCGCGTTCAGTGAGACGTGGGCACAGGTCGGGGCTTGTGCCACCTTCAGGCTGTTCAGGATCTGCACCAGCAACGCAGATGTCAGCTGACACGGTTGGATCACCGTGCAGATAGGACACGTCATAAACAAACGTGCAGTCAGACATTTCATCAACACCGGCCGAACCGTTGCCGTCATCAGCCACACGCACCGCGACCGTGGCACCATATTCAATGCCGCCATGGATCTGAACGGCACAAAGCTTGTTCCCGGTGCCGCTCGGCTTGTACAGAATTCGATTGCTTCCAAAGAAAACGGATTTCAACGCACTCGTTTCACCGTCATCAATTTCACAATAGATGTGTTTTTCTTTGTCGATGTTCACATTGCAGATTGCCACGCCGCCGAACATCGCACGGCCAACTTCACCGTCTTCAATTTCATCAAGAAGCACGCCGAACATGCCCGGCCCTTTGACGCCATTGCACACAGGTGCCTTGCCGTTAAACATCGGACGTTCACTGAAACTGGTAACGTCATCAGCTTCAGTGATCAGAATTGAATCAACCCCAAGCACGCCGAACCGGGCAACAGTTGAACCACTGTCATTCTTGATCATGGCCACGGTGCCATTATCAAAAAACGGCTGCCGCTTGATGCCCTTGTTGCCAGCTGGAAACCGCACCAGAAGTGCCGCGTCAATCATCGCATTGTGTTCAAGCGCTGATGGAAAGAACGGCTCAGCCGGGTCAACTTTTCTGAATGGTTCGCGCATGTTTTAAGTACCGATCAGCAATGCACTGAAGTCACCTTCATCATAAATTGTTTCGACGTGAACAGACTTCGGCTGTTTGACCAACACGTTGGCATCAACAATATCCTTGTAATTGACCCACAAGAATTCCCAACCCTTTTTGGCCACGGCCACCACATCACCAAAAGTCAGGCCGGTCAGGTTCGGTGATGCGGCAAAGTTAAATGTGACCTCCCAACCATCATCACCACGCTGCTGACCTTGGGCACCCATGAACAGAACTTCTTTGGCAGAGAATCCCTTGAAGCTTGCGTCATTGGTTTGCCCGGTCAGACCAAACACAATGGCCTTGTAAGCAGATGAAACTTGTGCGGCCGTCAGCACCTTCACTTCAGTGAAACGGTATGACGGCACAACAACGTCAACGCCGTCAATGCCACCCTTGTGAACCAAGATGGCACCCTTGAAGTCAGGTGCCCCCCCCGGATACTTATTGGCCGTGGCGATTGAATTAGTTATGTGCGTGGTGCCGCCACCCGTGTCAAAGGTGAAGATCTGGTCACCCTTTTCAAGCTGTTCAGCTGGCGGTGCTTTCTTGTAGCTGATTTCGGCAAGCCACTTCAGCGTGTCAATCCGGTTCAGATCGATCTTTTGATCTTCGCGTGAAACAGTGTCATGAAATGAAGGCGAATCAAGAAGCAACTGCGCACGCATCGCTTCACCGTCATCACTGCCGCTGACCAGATACCGAAACGTTTGCGCGTCAGAATCGCCTTCACGTGAACTGAACAATTCGCGTGTGATGATCTGTTCATCTGACGGTTCATCAATGGTGCTGTCTTCATCATTGATGTTGACGGTGATGGTTTTAGCACCACTTGCACCAAGGCGCTTGGCTTCAAGAGATAGACGCAAAACGTCAGTTGCAACAAACGTCGATTCAAACAAAATCGATTCACGCTTAATGCCTGAACTGTTGAATTCAACCGTGTATTCAGATGAATCCTGAACCACGCACGCAGCGTTCACACGCTGAAGGCGCAACCGATATTGCATGTTGCCATCAACAGAAGCCACGTTCAGGCTGATCGGATACACACCGCTTTTGCCAGCTGCGCCAACGGTCAGATTCCAATGCAGCACTTCTTCAAACGCAGTGGCATTGCTCGATTCAGCCACCGTTGCGGCCACGCCTTGTGCCGCAACAAGGTCAAACTTGTCACCGTCAACGGCAACACTGCACGCTTCACCCGTGGTGTTTCGCAGAAATAGTTCAGACATGATTCACCCTTATCTTGCAAACGGGAATGGCAACGTCAGCTTCTTCAATTCGCCAACCATCATGCGTGTGTGTTTTGCTGTCGCAATGTTCGCGTCTTGGTTGCGGCGGTCAGTGCTTCCCATTGCGAGCCTGAACGCTGCTGCTGCGCCAAGGGCACCCTGTGACGGCCCTTCGGGTAAGCCTTGCAGAATGCGTCTTTGCCGGTCGGTTGGTCGCTCTGTCCCGCTGTCGCCCTCTACACCGCCGCCAAGAAGCGCGGCCTTTGTTTTTTTGCCAGCTGATTCAGCTGCCTTGACTGCTGCCTGCCATTCAGCATTAGCTTTCTTCAGCGCGGCCTGAAGTGCGGTGGTGTCGCCTTGTTGGTTTTTGTTGATTTCCGCAAGCTTGTCTTGCAGCGTTTCGGAAATCTCGATCAGGTTTCTGCGGTGCGATTCTTCCAAGTTCGTCAGTTTGGCTTCTTGACTCGCAAGAGACTGCTTGATTGCCGCTTCACTTCTGCGCGTGATCCTACGCTGACGGTCAGCCGAAACGCGATCAATTGCGTTCAACTCTTTTTGAATAGAACTGCTTTTGCGGCCGGTCGCTGCACCTTGGATGATCACAAAACCCTTGGCAGTTTCGCGCTTGAAACTTTCAAAGCTACTGTCAAAGCCCGCGCGGAATGTTTCCCACGTCCGTTCAATCAACCCGATCATCACCGTCCAGGATGCGGCAATGCCCTTGGTGCCAATCGCCCAAATGGCTTGAATGCCCCCAACGGTTTCAGACCAAAAGATTGTTAAGTTGGTCAGCGTTTTGTTCCACAGGTTTTTAAGGAAAAACAAACCTTCAGCAAAAATCAGCCTCAAGCTTGCCCATAAAACTTCAGCGGCCTTATCCACTTCACCGGCCGCAAGTGCGTTTGCAATTGCGCCGAATGCACGCAGTGTATTGGAACGTAAGATGTCAAAACGTTTGACCAGCATCGAAACAACACCTGAAATTGTCTTGCCAACTTCCGTGAACTTCAAACCAAGCACCACGCTGATTGCGATGACCGCACCAATGGGTGACACGATCGCACCAAACAGCGCGATGACGCCAGCAAGTACCACCTTCAACAAACCGAAGGCCAAGATGATTGGTGTGATGGCAAAGGCCAGCACCTTCAGTGCCACACCAACGGCAATCAGGGCAACACCAAGCGCACCAATGACTGCGGCGGCAAGCGTCACCACCCGAATCATTTCCTGATTTTGTTCAATCCACGTCGTGACACGGCCGCTGAATTCCGTGACCAGCTTGGCAACCGTTTTCATTGGTGCCGCCAATCCTTGTGCAAGTGCGATGGCCACGCCTTCAACGGCACTGAACAACATGCGGAAAGAACCGCCGAGTTCACTGTCCATCAACTCCGCAAGCCGTGCAGCGGGGTCTTCCGCTTGACGTATTTTCTCGGTGAGCGCAACAATCTTGTCAGTGTTGTCAGACAGAACCTTGGCGGGCAACGCACCACGGCCAAACAGTTGATCGAACAAACCAAGGATCTTGCCGCTGCCCGCGTCAGACGTTGCTTCGGCCAACTCACGCAGCACGTCAGGCAATGGCCGCAAATTGTCTTGCGCATCCAGCGCCTGTATGCCAAGTTCCTTCAGCTTCTTCTGCACAGGTGTTTTGGAAAGGTTCTTGAATGCACGCACCAAGGCCGTGCCTGCAAGTGTGCCCTTGATGTTGCTGTCAGCGAGAATGCCGATAAGCGCAGCTGTGGTTTCAACGTCCTGCCCGGCAGCGCGTGCAGCTGGTGCCACCAGCTTCATGGCCTCGCCCATATCCATCAGCGTTTGCGATGACGAGTTAGCGCCCACCGTCAGCGTGTCAACAATGCGCTTCATTGACGTGGCTTCAAGGCCGAAGGCACGCATGGTGCCTGTGGCAATGATGGTGGCTTCTGAAAGATCCGTGCCGGTCGAACGCGACAGCAGCAGAATATCTGCAATTGCATCCTGAATTTCTTGCGGGTTGAAGTTGGACCGGCCAAGGTTCACCATGGCCTGCGCAATCTGTGAAGCTGTGAATGACGTTGTGCGGCCAAGCAGTTTTGCCGTGGCCTCAAGCTTCATGAATTCTTCTTCGGTGGCACTGGTGACACCCTTGACGGTCAGCATGGCATCGCTGAAGCCAACGAAGATCTTTGTTGCAATCGCAATGGGTGCGGCAACGCCAGCTGCAAAGCGCACAAGGCTTTTGCCCACGTTCCCCACTTGGGCACCGAACGCACGCAGCCGGGCACGTGCCCGCGCAAGGCCACGCACAAGCGCGTTGTCATCTGCAAAGATTTCAACAAATGCCCGACCTGCCCGAATTGCGCCGCCTGCAACCATCGTCTCACCTACTTACCTAATGACTTTTTCCACAGTTCAAAAGTCGCACTTGTATCAACACCCATGTCAGGCAATTCAGGTTTCTTTTCCCCACGCATCACACGGTCAGCTTCTTTGAAGTGCGCGTGATACGGATTGAATTGCATTGGTGTCAGTTTCTTCAAACTCTTTTCGTCCAAATCTTTTGACGCGATCATGTAGCAGACCATGGACACCTTGTCCCATTCTTCAAGCAGTGCGTGACGCCACATCCAATAGAGTTCATGCAGCGTGTAAGGGCCGGGGTCAATCTTTATGACGCTGGTGATTTTCCAGACAAACTGCCAGAGATATTCTGAATCAACTTTCTTTCCATTTCCGGGCTGTCCAGTTCCGCTATCCCCGCCTTCACTGCCACCGCCATCAGATGGTTCAGCTTCTCCACCGCTTTCAGCAACAGGCTTCGGCGGGGCTCTGGGAAAAAATGGGATAGTTCCGCCAAGAATGCTGTGGTGGCGTCTTCAATCGCATCACCTGCCATGGCTTTGCCGAAGTCTTCGTCACTCACGTCTTGTTCATCGGCCTGTTCTTTACACAGAACATAAATGGTGTCGATCAGCACAACCGGGTCACCGATCAACCGTTCCATCAAAGTTGATTCAATCGAATCCAGCAGATCAACGTCAACCGATTTGCGTACACGTTTAATGCTGTCAATGTTGATGTTGATGTGCCACGTTCTTTTTTTGTTGTCTTCAAACTTTTGCATTTGCTTCCTTAATTTCAATATTCAACGCATTGATTACGTTGGCCGCTGATGCACGCGCCATTTTGTAACCAAGTCCACCGCGTTTCTTTTTCTTATAGAACGGTGAAAGCCGTTCTGCATAACCATCTGTACCGTCACACCCAATCAAGTTCACTGACGCCGCACCCATGAACCATGCAAGATGCACGGCCGGTGCTGAAGTTCCACAGTATTGGTACAGGTTGTTTGTCAATGCCAATTGCTCACGGTCCATCTTTAAAAGATGTGGCGTCAAACTCTTTTCACCTTTGAAGTGATAGATGTTCGCACCGTCCGGTGCGGGCACCAGTTTGTTGCCGGCCATGAGCGGGTCACGGAAAACGCCAGCAAATCCCGCTGTACCGTTTCGCACTTTGTCAAGCGTTTCTTGCCACGGTCCAGGCACACCCATGCCCCATGAGTCATCACAGGCCATCCAGTACGATTCACCGGGTGACGTGGGCATGACAAACGCCGTGCGGTTCAAGAAGATCCTTGGCCCGATGATCTGCGCATCATCAACGTAGTCCAGGCTTGGCCCGGTTGCGAAGATCCAAACGCATTGACCTTCATGCTTGTTGATCAGTTCTGAAACGGGTTTCATTTCAATTCACCAGCTGCGGCCATGCGCTTGAAAACAAAACTGCCCACGTCTTCACGACCTGCCGCAACCTCTTTGTCATGACACGCCACGCAGCCAAACCCCTGCCGCTTCATCCACTGAATCAATCCGGTGACCGTGAAGTACCAAAAATGTTCATTTTTCTTGTAGTGCTTCGATTGCAAAATGTGGTCAACGCCTTCAAAAATTGGCAGCGACATGAACACAAACCCGGTCACCTTTCGCAAGATAGGTTCAGGGTGTTCAAGATGTTCAAACGCATCCCAAAAAGAAACGTGTTCGATTGATTCCATGCCATAGGGATCAAGCCACAGCCCTTGATCAATCAACCACTTCACACCGTTACCATCGCGGTCATAGCCGAAGGTGATGCCCTTGCCACGCGCTTCAATGAACGTGCCCGCACCAATGCCGAAGTCAAGCAATCTCGCGTCACCAATCTGTGCGTTGACCATATCAACGCGAACCTTGTTGATTTCCTCGCAACAGACAGAACCTTCAAGTGCTTTGTACTCCTCAAAATATTCTGTCTTGCAATCAAACGCCGGGTAATACCCGAAGCCCAAATCGGGCAACCACAGAAACTGGCTGCCAATGTCTTTCATCAATGTGCCGTTCATGCCTTCACCTTTTCTTCAATCAGATCTGCCAATGAATCCACCATGACAGCTGTGTTGATTTCTTTGTTGCAATCGTGCTTTTCATCGAAGCATGCGCAGAACGGTTCGGGTGCTGCGTATGCAAATCGGTCAAGGTTCATGCGTGGGTCAGTGACCGCAGCTGGCGGGTGAAACCCACCAAACACAATGAACGTCTTGACGTGCAGCGCGATGCCAAGCGGGATGATGAACCCCGGCCCGCCAACCAGAAGGTCAGCCATAGAACACAGCGCAAGCATTTCTTCTGTGTTCAGTTCACCGTTGTGTAATTCCAGGTCAATGCCACGCAGCTGCGGACCATCCAGCCATTCAGCGTCAGCTTCAAGATCTGCCACGCTGATTAAATAATGCGTATCCGACAGTGCATCGATTGCTTCTTGCATGGCCTTTGGGCAGGGGTTCCGCGCTTTGTTGCGATAGTCTGAGCGCAACGTGGGTGGCCTGACGACGGCCAAAGCTTTTGAATCAAGCTTGCCGTGACAATTGCCCGAAAGTTTGCACAGCACTTCAGTCAGCCAATCAAGCTTGACGTTGAAATCAAAGTTGCCGTCAATGGCCAGCGACGTGCCGCACTCTATGCTTCCGACCATGCCAATGCCGTCACGCAGATCTTGCCGCCCATAGTTCAATTTGATCTGATCGGCACAGCAAGGCTTTGCCGAATAAACATCTGAACCGAAACGGTTTTCATTTTTCAGTTGGGTTCGCAACCGCGTCTGACGCTTCAAGAATTTCAGATCATGCGCTTCTGCAATGTCCCAAAACAACTGCGGCCACGGCGTTTCAAGAAAGATGGTTTCTGTTTTCTGCTCACACGCAGCGCGTACAAATGGCCGCATGTATAGGTTGTCGCCCAACCCTTGGTGGCCTTTGATGATGATGTTGCTGCACACGCGGTCATGCCTCTATGTTTCAAACTTCTTGAAGCCCGCTTCAGCTGGCGTCAACTTCTTCAGGGTCAGTTCTTCTTTCAGTTCTTCTTTCACAATTGCAAATGATTCATCAACGGTGGCCTTGCGTGACGTTTTGGCTTTTTCGTCATCCACCTTGCCGTTCATGCACCACCTAAACCAGATCAGCGCAAAGTTCTTCACAACATCAAGGGGCTTCATGTAGAAGCCCCAATCACCGTGCAAGATCTGCGCTTCATGGTTTTCCAGAAACGCCAACTGATCACTTGAGGCAATGAACCCACCACGAACAATCAGCATCGATCTGCGCCGTTTTTCACGATCAAACCATTCATTGTCAAAGCAATCTGCCACAAAGCCCGGCCACGCAAGTTTGCCTACACCGGACCACACAACAAGCTTGCATTCACAATCGAACCCAATAACAGACGCTGCCAATGCCGTGGCGTTGGCAGCGTCCGTTGATCGATGCGGCACAATGATGCGTGTTCTGATCACGTGCCAACCGTGATCCACTCAGGGGCAAGCAAAGCAGTTGAAGGTTTGATCGTCACGTCAGTGCTGATCGCGTCTTCAAGCGCTTCATTGCGCGTGAATGACAGGACCTGAAAATCTGCCCACAGGCCCTGTGTCGATCCCAAGTCTTTGTCACCGTCCAGAACCGCACACGGAATGTCCGTGCCATTCAAGAAGGCATCACGAAAAGCAATGAAGTCAGCATCGGCTGGTTGCCACAGCATCTGAAATTCAACCGAACCATCTTTCAGAACGCCGACCGTGCCACGCCACCCGGCATTGTTACGGGTCGTAACGTCGGCTTCATTCTTTTCAAGGTTCAAGGTCAAGTCGCGCACATTGCCGACTACATCAAGGTTTGCCGGTGACCCTGTACCGGGCCACGCTGCGCGCACCCCCGTGGTCAGCCGGTACAGTTTCGCATTCAATCCAAGCAAGATGCCCATGACGTTTCTCTCCTTCTGGTTTATTTCACCGAATCGCGCCACATCCGTGGCAGCGTTGGCAGTGCTTTATCTTTGGCAGGTCCCATGAAGGGCCGTGCCCCAACAAAAATCTTTTTGCTAACGTTCTTTTCACGCGCTCCCCGCGTTGACCGTGAAGTGCTGCTGCTGCCGCCTTCTTCAAGCGTTCGCGGCTGGCCCGATGGTCCCTTCACACTTGCGATCTTCACCGGCCCAATGATCACGCTTGAAGTGTCGCGTGAGTATTGAAAGAAAATGCCACGCTTCAGAATTCCGTTGTGGCTTGACGGTGCATCCCCGGCCCGCGATATTTTTTTACGCTTGCGTATACTTCGCCTCGCGTCGGTGCGAACAAAGGCACCGATCTGTGACAGAACCCGGCGCTGCGCTTTCGCCTTCTTGTCCATCACAATCTTTGGATTCAAGAAGGATTTCTGAAAGTTGTATCTGACACCAATTGCAGCTGCCATCAGTACACCCTCACTTCCGCACGAAGCACTGACGTGAACTGACGAAAGGCTTTCAGGTGGTCTTGGCTGTATGCCGGATCGCTTTCATCGTTGATGAAGCTCATGACGTGCGCCTGACGCCCCCCGGAAATCGTCAGGGTGCGGTTGGCTTCATCCTCAAAGAAAGTTTGTAGGTCATCCATCAAAAGCATCAATGGGTCAATCTCAACATTGTTGATTTCTTCAAGCTTCTTCTGAACGCCGATGTGAACTTCAAATCCACGCATCACGCGGTCACGTGTCACACGTTCGCTTGAATGTGCAACAGGCACGGTGACAACACGCAATTCATCGAGCGTTTCAAGTTCGATAGTTGGGAGGTATGCGCGCACCGATTCAAAATCAACGCTGAAGTCACCGCTGTTCATGGCTTCCGCCATGGCGTCACATACTTCAATCAAATCAGCTTTGTCTTTTATCATGGGGTCACGCTGATCAGCTTGGTGTGAATTCTGCGCCGGTAGTTGAAAGCGTCAGCCCAACGCCACACGGGTTCGGTCGGTGGTTGCATGGCTTCATACAAAAACGTTTTAAGGTCAAACACCCATTCAATCAGATCGCCTTCTTTGGGTGTCAATTCTGCGGTTTCACTATCAAAAATAAGATCTGCCCGATGCACCATGAAGTCACGTGATTCAAACGCTTCACGCACAAAAGAAAATTCACCGTCAACTTCATATTCAGTTCTGCCAAACGTCGCCAGGACGGTGACAGTTTTGAAGCTGTCACCGTCCTTGCGTTTGTAGATGACCGACTGAGAAGCAAAAGCCTTCAGCTTGTCACCCAAAAAATCAGAACCCGTCTTCAGCAGATCTACCATTGTGATCAATCAGAATCAGGGGGTGGCTTCGGGTTCGTGGACAACAAGCACGTGCGTGTCAGCATCGGCCGAATCTTCGGCCGTGTAACCAAACAGCTTGTGCGTGCTGGCGGTTTCTTGAACCTCGCTTGATGCAGCGTTCCAAAAAACCTTTTTGCCTTCATCAATGGCATCGCCACTGGTGACGGCCTTGGGCATCCGATAGACCCCACCACGCGGTGAGACGGCACCAAGGGCACCGGCCGCAATGTCCACTGGCGCAACGGTGGGCACGTCATTCAGCACAACCACGTCACCGCCTGTGACGGCACCAACCGGGGTGTGATCAATGTAAATTGGAACTCCTGAATTCAATCTGACAAGTGGAACTGTCATGGCTTCAATCTCCTGAAATCTGCAAAAGCAGTTGAATGTTTTTTCGTTCTGGTCTTGCACCAATTCAGCGGTCAGTTGGCCCCACCGCTACGGCATCACTTCACTTCATCACGCATCGCTGCGATTTCATCGAATCAGACACCAGCGTTGCTGATCGCGGCAACAGGGTCTTCAAACCCGACGCCGAAATCGTGATAGCCACGCCACTGAACGCCAAGCGTTTCAAAGCTTGTTTCAGCGGATTCAATCACCGGCTGCGCCTGACCATTCAAGAACGCAACGGCCATGGCCGCACGGTCTGCCGGGTCAGCGAACAGATACCAGCGCGTTGCGCTCTGATTCGCAATCGCCGCGTCATCCTGATCAGTGACGTTGGTGTTGTTCACATACGGTGATGCGAACGGATCGAACTTACCTTGATGCGGGTTCACCGCAATTTTGGGTTTGTCCGTGGTCGTGCTTTCATTCAGGTTCAGTTCAGTGAACAACTGACGCGCCGCAACCTTCAACGCAGTGCCGGTCACAAGCGTTTTGCCGTTGATCAGCACGGGCTTGCCGTTGCTGTCAACCATGTCGGCAAAGCCCTGTTCAGCCTGCGTCATGCCCGCGATGTCCAACACCGAACCGGCACCCGTGAACAGGTTATTGTTGCCCGCAGCGAAGAATGAACCCGTGTTGGCAAGCAACAGCACAAACACCGCTTCTTCAACACGCAGAGCGGACATGCGACCAATCAAGGTCGGAATCTGCAAGAACTGCCCAAGATCATCATTGATCATGGTCTGTCGTGTCAGTGCGATGATGGCACCGTATGTTTCAACCGAATTCTCGAATGACCCTTCATCCAGGCCAACGTGCTTCAGTTCGCCGCTTTGCGCCACCTTCTTGAACGCGCCAAGGGAATCCAGACGATACCGCGTGTTCGTCTTGAAATCTTGGTGACTTCGGATCGCACAGAACTGTTGCCAGATGGTGTTGACCGCTGTGTACGCGGCAACCATGGCCTTGTTCGCTGTGTTGCCCAAGATGCCCGGCAGTGACAGGGAACTGAACCCCGCCGCTTCAAGCTTCTGGCTCGCCTTCAGAACCTGCCGGATGAACTCACGGCTTTTGCGCGAACCGCTGAAACCTTCACCGGCATATAACATCACCGATTCCATGGCGCTTTGAATCGTGGCACCACGGTTTTTGCTGGTCATGGCTGCTTCAATGATGTCGTCATCAAACCCCATGGTTTTGACTTTGCTTTCATGAATGCCAGCGGAAAAGCAGAGCGATGCCTGCAAGACACGTGAACTTGTTTCACGTTCTTCATCGGTGCCGCCCGTGCGTTGGTTTGACGCCTGTGGCCGCGCTGCACGCAAGACGGCCAGTTCCGTTCGGTCCCGCGTCCATTCTTCATCAATCGCTTGTGCGTGAAGTTTGGGGTGCGCCGAAATGCCGTCAATGTCTTTGATGGCCGCAATGCGTTTCATTTCACCGGACGCTGCCGCACGGATTTGCTTCTTCGCACGTGACACCAATGCGGCCGGGGTGTCGGCGTCTACCGGATCAGCTGGCGGGTCATCGGCCGGTGGATCATCGGCGGGTGGGTCATCAGCTGGCGGGTCATCGGCCGGTGGGTCGTCAGCGGCCGCGTCAGCCTTGATCTGTTTCTGCTCGGCATCATACGAAGCTTTCAGCAATGACTTTTTATCATCGCTCAAGTCACCTTCGGTGATGCCTCTGGCCTTAAGCCATTTTTGAAAGTTCATCGCTTGTCGCTCCTTTTTTCTTGCGGCCACCTCGGCCGCTGTGTTTCTGTCTGCGCCGAATGCAACAAATGAACCTTCATTAAGATCCAATGCACGCACGACGTTCAAAGGCCCGGCCAACTCTTGGCCGTTCACGTTCACTGAATCACCTGATTCAATGAATTCAATTCTGGTTGGGTCGCCACCAGCGGAAGCTTCCCACGGGAAACCGTTGGCAGCATTTGCGACAACTTCTTGCGCGGCCGGTCCGGTCCCTGACACAACGCCATCAAGCGTGATGCCAGAGTCTGACACGTCCACACCGTCTGCATCTACATGCCCAACAATCTGACTGGTCTGATGATCAAGCAACACCTTCACGCCTTGTGGCGCAATGCGAATGTCACCCTGAAGGTCGATCACGACGGGTTCAAAGAACCCGTCAAGATCCATGACTGCGCCTGAATAAAGGTCAATATGAAACGTGGGCAATTTTTTGTCACCGTGGGCCGCTTTGATCTTCACCACAGCCTTCAGCTTCACCTTGCCGTCACGTGTTTTTGCTGCTTTGATTTTGGGGTGTTTATTCATCGGGGTTGCTTTTATCCTCAATTTCGATCAGTTCAACCTTGATGTCATTTTCAAAAATGAATTTCTGTTCACGTGACGACTGCCGCAATTCCTTGCGCCAATCCAAGCCTTCTTTTCCAAACTCTCTGCGGTAATTGGTCAATCCATTCTTCAACTTGATCGTGGCCGCGTTGGCTTCTTTCATCGGGTCAACGTGTTCACGGCCGTCCCAATGCCACGTCCATTCAAGGCCGCGTCTGATTTCAGCGCGTGCAGCTGGCGACAACATGCCCGGCACAAGCACGGCTTCAGCAAGAAAGGCCGTTGTGAACGGGTCAAGCACGTCAAGTTCACATTCACCACGGTCAACTTCAAGCGTTTTGAAATATCCCTGATGATCAAGACGGCCGCTGGCGAAGTTGTAATCGGAAGAATTGCCCGCCGCGATGTTGAAGGGCATGTTGACGCATCGGGCAATTTCGTTCAGAAGTTCGTTCTTGAATGCCTTGTATTGCTGCGTTGGCTGCTCTGCTTTCAGCCCCTTCAGATCCCACCCTTTGGGCAGGGTCGTGGCAATGTTGCGTTCAAGTTCAACCGTGTCCATCGGTTCAATGTCATCAACGGCCGTTGGGTCCGGTGGTGCAGATGACGTGATGACCATTGGAAAATCTGCGGCTGTTTCAGCTGCCGCGATCACGGCAAGTGTGTAGCGCCGAAGATCCGCAAACAACGGCAAGGCGGGCTTCAGTTCACTGATGCCACGTTCCTGTTCAGGCCGGTCTTGCCTGAACCAATGGGCCATATCATCGGCACCAATTGTGTCAGCTGTGGTGCTGAACGACAGACCACCGGGGTGTTCATCAAGAACCCGATACCCCACCACGTTGCCAAAGTCATCATGAATCAAACCATCAACGCGGTTGGCAATCGTCTGGTCTTGTATAGGGTCAGTCACCCGGTCACATTCAATGACCTGCAAATCAAGCTTCACACGCGACTTTAAGCCAAGGTTTGTTGCATGGATTCCGAATGATTCACCGTCAACAACCTTGGCCTTGCGAAGTGTTCGCAACTTCTTGGCCAGCTTGATCACTCTGAAATGCTTGCGCACCACAGTTTCAATTTCGTTCTGCACCGCTTCGTCAACAAGCTCATCAACCTGAATGCGTGGGCCACGTCCAATCAGGTCATTGGCCAAGGTTTCAACAATCCCCTTGCCATAGCTGTTGTTTTCAACTTCGTACCGTGCCCGGTTGCGGATCGTGGCACGCACCTGAAGCGTGTTGGCCGCACGCGATGACAGCGCATCGGCGTTCACCCAATGGCGTTTGTTTGTGTCGGTCGTTTTTGCGATGTCATAGGACGCACGCAGCGGCAGTGATTTGCCGTTTGATTTTTCTGACAACAAGGCCCGCAAACCGGCAGGTGCAACTGCGGTTGCTTTCCCTCTGGCCCGCTGTGCGCGTGCCGGTTTGCGTGCCTTTGTCTTGATGGATTTGCGCGACTTTGGCGCAGCTGCTTTAGCCTTGGTTCGGCGCTTTCTTTTTGTTGGTGTTTTGATCAAATTTATACCGTCCCTGGTGGCAGCAATTTCACCATTCTGATAGGGAACTTTTTGCGTGACGCTTCCTTGCCTTCAAGGTATTCATCAGCCTCAATCTGATCGGGCAAAGGGTGCTGTGTGATCGACCCTTCATCACCAACCACGCGCTTCGGTCCCTGTGCATTTGTTTTGATGTCATCTTCAAGCGGGGTTTTGGCCATGCGTGACGACTCCGTGTGTGCGCAAGATATTTGCCGCACAGGCACAGCCGGTCAACAAAAACAACACGGCCGGTGACAGATCGTTCCGCATTTAGACAATTGGGCCGCTCGATTCACGTGTTGTGATGCGCTTTCCACAATGCCTGCATTCACGTCTGCGTTGCAGGTGACCCTGACGCGCCCTTGTGTAAACCACTTTCCAATGACCACAGTTGCACCTGGGGCAACGTATGCCGCTGTCGGTCTGCGTGTTCGCCGCTTGAAGATCTGACAACCGGATGCGCTTGGGTGGCGCATCAAAATCAGGTGCGTCATCAACCGCATCAGGCACCAATGGCGGCAGTGGTTCCGGTGCTTTTTTCGGCACCGCTTTGGCCTTCTTTTTCGTCTTCTTCTTGGCCTTCTTTTTTGCCTTTTTTTCATTCATCGTTTTTGCATTTCACTGAGTTTCAATTTCCGTTTTTTCCGCACCGGCGCAATGTTCATTTCTGCAAGGTTCGCACCAAGCGTGGCAGCTGCAACGCAGCAGCCAACCGTGGTGTCAAGCCAATGGTTGTCAGGTCGGTTGGGTCTGATCTTCCACACGTCCACCGTGCGGCCACGTCCCTGCGTTCTGACACTGAATTCGGCTTTGATGTGCCCGGCATACGGCCGGTGTGTTTCCGGTTCACGGCCGAATATTGACAGGCTGCCACGGTCACCAGTGGCCACACCAAAACGCGAATATACAAATGACTTCCAGAAGTTGGTGTCATAGAGAATGTGACGCTGCCCCACTACTGCGGGCATGCGCCAGTTCAACCCGTCCAGGTCACCGGGTTTCTTCTTGCGTTCAGTCATCGGGATCTCAGCCGCAGTGACACCACGGCCAAACGAAGGCAACAGAACACCCTTGAAATTTGAAGCCAAGCAGAATTGCCGCACGGTCTTGGTGGACAAACCCCACGCGGCATCAACCATGCAACGGCCAACTGACAGCAGCGTGCCGTCACTGCGCTTGTACTCACGGCCGCACAGGTCATTCACCAGCGTGTTCAGCCCGGCATATATCTGCCCCTCAAAACCGACGCCCGGCCCGGCCGCGTGCTTCAGGGTCTTCTTGATATGCCGCAGCTGAAAGTGCCGTCTGCCCTGGTCGGGATAGATGCCATAGTCAATAATGTGGCCGGTGAAATTAGGCGCAAACGCACCGACCGAATAGAACAGCGCATGTTTCTGAACGTCGATATACACCGAAATATATTGGCACTCTTGAGGCACGGCCCGGCGCGCGTGGCCGTTCACTTTGGCAATGATCAAATCTTCAGTCAGGTCTTGTGCATTGTCATCAATGTCAGACGTTGGTTCATTCTGATATTCAGAATAGAACGCATCAGGGTCATCAATTTTCAGATTCATGGCGTACTGAATGGCCGAAAGGCAGTCAGGGTCAAAGCGTTCAGGCCATGCAACACGTGCGCCCTTGTCCATTTTCTTTCGATTGGCCTTGTAGTACGCCGTACCCTCACGGCCTTCATTGCCGCGCTTCAAACTCTCGCGCCGAATCGATGCGTATTCTTCCCACCTGTCTTCATCGGTGGGGAACTTGTCAATCAGTTTGGTCTTGAATCCTTGCCACTCCGGGTGCCGCTCGCGGTCAAGCATCCGGTCTGCCAGGTCATCCTGCCGAATGATTGTCAGCGGCATCAAAATGGCAATCTTCTTGCCCGGTTCAGCAAGCCCTTTGATGGCACCCTTGATGATCCGTTCACGTGCGGCGCACTGTGTGGGGCTGTCAGCTGACTCATCTGTCTGCGGGTCATCGACCATGACCAGTGACGGCCGGGCCGTGCTGCCATCAGGCCGCTTGAACTTCATGCCACGGATTGACCCGGTAATGCCAACCACCCGAATGATGGCCGCAGATGCCTTTGATTTTGGGATATGGGGCAGCACCACTTCAGTGTTCGTCCAGCCAATCAGCGTGCGTTCACCACGGTGCAGCTGCCCGTTGGCGCGTTGCGCGATGCCCTGCAAGAAGCTGATTGGGTAGCAAACTTCGGGGAAGTCATCCAGCAATGCCTGATTGTTTTCAAGTTCAGATTTGATTGAATCGAGCGAATCAGAAGCGTGCTTCAGATCAGCGGCAATGAGCATCACAAAATTCTGATAGCCGTAGATGGTGGCCCAAAGGCAAGCCACTTCACACAGACTTGTCTTGCCTGAACCGCGCGCCATGGCCAACGAAAACAGGCCACCGCGTTTGACTACTTTGTCAATCCGCTTGATGACCTTCAGGTGATCGCGTGACCAGTGCAGATGAAATGTTTGGGGAAAGTAAAGCTCACAGAACAACCGAAACGATGTGCGGCAACGTCGCCTTCGATCCGTGTTAATTGGTTTTGGCAGTTCACCAATTTCACGGCCGGTGGTGCTAAGTGTTGCGGCCCGTCGGCGCTGTCTCTCTCTGTATTTTTCATAAGAGTCAGCGCGTTGAATCATTGGCAGGTTAGAAAATCACTTTGATTTTTTTAATCGGCTCCTGGGAGTAAG
>SDBT01007453.1_pt1 | contig 17999 bp, 25 predicted proteins | sample 2277101 | NCBI WGS metagenome assembly SDBT01 (sample SAMN10404973, study PRJNA504765) | marine sediment metagenome | isolation source: marine sediment core GS10_PC15, 103 cmbsf | place: Arctic Ocean: Southern Knipovich Ridge | collected 2010 | reverse complement strand
CCCAAAGTTCTGAATGATTCTATCCATAGGCACACTCAATCCAGCAGATACATTTCCTAATATCCTAAGTTCACTGACTATGTTTTCTAATGCTCCACCAGTAGCTAAAAGTTGCTTAGCACCTGTAAGAACTTCAGTTAGTCTAAATGGCGTAGCTCTAGCAAATGCAATTAAATCTCTAATTAACCTATCTGCTTTTTGACCTGAAGCCAGCATAGTATCAAAAGAGATTTTTACTTGCTCAATTTGACCGGCCAGAGCAAGAGACTGTTTAATAGAAAATATACCAGCAGTAGCAACGCCACCAAAGATTGCTGTAGCAGCAGTAGCAATACCCTGAATCTCACGCTGAGCTAATCCTGTAAGCCTGGATAACTCTCTACGAAAACCACCTGCTTCAGCGCCAATAGTGACAAATGCGCGAGCTAATTCGATCCCAATCTTACTATTCCTTTATGATTGTTTTCTTTTTCTTCTTCTCTTCTTGTTTGCTGCTTTTCCTTTTGCTTCTGCTTCGTCCATAAGAGTTCTAGCTAATGATTTTCCACCTATGTTACGTTTCATCTTTACTAATTTTCCATCTTCAGTACGAACTTTCATGTATCCTTCTTCATCTTCAAAAGAATCAATTTCTTCAGGAGCTACTTTTACTTGTTTCCTATTAGCTTTTGCTTTTATAACCTTTATGTCAGCTAATCTAAGATAAACTTGATCTGGTGTCATCCTCGCCACTTCTTGAGGAGTATAGCCACCACCGCCATCAAAAGGATTTTCAATCAATACCCTATAATGCCAATAAGTTAATCCAAAAGAAAGCCCGTCACCACCAATGTCTTCTTCTTGTTCTTCTCTATCATTGGCGGCCTCAAGGGTAACGGACCCTATATATTTTCCATTGATGGTGCGGTAAGTTTCTCGACAATACGAGCGGCTTCAGATAATTTATTCAATGGCCATTTTGACAGATCTTTTTTGGTGAATGATCCATTGTCTGCTGTAATAGATGCATAGATAAAGGTGACCATGCCTTCAATAGATGCAGTAACCCACCAATTGTCATAAGGCGTTTGAACTTTTATAGGTCTCTTATTTGTTATCTCTTTTATTTTTTCAGGTGTTACTTTTTCACTGTCTAAAGCCGTAAGTAGCAATCCCTTAATACCTAAATCTGTCTCAGGAAGTTCGTCATAGATAGTACGCAGCATTTCCTTCAAAGCATCCGTAATTTTAATGTTATCTACACCATAAACAGATTTCTTTGGAATATCTCCTATTATCATTCTAGCTGCTTCATCTAGTTTCTTCTCAAGTAGAGCATCACCCTTACTATTTGCCATAAGAGCAGCACTATCAATATATGTTTGTATGAAATTCTTTTTGTAAGAATCTAATGCTGCTCTAGATACTTCTTGTAAGATACCAACATCAATAGGATGAAGATGAAAAGTCTCTCCATCTACCTCGATTTGTTCACCAGCACCTAGAGCGCGAGCTTCACGATCAGCCATTGAATAACCCCTTATTCTTCAATTTCAAAAGTACAGATTAACTTATTTAGACTTAGAAGACTCTATCATAAGTTGACGAGCTAGTGATCCGTGCGGATTGCGAGATTTGATGAAGCCAAGTGTATAGGCAACATCAACTGACATGATACGTCGCCTGCCATTAGATTTGTTTGTTACACTTCTTCTGCGACGTTCTTTATCGCATTCAGCGCAAGGGCAAGCAGGAAGGTAGTGATATTCTTTTTTAGTGACTATGTGTATTTTACTATTCATTACATATACATTATCCAATATTTATACTAGGAGCACCTGCTTCACCAGGAAAGAAGAATTGACCATCTGCTCCCCATTCAGTAGTCCAACCAAGCACCTCTTCTGTATCTATATCTACAACTAGATCGAAATCTTGGCATAATGAACTTCCAAAATACCAATAGTCAAGAGCAACCGTAGTCAACCATAAAACAGTAATAGTTATATCACCTGGTTGAAATATATCTACTACGTTAGCAGCCTCATCGTAGACACCTTCAACAGTAAATGTTGCATCTCTTCTACCTGTCGCTCTATTAGTAAATCCACCTCCATCACTATCACCCCATTCACTGTGAGTAGCCTGAGTAGGATTTACACGCCAATTTTTAACCCGAGCGATGGCCTCTGAGATAACTGCAAACTTACCTCTACGCCCTGTTACTGCTGTTACACCTGTCATAATTAAATACCCTTATTATGGGCTACTAGAACTACTACTTGAGCTGTTACTAGAATCCGAACTAACTGAACTAGAGGTACTAGATGAGCTTTGTGAACTCGAACTACTGGATGATTGTGAACTCGAACTACTCGAACTTGAACTACTACTTCCTGAACTACTACTAGAACTACTGCTAGAACTTTCATCATCATCGTGACGACCAAGAATAAGAACAGAAAATATAATATCCGCACCATTAGCTGTAAGCTTGACTCGATGACTACTAGCGTCTGTGACATCAAATCCTGCTTCAGCCGGTTGATGCTTAAGAAGAACGCCACCACTTCGTAATCCACCTTCAGTAGCAGCAGTATGTATTCCAATAGGAGTCCAACCATCTGTTCCATCAGGTTCAATTTCAAGGATACCTGTAGCACCTACTGCACTCTCGTTTTTGACATAAAAAGTAACAATCTCTTCAATTGGCGACATTAACTGACCAACTGGATCATTACCATCACCTGAACCTGAATCAAAACCCACAAAATCAAAAACATCAATAACTAAAGTAGCAGCAGCAAGTAATGTCCTACTTTTCCATTGCCAACCTCTATTAGCTTGACCAGCACTAACTCCACTGGTTAGTGTCTCAGATAATAAAACATTAATCGCTGCTGTAGCTGAAGAACCATCATCTAATAAGTTCGTCACAATAGCATTTATTTTGACTTCTACTTTTGGACTCGCCAGGCTTCTTGTACTCATATCTATCGCCTATATAGCTATGGGAATATCAAGTTTGAATATATAGCTTATTGTCCACATATAGTTCAAATCCTCTGTTCTCATGCCAAAATCTGTTTGATACTGAGATATTAGAAAACAACCATTGTCTAAAACCAAATCTGTTGGGTTTATACTTGGATGTCCTCCAAAAATGCCCATAATAATATCTCTAATATCACTCCCTATTTGTTTGGCAGTTACAGAATCTGTATTTTTAGCATGAACCCTAAATTCCCAAGGTACGTCATGTATAGCTCTGTTTATGTTAATATCACTCGTTGCTGATGACATCCTGTTCGTTATAACACCAGGAGACTGTGAAAAAACTGTGTATGGTGCCGGTTGTCCTGGTCCAGCTTGTCCATCATGTAGAGAAGGATAGGTATCTCTTTGTGCTTCTTCCCAAAACTTCTTATGCTCCCAATCCAAATTAGTTTGATTCCATAAAGTAGTAACTGCTTTATGAAGATCAGCAGCTCCTACTGTCATGATTATTTCTCTATAGGCCCTAGTAAAATTCTTTTGATTCTTGGTAGTTCTTCAAAAAGTGTTCTAGTTAGAAACTGTCTCTCAAGTTCAAGTTCAAGAGGTATGCTATAAGCTTGAGGTGTTCCAATATGCCCTAAAACATCTCCATTACTAAGTGTTCTAACATCCGTGATCAAAGTCCTCATAAGCTTAGTTGAATCGGCTCTGGGAAACTCTCCCCTTTTGCTTCTTTCAACTACTTTACTACCTCCTGATTGAGTATTAACTTTGACAACTGGAACGCTTATGTTTTTGATTACGCTATTCTTTACTAAAGAAGTAGCGATTTTCATTCTATTTCTTAAAGCAACCCTTACTGTGTTAGTTACATTATCAATAAACCACTGGATTCTGACATTTTTAGAAACAGATTGTCTTGCTAGTGATGTTCTGGTCCTAGCCATCTAACCCCCACCACGATTTAATTGAGTTACCCACTCTTCCCAATCACATTCATATCTAGGCTGACTATTTGTAATACGGCTTCCTGGATTAAGCAGGAATTCACCATCTAAATCTTGTATATCCTCAAGATCAGGTTTTACACCTTTAATCACATTAGCCTGTTTTGCATCAAGAATCCAAAGCATCTCTCTACAAAGAGTTTTGATTCTATGAACATCTAAAGTGCCTTTTCGTTCAGGCATTCCATTCATAGTATCACTTACTGCTGTACCCTGCTGTTTCATTGCAGCTATGAGTTTATCACATAAATCTCGATCATCTCGCAAAGGATCAACAACTTTGTATTCTAGATTTGCAGGATCAACAAATAACTGCATACCAGGAATTGTTGGAAATCCAGCATACGCCATACTTTGATCTATAGGAACGGATTCATGCCCTGTTCTTCGATTCTTAACTGTTCTAGTAGCTGTTGTCCTGCTTCTTACTTTCATACCTATGATAGATTGCAAAGCAATAGGACTATTTCTTGGGTGATCAATCTCGATACCGAAAGGGATCACAGAACATCGACTTTTCTTTTCTGCTGTAGCAGGCATGTTTGTAAACCTTTTTAATAAAACCCCATTAAACCCCTTAAAGTGAGTCCCGTCACCAGATCAGGGGTAAATACTGGTGACGGGACCACCAGCAACATAAATTGCTAGTTAATCAATTAAACCTCACCCGTCGTAGTAAGAGCAGCAGTAGCGGTTCGTTCAAGTTGACCACCATAGCGTGCCATAGCTGCGATTAGCAAGTTGTTTTCAAGTAACAAAGTCTGACCCTCGGTACTTCGTCGTAGAACAAAACCACGACGCTTATACATTCTATACCTTTTCAAGATCACATAGAAAATTTCATTGTTATCCAAACTTTCATTGATCTTGTAAGGTCGTTGCATCCAGGAATATGAATCATAATCCATACCACCTAGACGACGCGCATCAGTAGTACCAACAGGAATACCTCGCACTCTTTGGTAGCTAAGTTCATTACCACAGAACACAGCAGATGCCTTAAAACCTCCTTGGTGTTCAGGTTTGAGAACTGTGAAACGCATGGTTTCATAGTTTCCAATGGTACTAGTACCACCAAAGTTAACATCAGTAACACCAGCCTTATTCATAATTCCTTCAGGCTGAGTAGTTCCATTACCAGTAGCAATAACAGTATCTAAGTCTTCCAAGAGACGTTGACCATACTGCTCGGTAACAATAGCACCAAAATCAATGGGAGTATCACTAATAAAATCCCTACCGATTTTAATAGCACCTTCCCATCTAAAAATAGTGGTATTGAAAGCAGATATGTAGTTATCTGTGTCAAACAGAGTGATTGCAGTATCATCCACACCACCCCATGCACTTGTCACAGTTCCAATGCTCACGCCTTCAATTCGTCGACCGCGATCAATATTAACTACATTAACAAGTGGAAAAAGCTCGCCATGTAGCAAAGGTGTTTGAATAACTTTGTCATCAAACACAATAGGAGCAGCTTCAGTACCACCGCTAAGACCACCATCATCGACAATGGTTTTTTGCTCAGCAGGAGTCAGTTTACGATTATCAATGTCAGCAAAATCACCACCATCAGTAGCACCACCCCAATTCCTATGCTCTAGAGCATAAAACATCAAATCTTTATCATGGTCTGGTAGCATTTGAAAGCCTAGAGAACGACTTCCATTCTGAACTGCCACAGAACATTGAAATTTAGCAAACGCACCAGCAATAGCATCATCTAAATCAGATCCAGTATGAATCACACGACCTTTTTCATTGTAATCCATAACAGGACGTCCAGCAGATGGATGAACCTCGCCCTTCTTAGTATGACTAGGATACATCAAGGCTGTCTTGGTATCGTCATATTGCTCCCAAGCGCCCTTGACTCGAACACTTGCGCTATCTGATCCATCATTAGACATAGCAGATGTCATACTTCTATACCATTCAGGTCGATTCGAAGAACCTCCATTGGATTCAGTCTCAGTAGAAACCCCTTCCTTAGAAACACCAGTACCTTTACCAGATTGTGCTTCTGCAACCTTACCTAAGCCTTCGATAATAGCGTCTAGCTTCTTACCGAACTCATTAGCTTCCTCAGCCTTTGGTTCAGTAATAAGTTCGGTTAACTTCTCAGCAGACAAGGTGCCTTCAGCTAATGCACTACCAGCAGCCTTTTTGAACTCATCGTCAGTAGCATCTTTCTCTACGCTACAATTATCAACGAGCCAATTTTTCAATGCGAGTGTAATTGGCATTATGTTTGCCTCCTATTACACGATTTCAAACTAAACAATCATAAAGCATCAACTACACAGAAGACATCTTTATGTTTGTATTCTTATTTCATGCCTGTTAAAGCATGATATTCTTTAACTTTAATGCTTTCCTTTTCAGCCTTTTCAATCCGTTCAAAAATCTCCATCATTTGTTTTCTTTGTTCCGAAGTAGCTTTAGCTATAACAGTAGCCATAGCTTCTTTCACATTATCTACTTTTTCTTCCATACCAGAAATCTTTCTAAACTCATCAGCAGATATATAATCACCGTAAGTAAAATAACCCTTATGCGGCTTGTAATTACTTCCTAATAGCTGTGCTTGGTTTATAAGCTCTCGTTGTGCATCTATCTTTTCAATTGCTTTTTCCAATGCTTTAGAAAGTTCCATATCCTCTTCATCTTTAAGCGATTTTGCAAAAGATACAAGCTCATATATGTGAGCACCACTATATCCTTGTGTATTTTTAATCAGATCATCTAAAGTTTTCTGATCTAGCTCACCAGCCCATTTAATCAACATATTTTTGCGAATGTTATCATCAGGAAGATCATATTTCAATACATCGTGAAATCGTCCTGGTCTATCAATCAATGCATCAGGAAGTCTTTCAGGATAATTTGTAGTCAGGATAGTAAGCACACCACTACTTTTAGAGATGCCATCCATTTCTGTTTTGATAACATCAACTGTTCGCTCATTCATCCAATTATCAACATCTTCAATAAATATTACTGCTGGTGCTAATTCTTTTGCCATATCAAATGCAGTGCAAAGACCACCAATAGATCCAGTTCTCCAAAAATCTCTTGCTGATATCCAAATAAATGACGCATCTGTTTCGTTTAATAGTATTTTCCCAGAAAGTGTTTTTCCGGTTCCTGGAGGCCCAAGACAGATAATTCCACGATTAACCATACCCTTCTTTTTATCATTCAAAAGTCTGGATGCTTTTGTCATAGCAGAAATATTCTCTTCCTTGAGCATAATATCTTCCCATGTGATATCTGTCTTGCTTATAAAATCCCCAGTAAGACTAAATGCCTCACCTTTTAAGAAATTATTCTCACGAGCCCACTCCCAAGACTTATCAATTGTCTTAGAAGTCAAATCAGCATCTATTGAATAAAAAGTAATATAGATACCAGTCCAACCCCTAGCATATTTGATACATGATTTCGTACCATCTTCAGCTTTCCAAAACTCAATACCTTCAGTCAAGAATGAATCACTAATTCTACTATTCAATTGAATGATTTCATATTGAGGTGGCTCTTCTTTACCATTCCAAGTAATGTTTCTTACATCATTACGATCCCAATCCTTAATTGTATCCTTTAGCCCACAGAGAAAACTTCCCATTCTATACGAAGGTACAAATGTAGTGATGACCTTAATATGCTTAACTTGACATCCTAACCATTTGGAAGCCCAGTCATATTCAAGTGAAGATGCTTGTAGATATTCGCGATCAGGAGAAAAGCCAGACAAATCCCTGGTCTTAGCTCTGAGAAACTTGACCTCCGAAACTCCTATTTCCTCGTGGATGGGAATTTCTTCTTTGGTTGTTGCTTCATCGGTTTCTTTTGATGTACCGCATTTGCAATCTTTTTCTTTTCTTCCTTCTTCTCTCTCATTTGTTCTGTCAAGTTGCTGGTTCTCATTCTTGTTTTCTCCAATTAAGCCAGTGTTCAAAGCTTTTTCCAAATCAGAAAAATTATCACAAGCAAACTCTCTGCGATAATCTCCTATTTGTTCTGAATATTTAATATCCGCTCCTGCGACTGCCAATGGCATTTTCTCACGAATCTGTTTCCCATACTCTTTCATAATACCACTGGTTAATTTCCGGCCTTCAACCAACGAGAGAAGAATTTCTTGTGTCTCAGCATCAGTATTCGAGGGGACTGAAACCAAAGATTCTTCCATGACTTCAAATTTCTTAATATCAAAACCGCCGGATTGGGCCTTTTCATCTTCCTCCTTTAATTCTTCAAACTCAAGAGGGTTAAATCCATGACTAAAACGTCCCATACCATTGTCAACCATAACAGCAGAGTCATGTGACAAATCATTCATATCTACAATAGCACTGATTAGTTCCAAACTGTCTTTATCATGTTTCAAAATACCCAGCATTTTCCCAATAGGTAAAGTTGGGATATGTTGCCACAACAAAAGCATTTTTGGATCTACAATAGCTCCTTCTGTTCTTAAAATATCCAGATCACGATCCTGTTTGGGTGTCGTAAGAATATGTTTGAATACCATTAAAGTATTCTTAGGCATTTTAATCTCGTTTCCTTTAAGATCAACTAACCCATTAATTCTTTCTTTGTATGCTTCAATATCTGATGTCTTTTCCTGGATAACCATATCCTCATTGCTATACACAAGAGTTTTAGCAGCTTTTCTGAGAACGTCATCAAAACTATTAGATGTAGTAGTGGCATATCTATAGCATATATCTATACCAACACATTCCTGAAGAGTACGCACATAATTATCTGCTGTCGTTATTCCATGACCGAACGCAGTCTTCTTTTGACTGCGTAATTTGATCAGATTAAGCAGTTTCTCATTGGTACTCATATTACGTCTATCCCATAATGAATTGCAAATAGCCAAAGCTTGATCATTACTAGAACTATCCTGTTGAACATTTGAATTTGACATACAACGTGAAATAAAATCCGATCTATTCTCACCAGCATTTGGTTTGGGTAATGGCATTTTCTAAAACTTGCCTAATGCAACATCAAAACCACCAGAACAAATTGAATTAGCAGCAGACACAGATATTACTCTAATTTTTATATCAGCACCAACAGGAACCCTGATTCCCATATTAGGATCAAAACTACGAGACCATCTATCTACACCTGTTGATCTTACTCTAGTTAGTTCCTGCGATACCCAAGAGTTGGTTCCATTCTCTCTTACCATCAAAGCAGCTTCTAAATCCGCAGCAATAGCTAAAAAAGGCTGTAACCACCATTCTGTTATTACTGCACCAGTAGCAAAAATAGGTATAGTAAATATAGCTTGGGCAGTTTTACCTAATTGTGCTGTTATCTGTGCCTGGACATTACTGCCTTGATCTCTTATTAGAATATTTCCAGCATTTAATCCCTGAGCACCTGCCAATATTACTTCTGCATTGTTTATCCTAAAATAATTATTAGCTAGAGAAACTTGAGCAACACCATTAAGATTTACATCTTCAGTTATAACAGCAAAAGTATCTGATAGTCCTTCAACTCTAACTGTTACAGCAGCATCACCACCAGTAAAATCATCTGCTGCATCATCACTCTCAATGGTCATAGGTGAAGCAGCAATGAGCCAAGGATAATCTCCACCAAGATCAGTAAGATCTTCAGCAGCATCAATATCAAGATTTCTGCCAAACTTCTGAATAAATGCTATGCCACCCATATGTCTGTTCTACTCTTTAAGAATTAACCCGTTTAGCTGCGGTAGCATCAATAACTACAATCTGTCGAATGGCCCTTTTGTTATTTGATTGAATCTTTTTCAACCAAGCAACAATAGCTCCCACATCACCTTGATCACTTCCTTTTGGTAACGAAGTCACAGCTTTACTAACATCTCGTTCAACACCCAACCTCTCCAAAGCATTCTTAGTAGCAGTTTCAATAGATCCTGCTGTAGCCACATTAGATCTATTAATAGACCTAATTATATTATTGAAGTGCTTCTGAGATAGTGTCAGATTAATTGCCATAATAGTTTCCAGTTTTGGCTAAACCTATTCTTATGATTGGCTACTAGTTGAGCTACTGCTTGAACTTGGACTAGAACTAGAAGAACTGGAAGAGCTAGAAGAACTAGAACTTATTGAACTTGAACTAGGACTAGAAGAACTGGAAAAACTAGAACTAGAAGGACTGGAAGAACTAGAAGAACTAGACAAATCTTCCATAGAAAGAATTTGTATTCGATCTCCAGTTCTTGGTCCAGGAAATAGTAATGCTCCAGTGTTGAAACTCAAAACATCTACACGACCTACTTCACCACTAGAGCGAGTATCAGTCAACTCAGCTCGCCAAATAGTATTATCAGGTAAAACGTGACTAGTTACTTCAACTGTAGCACCCAATAGTGTATCAACCTGTGCTGACGGTGCTGCATCATCACCTGCTCTTGTATGCCTGGTAATAACCAATCTACGATCTGCGAGACTAGCGCCAGCAGGTGCAGGACCAAGATAGAATGTGACAAGTTTCGTCATTTGATAACTCCATAAAAAAAACTGCGCAAATACCAAGGACGTTAAAGTCCCAGGGTATCGTCGCAGTTCTCTCACCTAGACTGATTACCTGATCTTTTACTAATCTACCAATAAGCTATTCAGCGTGCAATACCTTTTTTCGATGCTTTACTAGTTATTTTTTCTTGTTCCTTTTTAGGTCTTTCAAAGCTATCAAAGGATAAACGAGCTACATTAAGCTCGCCTTTATCACCATGAATATCTAGTTTTATGTTAAAATCAACCTTTCTAGTCATCATATCACTAAACAAATGATCGAATTCCTTCAGATTTCTAATAAAAATAGCAAGGGATTCATCTGATAAAACAGTTTCAAACTCATATGATAATTGATCTTTTGCTGCCTCTGTCAACGGATATCTCCATTTTTGTAGTATCTACTATTAACACTTCTACATGATCTCCAGCCCATTTTTCCACTGTTTTTTGTAGTTTCTTGTGTGATTCCTTATCCAAAGCATGAAAGACTTTCACTAAAAGCTTATCTCCAGGCTGGAACTGCATCCTTGTACACTGGACATCAGCTAATCGTGGTTTCTTGCTCAATTAAGATCACCATTTCTGAAAGACGGACCTACCAAAGATTCTGTCAACGATGGATCAGTATCACCTAAGAAATCTGAATCATCATCATTATCATCACTACATCGTGAAATAGAAGTAGTCATAATAAACATTTCACCACATTTCATTTTAGATGCTTTAACACATTCCAATAAAGATCCTATATTATGATCTTTACTGATCTCATTTTGTTTAGGCATTAAATAACCAAAAAAACTTCCTATTACAAAAGCCACTAAACTGAAAAGAAACCCACCAATAAGAATACCCCCAAAAAAAGATGCCCATTGCATATTTTATCTCCATTGCACAGGTTTTTGTTTTTGATTCCGAAGTTCTTGATTAACTCTAACAGTCCAATCTGCTATCTCCTTCATTGCTTTCATTTCATCTTCAGTATGTCTAATATCGCCAGATTTGTGTCTAACACACATTTCTCTCCAAATAAAAATAGCACGTTTTAGATAATCAGGAATAATTAGCTTAACTTTGTTTATTCTCAAATAAGCTCCACATAGTTCAATAAAACTTTCTTGAACTGCCATACCCAACATGACATTATCTTGTGTGCTATTTACTAACAAAGACATTACAGAAAAACCCCATCTTGTTCATTTACCACTTCTGAGTCAATTATTATTGGTTTTGATATTGGATCACCTGCAATTCTATCTGCTTCTTCTGGTTCTAGATCAAACAATGTTTCATAAATAGCTTTGACCTGATCTACAGTAATCACTCCTCTAGATACTCTATCTTGTAGTTGCATAATACCATTAAGATCACCAGGAGTAAATAATTTATTTCTGTTACCACCTGTTTCATCAGGAGGGAATCCTAGAAAAGCACGATATTCATTACGACTGATATCTCCATTTTTTCTAGCATCTCTTATGTTTTGAGATTCTAGTTGAGGATCATGTGGTTCACATTTATCCCACCATACAAATAATTTATTTGCATCATCAGACATTGGTGCAATAAAATTAGTAACTACCGCACTAAGCATTCCTAAGAAAGAATTTACTCTCTTACAAAACCTCTCTTCTATTTTTGCAGCTTGTGCATATCCACCAACATTAACTGGTTCTCCTAGAATATACGGATGAACCCCAAAAGCACTTAAAATACGAGTTCTGACATTGCCTTCAGATTTCTCCCATCCCATTTCATTCTGAGTTGCAGACAATCTTTCTATTTTTTCAACCATGCCATCTAAAATAGCAGGATTACCATAATTCGTAACACCTCTCATATCGCGCGTAATAGCAGCCATAACCTGCCTGCGCTGAACAGATGTTAATCTGGGTCTTATTCCACTAGCAACTTCTGGATGAGGATTTTTTCCAATAGTAATCAAAGTAGATGGGAATATTCCATTATCAAAAAATCTCTCCTGGCTAGTTTGTATATGATCGTCAATCCTAATCGCTGTCATTTGAGCTTGAGATGGCGCCAATGCTCCTAGAGGATTGGCAGGATTAGGTAGATGAGCAAATGCTACATTCTCTCTTCCTATAGGTTTCGCTCTTTCAGGAGCACTTGGGTCATCTGGATTAAAAATCAGAAATTTGCTAAATGGCTCTGGTTTGTGTATAGGATGAACCCAAGTAGTTGGCACGGTAAAAAGTTGTATTTCACCGTTTCCTATATCACCACCAACTATATAAGACCAACCAGTTATGTTTAGATTAGCAACAAAGCTATATACAAACTGCCATCTTCGCTGGATAGGATTGGGTCTCTCTAGAACAGACAAAAGTGGATGATCTGGTATGTTCTCAAATTCCGAATGCGCTGACTTACAAGAAAGATCATCAGGCATTGTTTTTGTTATATGTCCCGGTTTGCTTCTCTGGTTTGATGAGCCCTCAGACCCAGTTAGCCTAGCTAGATTAACTGGTTGTCCCGCTGCTTCAGAAGCCAGAGCATTAATTGCAGAATATAACCATCCCCTAAATAAAGCATATCTTTGTCTATTAGCAGTATCACCAAACAAACCTGAAGATGAACTAGTCGCAACGCTAGGTCCTACATTCAAAAAACCCCTATCTTTTAAGACCAAAGCATTTTCACGGAATGTATTAACCTTTGCTCTACTATTATCTAAAGCTTCATTCAGGATATTCATTGGCTAAATCGTCCATCTGTAGGCACTACGCCAACTTGCTTCTGTATATGCATAGCAGTAGCAGCATCAACTCTAGCTAATAGTTCTTTATGCATAGACACCAAAAGAGGAATAGTTACTTCTTGATTAATACGATTTTCACTTCTTACAGTGCTCAATTCTTCTTCATATCTTTCTTGGATTCTTTTAGCATCTTCCAAATCCTCTAGTAGAGATTCAGTTATAGCAGTCAATCTTTTCTCAAACCTAATCAATTGATTACGTTTACCGTTTAGCTGTTTTAGAATGTGTTCTCTTTCCCATTGCCATTTATCTAAACGAAGAGAAAGAGCGGATGTTTGTCTACTAACCCCAGCTCCTATACACCACGATTTGAACCAATTAAACACTTTCATTGTTATTCCCCTGCTTCACCATTCACATTATCTTCTTTTTCTTTAATCATATTTTTACTAACATCTCGCATCCCTAACAAACTCAAATCTGCTTGTTTTAGTAGTCCCTTAGGAATTACATCCATCTCAAATTCTTGATCAATGTTTTCGCTTAGCATATATAAAGCTTTTCTAAAATCTCCCTTCATCCAATTCCATGTATGTCGCCTGAATTCTATTTTACCACCTTTAACATAAAAAACACAAACCATTATTCTTTCTTCTTCATTTGCATTTCTTATATTTTCTTGAACTTCCTCTGTAAAAGATTCTCTCTCAGTATGCTCTACTGACATCCCATTTCCCCTATGTCTCTAAGGACGTAAAACACCTTCACAAATCTTCGGATGACTTACTTTACCATCCCATTCAAATGTACATTCACTACAAAAATCATCAACAGCTTGTATGTAATTTTCTCTTTTGCTGGAACCCTCCAATTCTCCACCTGAAGTAAGATCATCAATACCACAAAATAAACCACATTCTAAAAGTGCTTCTCCGCGATCATCGTTAAAAACCATCAAAGCAGAAATATAAAGCATAATATCTTTTTTATATACTGCTGTTCTTTGATTTCCAGATTCTATTATTTCTGTCTTTTCAACATAAATCCTATTCCTAAATATAGTACCATCTTCAAAATTCTTTAGGTTATTTAAGAACCCAACAACACTATGGCATTCTATTCTCATTATGGCGTACTACCTGTTGTTGTTCTAACTACCATTATTCTAAAAACAACTCCCAAACCGGCACTTGCATCAGGATCAGCTTTAGTTGCAACCTTATAAGTAGTTCCTATAGTGGGATCTGCTTTTCGAAAAATCTCAACAATGTGATTTTCATCTAGACCTGGATCGGTCAAAAAATAAATCTTGTCTGTTACACTAATACCTAATTTCTCGAATTCCAAAATATCAGCTTCAGATGCTTTCTGTCTCCAACAATCCCTGTCCTCAAAAACAATAGTATCAAACTTATCTAATGAGCCACTCAAATCATCAGTAGCTCTGGTCCTTGCTTTAGCAGTGGCAGTATGAGGAAAATTAGCTAAGAGTGAAATCGTACCAGTCCTTTACTAATGTTAATCTTATGTTCCTTAGAAAGTTTCCTACCAGTAAGAGATTCCCTCAATTTGGTCACACTCTCCGTAGACATCCTTTTATTTTTGCGAGACTCTCTTCGCATCTCTCTTAGTTCATTGGCTTTCTCAGCCCCATATAACTCTTCATAAGTCTTCCCACGCATACAATGATTTGCAAGTAGAGACTTGCTAATACTCTCTCGATGAGATATTGCTTTTGCCTTTCCTTTCGCTGCAAAACTCATTCTAGATTTAGTTTTATCTGAATGCTTACTTCCCTTCATCCTCTCACCCAGCAGAACCCAAGCTTTCAGCATCGCCTCAGTCGGATTGGCACAAACTCTCTTCCTCGCTTCACTGAGTTTGGCCCTAACTGCGACTGATTTTGGACCCCTATTTACTTCACTTATTCTCCTTCTGCCCTCCTGTGTAATCCCAGTATTATCCCCATCCCCACCATCCGTCAAATTATATCCATTTGGAACTTTCGTATTGAGCTTTTTTATCCACTTCCGCTCTATAAAGTTCAACCGATCCACTTCATTGTCATTCTCTAACACAGACCACTCAAAGCAATCAAAGCCATACTTACGAAGGGCTCGATGAAAATACAACTCCACTCCCCTCATTGCATCCTTCTCGTGATCAACCCTGCGAGTGTTCATATCACCAGTAGTCTTACCTATATACCTCTTCCCATTCATCTTATTCTTAGCCTGATAAACACAACCCATGTCAAACTTCCTCAAATAAAATCACTCGTTCAATACCTATCAAACTCGATTGGATTATCTTTATATTCCTTGAACAGCTTAACATAAGTAGGACTCATGGTATATGGAATTTCTCCTTTGGTTACTGCTTTATTTAACTTAGCCTGTCCTGTTTTCCCCAGTCCATACACACAATGCTTGCATATATCGTTAATAGGAGTATTCACATGCTTGAAAATATCACCTTCTCGCATATGTGGATTTATGCCATGTAGACGTCCAAACTCTCCTGCTTTTCCACACATAGACCAACCACTAGAATCCAATCCTTTCCCACACCAACCACGTACAGGACATTTTTCCCAGTTAGACTTTAATCCTAAATCCGCCGGTGATATCCAAAAAGGAAAATGAACTCTATTTCTAAGCCTAGCACCAGGCTTATTTTTACCACTCAATGGATCATCAGAATCATCCAATGGTTCTTCTACCCAATTAGCCTGCTTGGGTAATTTTATTGCATCTCTTTTTTCCTTAGTAGAATTCAAAGAATTAGTAAGCACTCTACATTGACCTAATCCTGGCAACCTACAAACCTCATCTACGATTGTCTGAAGTTCTTTGTGGACTATAGGCTCACCTCCACTGACAGTAAATCTTGTTATATGAACATTTTGATCTATAGCTTGATCTACTGCTCTTCTCATTTGGTCAGTGGTCATTTCAGTGTTGGGGAACTTTGCCAAATTTACGGCTTTATTACACGCAAAACACACAGCATTGCAACGGTAAGTTATAGTGCATTCCACTCTAATTCGTTTTCGCATAATATATTCCTAAAAAAACCAAGACCAGTTGACAAAATCATTGAGACGCTCTTTTGTCTCTGGTAATAAGTCATATTTACCACCGAACAAAGTATCAGAAGCAGATGAAACACCTGTTCCTATCTTATAGCTATAGTCTCCAAGCCTCTCTGAAATCACTGGACCGGGGGTAAAACCTATTCCTGATTTTTTGTTTCCTATAATAGCATTCTTTGCAATTCTAACTGCTTCTACAATAACAGAATCCATAATAGGAGAAGCATCCAAAACAGTGTCCTCACCATGAATCTCAACTTCTGTATATCCAGTGATTGATACAATCTTAACACTACCAGGACTAATGGGCCATGAACCAGCATTTCTAATAATCCCATCTCTACTCACAGAAATATCATCACTACCAACTACATCATAATTAGGCCAAAAATCTACACCCTCTACTTTTTTAGTAGAATCACTAAACGATCCAGGAAATGTTCCACTTCTGCCAATAGTATCTACTCTAAGATCAGTAATAGATCGTATAGGAATGTGTTGAGTTTGTAGTAAATCTGTTCCCAGAGTTGCTTCCTTAACCAATATTGCATGTGTATCATTTGCTGTCCATCTAAAAGCATCTCTACTAGATAATGATATGTCTCCTTGGGGATAAAATTCTGTTCTAGTAGCACTGACAGGATCATATCGTAAGTATCTCTTTATAGCTCCTTGCGCTCTAGTAATAGCACTAGCTACAATAGATTTCTCTATATCTGTAACAGTATTTTCTACTAGTCCCATCTCTAACAGAACTTCGCTATCATCAACTATTCTAGTCATTTAAGGAACCTCCACATAAGACGGACCCAGAACAAATACTTCTTGATCAACATCTTTCCATTCTTGTGCATCTGCATTATCAAAAAATTCTATAAACATAGTATAAGTGCCAGGAGAAAAATCCAAATCATCAGCATCTAATCTTAGTACATTTATTTCACCTTTTGTTAATGTACTTCCATTAGTTGTAGGAGCATTGCTTGCTACTGTTAAAACAGGCTCATCACATCTCCTAGCTATATGAATTCTAACTTCATCATTAATACCAGGTATTATAACATTATTATCCACATCAAATAATGTAATATTGTGTGTTTTTCCTAAACCTTGTTGTGATCTAACTAATGACATTATAAATCTCCTAATATTGATTATACCGAAGATGGTGGTCGACTAACAGAAGCGCTACTTATTCCTATAGGAACAACTATAGCAACCCTAACAACATCAATAATTCCTGTACTTGAGCTACTAGACGATGAGCTGCTAGATTCTTCAGATCGAGACGAAGATGATGTAGATAATGATGAAGAAGAAACGCTACTTGAACTTGAAGAAGAAACACTACTTGAACTACTACTAGAAATTGAGCTACTAGAGATTGACGAGCTACTGGAACTAGAACTAACTGATGACAAACTACTAGAACTAGAACTAATTGAACTAACAGATGATGAACTACTAGAAGATATTGAGCTAACAGATGATGAACTACTAGAACTAATAGAACTGATTGATGATGAACTACTAGAAGAAACTGAGCTGACTGAACTAGAACTACTAGAGGAGATAGAAGAAATACTACTAGAACTAGAAGAAGAGATTGAGCTAACTGAAGATGAGCTTGAAGAAGAGATTGAGCTAACTGAAGATGAGCT
>SDBT01007452.1_pt1 | contig 17999 bp, 39 predicted proteins | sample 2277101 | NCBI WGS metagenome assembly SDBT01 (sample SAMN10404973, study PRJNA504765) | marine sediment metagenome | isolation source: marine sediment core GS10_PC15, 103 cmbsf | place: Arctic Ocean: Southern Knipovich Ridge | collected 2010 | reverse complement strand
AAGACGGTCGACGAGAATAATTTCTTGATGTCAAAAATCAGTGTGAGTCGAAACGAGTTTCGATGGCTTGTGAGTCACGACGTTTTTCGTGCGTTGATGATGGATGATACGCACGGGTTCTACGATGACGTTCTTCGCGTTCGCGGGATCATTGTTCTTGAAGTGAATGATCCTGATCTGAAGGGCGACTCGTTCGTGTTGACTCGAATGGTTTGAGGGGAAAGCAATGCCAGAAATAGCGCCGAAGAAAACGACGATCGCAAAGAGGCGGAAGCAGCTCGAACGCGATCTGAACGAGCTGACGAAAGAGCAGCTGATCGAATTGATGATGAAACAGTTCGATCGCAAATTCAAATAGCTTGCAACGATCGACGATCGCGGATACACTCCGCCGGTCAACCTACTGAAACCCGGAAGGATCAGTAGCACAATTTAATCGAGGCAGACGGACGCTCCCGAAGGTTTCACCTTCCGGGTTTTCCTTCGGGCGTCTGTCTCGACTTTTATGGAGAGGGGTTTTTCGTGCCTAAGAAGGACGACAAGAGCGTGAAGGTTCCGCGAGCATCGATCGCGGTGACGCTGCTCGAAGATGCTGACTTTATTCGTTTGATGAAGTCCAAGGACGGGAAAGCAGCCATCGCAGATTGGCTCGCTCTCCTGCTCGTGGCGAAGATGAAAAAGAACGGTGGGGAGTTCGACGAAGACTTGATGATCATCTCGTCGCTCGCTCGATCGACTGACGAGGACATACAGAATTCCATAGCTGACATCGCCGGAGCCTGCAAGGACAACGGCAACGAAGCGTGGATCGTCGAGGATGGCGGCAAGATCACGATCCGCAATTTCAAGAAATGGAACGACAATCGAGGCGGATCGCGGACCGGGTCAGGACGTAAATCGAACCAGAACGGGGACGAAGATTAATCAAAGCGTTTTCAAAGTTTTTTCAAAAGGTTTTCAAAGTCTTATCAGAAGTGGTCCTCTTGTCTTTGTCTTTGTTCTTGTCTTTGTCTTTTACCCACACTTGAAGTGTGTGTGGGGGGGATGCAAGGGGGGTGGAAAAGTGAACTCGACCGAATTGGGGACCGCTTCGACGTTGAAGTCACAACACGAATCGCTTCGCGTTCTAAGACAAGGGTATTGACATGGCAAAAAAAAATGACGATCTGAAGACTTGGTTTGCATTCGCTGCGAACAATTGGCAGTACGCATCGAAGAAGCACATTCAGACGATCTGCGAAGCGTTGAGAACCGAGTGCGGAGCAAATGACCAAGAGATCGCCGACGTTCTTAAAACGGCTTGTATGCGATTCAAGGGCGAACACCCTACACTGGTCGAAGTCCTTGCGATCCTGACGGATAATCGGAGTTTCGCGGCGACGTGTTGCGACAAGTGTCAGAACGGATTTAGAATGGGCAAAGTCAAGATCGGTGAACCGGGACGAGAGTACACGATCGACGCGATGGTTCCCTGCAATTGTCCCCGAGGATTGAAGGCCAACGAGAGGATGCAACGATGACAGAATTGATCCCGCTGAAGGACTTCGACTTTGTACGACGGAAGCAGATAAATGCGATGGAAGCATCGCGGGTCGCCCATGAACATGCGTTTCTCGACGGCGGCACAAAAAAGGATGCGATCGAAGCGTCGAGGAAGGTCCGGGAGCGAAACGGTTTGGCTTGTCCTGAGTGCGGGAAAGAGTTGGACGATTGCGGTCCCGATGCATTCCATCAATCGCGACCAATGAAGGTGAATGTCGCCTGCATCTTCTGTACTTGGAATGGGACGCGGGTTAAATGACTTATGAGTACAAAGGTCCGAAGTGTTTTATTTGCGGAAAAGAGATCAAGCCGCTTGATAAATGCTTGGCGATCACCGGAGAAACAGCAACGGCGTATGGAGGCAATTTCGTTGCGAAGGCTCCGCCGACAGAAAAGTTCGATCAGATCGTGTTACATATCAATTGTGGTCACAAGACCTTGCCGGGATGGATGGACACGCAGCAGGAATTACCGTTTTGAAAGGGAAGGACAAATGACAGTTTATCAATTACTTGCGTCGGTTGGGGGTCAAGACGGTCAGCGTAAAGTATCGCTTCTTAGAACCTCAATAACTCCTACAGGATATTCGGCAGGCGGCGGGGACGACATCCCGGCGGAATGCCTTAATTTCATTCACCAGCTTGGGTTTAGTTGGTCGGAGATAGAAAAAGCCCTATTGTTCTGCCCAAGACATGAAGTGAAATACGCATTCCATGAAGACGATTACAAAGAATGCCCGGAGTGTGAAAGGGAGTGTAAAGAACAATACGACGCGGAGAATATTCCGTGTAATGCAGACGGGTGCGATTCAATATCGATGGCCGACTGCACCAAATGCGATAAGCCGTTCTGCGATCAACACCATGCAGAGCCATACGACGGAATATGTAAGTCTTGCGACGCGGAAGCGAAGAAGAATCCGCTTGAAGACGCGAAGGCGTCTTCGATGGATCGTCCGCACATGTGCCACTTCGAAAACTGTGAAGCGGAGTCGATTGGTTTTTGTGAAGAGTGCGAGAAACCAATGTGTGTATTACACCACGCGCAACCGTTGGATATATGCGAGAACTGTACGCCGTTTTAATTTGGGGGCCAAATGTCAGACATGGACAGAGTTCAGAAGCAGATCGAAGAGCGCGATAAGAAACTCGAAGAGAGACGGATCGCAACCGAATGTCGAATGCAGTGGGAATTCTGGTTGTTGATGTTGTTCACCGTGATATTCATCTTGGCGATCTCGACGCCGTTAATCGTTAGGGGATGCAATGCCGATCAGGAAAACGGAACGGAAGAGATACCCGGCGGAGTGGAAGAAGATTAGCGACTCGATCAGGTTTGGTCGAGCGGATAGCGAATGTGAATGTACGGGGCAATGCGGAAGCGGTCATCCAGCGAATGGGGACCGATGCAGAGCGATTCATCTGACGTACGTGCGTAGGAACCGGAATAATCCGGCGATGTTCACGATCGATACAGCTCGCGCATTGAGTTCGTTATATTGGCGCGATCAGAAGCGGGTTGTTCTCACGGTCGCGCATCTGGATCACATGCCGGAGAACAACGACGAGTCGAACCTGCTCGCTTGCTGTCAGCGATGTCACTTTATGATCGATAACGAAGACAATATTCAAAAGAGAAAACAGGCACTCGAAAAAAAGAGAGAGGGAAAGGAAGATGTCAAAGCTTGAAGCAGCAGCGATTGAATTTGTGAATGCGAGGACGAGTCAGAAGAGTATCAGGTCGGTTCGATCTCAATATAACTGCAAAGGCGTGGATCAGTCGGATGTTGTACCTGAAGTTCGCGATCCGTCGCACGTTTGCTTTCAATACTTCGGGAACGATATTAGTCGATACTGTCGCGAGTGCGAGAAGCGAAACGAGGTAGACAAGCTTTTCAAGACCGCAACCGGACGGCTGCAGGGCGCGACGCGATCGCTTATCTATTGGGCGAACAAAGAGCAGGAAGAGACGAAGGAATAATTTTTAACTGATCGCTACGATGGAAGGACCGAAGCGAGTCGCGGAGTCACAAAATGGACGCGCTCGAACAATTAGCAAAACGGAATAGGGAACTTCGGAAGGAACTGGATCGGACGACGGATGAACTCGAAAGCACAAAGCTGCAGCGAGACGCAGCGCAGCAGACGGCGGACGCATTCGAAAAGGAATACAACGCATTGGCGAAGCTCTTCAGAGAGCAGATCACATTGCGAGATCACAAAATAATTCAGCTGAAGAACGAAAGGGAAGGACTATGACGGAATTGGACGGTATCATTCTCACGCAAGAGCAATGGAAACTCTTCAACGAAGATAAAGAGCTTTGGGAAAAGTCGAAGGAAGAATTCTTTCAGCTGCAGGGACGCGCACCAAACTCCGGCGACGAACTCGTCGGCTTCGCGCACGGACTTGAATTCGCTCGCGATGCAGCGAAGGAGCTGCTCGCCGGGATCAGGGTTGAAGGGATCGTCTTCGGACTCACGGCGTTTGCTTGGCACAAGGACGGAGAGCAGTTCGTCGGGACGTGCGGATACACCCTGCAGAAAGCGATCCAGCTCGCAGAAGCCGGCGAACTCCCAAACCAGATCAAATAACAGCGAAAAAAACTTATCGAATCCTTTCCTTTCCGCTTGACTATAACAACCGGAAGTGTTATCGTTAGCAACAGATAACGAGGATTGATTTTTCGGAAGGAGCGTGAACGATGTTCGTAAAAATGCAAAGACTAGGCCGGCGCGTCATGCGAGCAGAGAGAGTTGATCTTCAAGCGAACGGCGGATTCTGCATCGCCGATAAGGAACTAAACGGCGGGTATTGTGTGCGGGTTAGGCTGTACGGCGAAGGAAGAAACGGGAGTATTATATTAACTCCTGATCAGGCTCGCGAGCTGGCGAAGAAGCTCTACGAAGAAGCGAACGTCGCGATCGGGGTTGAGGAACGACACAAGGAAGAATCAAAATCAAGGGAGACGAAGACCAATGACAGTAACTGACAGAGCCGCACTATCAGCGGATCAGCAGAAAGAGGCGATCGCTGCTGAAATTCTTGCGTGTCTGATCCAGTACGATCCCGGCGCGACGATGAAGGAGAATAGTCACAGTCGGTTCTATGTATTCAGGATGTCGACCGGATACCTGTCGACGATCTCGATTGACTCTTGGGGAACGACCGAACCAGTGTGGGCAATCAACTGCAGGAACGATAAGTCGCAACACGGAGCGGATCGATGTCTGACACGCGACGGGGTCAAGGGATTCAACTTCGAGAAGGTCGTCTCGTATCTACGGGATCACGCAGCCGAAGTGCAGGGCAAGACCGAAGCGTCGAACGCGATCATCGCGACACGCCAGAAGTTTCAAGACAAGCTCGACGAGATGCGGAAGAAGTTCCCTCAGATACGAGGAAGGATGTCGATCAGTAATCATAGCACCAATGATCGGGTATGGATTCAAGTCACCTTTAGTCGTGACGTGTCCGAAGGAGAGATCGAACGGATTGCAGAGATCGTCGCGCAAGTCGAAGAACCCGATTGGCACAAAGAGAGAGTCAGGCTCGCGATCGAAGAAGGTTCGATCTGTGAGATGTGCCGACAACCGTTGCCGGAGAAGACAGGCGAGTCGACGGAATGCGCAGAGTGCCGACTATGATTAGTGTATCATCCGGGAATTTGAAAGGGCACGAAATGGCAGGCGAGCGAATTCCAATCTGTGACGACTGTATCTCGAAGATCAAAGGCTTCGAGGCGAAGCCGTTCACGATCCAGAACGCTAGGAAGTGTGTCGTGTGTGAAACAGGCACATCAACAAACAAAGAGTACCGATCCGTCGACCTGACGATCTACTCGCTGCGAGCCGTATCGAAAATCAAGGACTGACGAAGATGGCAAATCAAAAAGAGATCGACCGGATCACAAAGGAGCTGCTCACGGTGAAGGCGATTGATCAGCTTCCGATCATGCAAGTATTCTCGAACGGGAACCGGGAGAAGATCAGGTCGTTCAAGAATGCAGCGCAGGCGAACATCTCGATACTCCTTCACGAGATCGCAGGATTGCAAACGCAGCTGCTGAATTATCCGGCGATCGTCGAAGAGATGAAGGACGCGCTTGACGTCGCGAAAGAGGCGATCTCACTTGCGAACATGGAGATACAAAGGCAGGCGCAGAAGATCAAGACGATGGGGAGTAATTGAACGCGGAAGGGAAGGACTATGGACTTAGACAAATTCCATGAACTGATTTCTGAACTTGTAGAAACACAAGTTCAATCGACGGTCGCGATCATTTGCAAAGACATATTGTCCGAAGCGGAGATGATCCAAAAGTCCGCCGATGTCAGAGAAGACAATCAGGTTCAGAGCAGCATGGCGGCGGTCCTTCGACTAATGGCGGATCAGATCAACAAGAAACACAATCCAAAGTCGTACATCGCAAAGGTAAAAACCTAATGGCGAACATCTTCGAAGACGAAGAGTCAGAGAATATTTATAATCACGGCGTCGGATTGCTCTCTTGGGTCGGAAAGAATTTGATCCCCGGACAATATGCGACGCTGAATCTTGTTCGCTGCGCGAAGTGTTTGAAGTTTGACATGTATGAATTCAATCCAGACGTACACGCCTGCTTCGAACCTGATTGGAAGTCGATCGACGGCGAATGGGTTTGCGAGGAATGCACGAAGGAGCAAGGTACGTGAGTGATGAAGCAGATAGGGATATTGGAAGCTGTGTAAATAAATTCGTTTCAGAGGAAGTCATACCGGGGAACATGAAGTTTGTCGGGTTCTTCGTGTGCTTGAAGTGTTCGAAGTTCGACATGTACGCCATGACACCAAGCAAAAATACGATGGGGGGCGAAGTCGAGATCGCGGAAAAGGGTGAATGGGTTTGTGGTGAATGCATGGAAGGGAAGGACAATGTTTAAAGGACTAGGAACGACGCTTTCGATACCATTCGGAACGAAGGTTGTAGACGTCAAGGACGGACTTCCGGGGGACTTGGTTGTCGTAAATAATCAAGCGCACCATCGGGTTAAAGGCGAGCGAGACGAGCTGAAGAAGAAACTCGAAGAGGTCGACGACAAACGACCGTACTGGCTATGGCATGGAATGATTGAATATATGTCCGGGCGCGACTGCGACGGAAGACACGGAAGCGACATCGACTGCGATCAAACTTCGGACTGCATAACGGAATGGTGCGTCATCTGCGCTGCGAAGAAATTCAAAGGGATCGACGCGCAGGCAGAACACGAGAAAGGGTAAGCGATGACTGACAACGACCAAGGAAGCGAAGAGCTTGTCTCTGATTCGCAGCTGAACATCGTTTCGATAGGCGCATCGAACGAAGTCGAAGAACTTGTTCACGACCTAAGACTCGCCCGAAAAAATCTTCGAGCGCTACGCGCTGGACGTGAAGAGATGCGGGGAATCGGAAAGCTGCTCAATACGCAAGACAACAGAGCCGACGAGAACCCGATGTTTGCAGTTCGGAAGAAGGTTCGAGATTGTGGAATGGATTCTGACTACACAGATAAATATTTCTGGTACGACGGTCCGAATCACGAAGAGCCAAGCGACGAAGAGGTCGAACGACTCGAAGCCCTTGACGTTGAAGAGGACGGCGACACACACAAGATTTACTACGTCGAACGATGGGAATTCGTTCAGGCGTTCTTCACTGAAGCTGCAGCGCAGAGATACATCGACGGTAACAAACACAATCTAGGCGAGACAGGAATCTATGCGTACTCCGCATACCGCAATTACGAATGGATCGCGGTTCGTAAATTCTTGAAAGGGCTCGACGATGACTGAATCGAATGAACCCAAGCGATACGCGGTCATATGCGTGAACGGAACGTTTTGCGCTCGTGCTTACATCCGAACGGACAAGACACGTCGCGTCGGATCGATGGACGTACTGAACGACACGTATTGCCCCAAGTGTTCCAATTACTTGAAGGTGCTACGTGCAGCGACACGGGACGACATAGACGAATCAGGGGCATGGCCACCAAGCGGAGATCAGTACATCGGCGACACGGGACGACCAAGGAAGCTCGACAAGCAGCACATATACGGTTCCGGCTTACTCATGCTCTACACTGACGACCTTGACGAGTACGCCGATCATCTCGAAAAAAATCTTCGAGTGCTTCGCACTATGCATGAAGAGTGTGTGAAGAGTGGAAAGCTTGAAAAGATCAAACAGAACATCCAGACCGGGCCGGACCTGTACAAGCATGACGATGTAGAGTTCGAGCTTGTGCCGTTCGGTGAATATCAAGAGAGGACGATCGCGCTTCTTCATCGCGGAGATAAGTTCGAGATCGAGGCGAAGGAACTGCGCAAGCAATTGGACGAACGCCCGAAGCAGGAAGTCGAAGCTATATCGAAGTGGCTACAAATTCAATGGCTTGACGATCCAGACGCAGAGCCCACAAGTATGCACGACGCAGGATTTATCATCGGCATGAGAAGAGCAGCGCAGTCGATTAAGAAGGCAATCGAAAATATGGAGTACAATAGCGATGGACATGACGTCACTGACTAACGACGAACTGCTCGCTGAAGTGATCAAGGAATTCCCGGAGATGGAAGGCGGCGATCCTGTCAGGAGCATCGAGGACGCTTGGACGCTGATCGACCTGCTCGTCGACAAGAATCTAGATGTTAATATCTGTCAGGGAAAAACGCTGATCGAAGTTGATGGGAAGATTCGCGGATACCGCAAGGACGGACACGTTCGAGTCGGTCGCGATCCGTCTGACATAACAGCCGTTTGGCTCGAGTCAAGGGCGCATGAATGGAAGCGCGTTCTCTGTATCTGTGCGGTAATGAAAGTCAGAAGGGATCGAGAGAATGACGACAATGAACAATCAAACACGGGTTGAAGTCTCTGAAGAATCGATCGACGCAGCGATCGGGCTCGTCTCGAAGAAGCTCGCTCGAAAACTCAAAGAGAAGGGGCGCGGTTCATTCTTGAGCAGCCACGAAATTCTAGGCGTCGTCGCAGAAGAATATCACGAGCTAATCGAATCCGTGCGCGGTGATGAGAATACTCCAGTCATCGGAGAACTCGGCGACATAGCCGTCGCCTGTTTGTTTGGGATCGCTTCCATCCGGGAGCATTGGCCGAAGGAGAAGAAAGACGATGGATGATTCATTGATCAAAACGACGATTGACAAAGACGGGCGAATCATTCCTGCGACGACAGCTAAATGTAAGCGAGACGGATGCGACGCGCCGGGAATAAGCATAGCCAAGTATTACGGGTACTGCTCCCTGCAATGCCGAGACACGAACGAACAGGACGCGGAAATCGGAGAACTAAAGGCTCGTGTCCTGCGACTTGAATCCGCGCTGAAGATCATAATCAAGATTCATAAAATGGAAAACGCGGGAACTTATAGCTCGACGAATTCGATCAATATCGCGGAGCAAGCATTGAAAGGGATGGACAATGCCTAGCTTTGAAGACTTGTTTGCGGTTGAGCGGGAAAAGAATCAAGCTCTTGAATCGAAGCTGACGAAGATTTCAAACCTATCGCCCTTCCCCATCACGGCGCATCCTGAATCAGTAGCGGGCGTCTACCTGTCAGATATAATGCTGATTCTGAATGGCAACGACGAGCCTGATAACGAACCGATGTTCTACATTCTAAGTGTGAAGCAACGACACCAACCAAATGGATGGACGGTGTTTACTTGGTGGCGACCGAAAGGAAGCGGTTACGTCTGGAGTCTTGATCATGCCGGCAAGTTCACGAAGGAAGAAGTCGGAAAGCGAAACTGCGAAGGATCGATTCCAGTACCTTGCGAGATCGCCGACAAATACGCGAGCCGATATCTTGAAGACGTCGACGGCTTCTGCGAGTGGCTGAACAAAGAACGGAAAAAGGAGAATACGAACGATGCCTGAAGAGCTAATCGAAATAACGATCCTAGTCACGAACAAGCGACTGCTTACGGGAGAAGTCAAGCAGCTCAAGGAACGGGAACAAGTCTCGATCAGTGTATCTGCAGCGACAGCAGTTCGCGAGATGATCGACGAGAAATTCGGCAAGGACATGGTCACGATCTCGATATATACCGAAGTCAAAATAGTAGGGATGATAGACGATGGCAAAACGTACAGCCCCTAAGCGAGTCCGCTGCAGAGTTTGCAATCAGCCTTCCCGGAACGCCGTCGCGACCGGAGTCTGCGCCTTGTGCGCCAAGACCGAAGGCGCGAAGCAGTCGGATAATGACTCGAAGCCGTTTGTCCCGATCTGTAATGACTGTGTCGGTCACTTTAACGCGGGACCGCTTACACGGATGATCGTCATCGACCGGGAGAAGTGCGAGCTTTGCTGCAAGCAGAACACGAGCAGCGGATACCCGATCCGAGGATTGATCGTCGAGCTGCTACGTCTTCGAGTTTTCAAGACGCTTCGAGTCGAGGAAGAAGCGACTCACATTAGCGAAGGCGCAGTCAAAGCAATCAAGAAAGAGGTCGAACGCTTGACGCAGGGTATGGATCGGATGTACTCTGCTTCCAGACGAGAGGGAGTCTCGTCAGATAGGCGGGAAGCCAGTGCCAACGAAGAAGAAAAAAACCACGAAGAAGAAGCCGGCAAAGTCGAAGAAAAAAGCGAAGCCGGACCAATCAAAAACGAATAAGGAATTGAACGCGAAGCAAGTCCGCTTCTGCGAAGAGTTCATGCTTGATCTCAACGCGACGCAGGCTTGCATCCGTGCCGGGTACTCTCCGCGAAGTGCGCGAACAGACGGCCCAAGGATGCTGTCGAATGCTGTTGTTGCAGAGAAGATTGCAGAACTGAAGAAGGAACTAAGCGAGAGGACGCAGGTAAAGGCCGAAGAGGTTATTCAGGAGTACGCAAAGATTGCGTTTAGTGATCTAGGCGACTTCTGTTCATGGGACGAAGACGGCGTCTATATGAACGCCTCAAAGGATTTGCCCAAAGGGTTGAGCCGGTCACTCTTGGAGATCAATGTTTCGAAGACGATACGACGCGGCGGAAGAGATGGCGAAGACGTGACGGAGACGATCAACACGAAGCTGAAGCTACACCCGAAGGTCACGGCACTTGACGCACTGGCTAGACATTTGGGAATATTCAACGACGAGTCGGGCGGACTGCAGCCGGAACAAGCAGCCAAGATGATTCAAGCGTTCCTGCTCGCAGGAGAAATGACTGACGGCAAAACAGAAGGGGAATGATATGTCGGAAGCAAAGGTGATGACGTTCGATGAAGCTGCAGGAGAAGTGATTCCATTCGGTCCACACAAGGGAAAGAAAGTCGTCGAGATCGGATCGACTGACGAGGGATTAATCTATCTCGATTGGGTTCGCGGTCAGGATTGGACGCACGGCAACATTAATACGGCGGTAAAGTTCTTCCTCGATGACCCGGCGATCGTTGACGACTTGAACAAAGCGCTCTCGGAGCGGAAGAAGGCGAAGGAGTAAATTCAAGCTCGCCGAAAGGTGATCGCGGAACGGAATGTGGGGGTCGGTTGAAGTCAACTAGGCCGGCACTCACTCCAACCCCGAAAGGGGAAAAGCCCCCGCGATTGTTGAACGGGCGTTTTTAAAACAGGGAAGGACTAACCCAATGGGCGAAGTAGACCGAATCATAGAACTCGTTCAAGAGCGCGACGCACTGAGGCGTAAGGTCGAAGAACTCGCAGAAGAGATCAAACCGTTACGGTATCTCGCGGAGACTGACAGCGACGCTTCAGCTTTCCTTTCACATTCGAAGAGGAAGATCGCTGAAATTTGCCAGCTCGAAGGGATCGACCTAGTTCACGAGCGGGCGCGGTACGGATGCAGTTGGACGGACATACACTTCGGCGATCTAATCCACGTCCTAGATCGACACATCAAACGGATCAAAGGTGAATACAAAACGCCGGCGCATCCAGAAGTTCCGACGAGTCGCGGAGGCTGTCTGATCTGGATCGTGATCCCGATCCTATTTGCAATTTTCTAAGGGAAGGACTAACCCACAATGGACGACGAACCTAAATCATCGCTGGAACGATCTCTCGATCTTGCGTTCAACCAAGTCGACAATCTGAAGCTCGTAATCCGCGATAATGGCCGCGAGATTCAAGAGCTGAAGTCGAACTACTCGAACGCACGAAGTCAAATCCATCATCACGAAGAACGGATCGGATCGATCGCGAAGCTGCTTGGGCTGGAAGGCCCGAGGCATGCAGTCGATGAATTGAAGAAGCTGTTGAAGAAGGTCGAGAGATTGGAGAAGAAAGCGAAGGGGAAGAAGACATGAAAAAAACATCCGTAACAGAGACGGTATTCCTGATACCCGGAATCTACAACGGCTCGCCGGCATGCCATTCGGCAAGGCTCATGCTCGGAACTCATCAACAGGAATCCGATAAGCAAGAGCTGCTCACGCTCCCGGACATCACGTCAGTCGACGAGCAGATCGAGATTACGGTCACGATGAAGGTCGTCCCGTACGAGCGACCACACAAGCCGATCGTGATGACGGTACACGGTCCGCCGGGGGATGTGTGCTTCTGTAACCGAATGTCCGGCGGGAAGCAATGTGCATATTGCTTGATGAAGGGGCTGAAGGAAATCGAAGAGAGGGCGAATCAATGAACGAACACGGAATCATACTCGATCACGTCGAGATCGATACGCTGAACCAGAACGACTTCAAGCGGATCAAGATCGCTCGTAAGTGCAAACCGCAACCGGATCACATTGATTGGAACTATTCATTCGAAATGCACCCGGAAGCTTTCTCGCTCGCATTCAAATTGCGTGGTGGATATCGAATCGAGGCGACGTACTGCCCGACCGGGAAGGTCGGCGATCGCTTGTGGGTCCGGGAGAAACACCAAGCAGGTCGAGACGCCGGCGGAAAGCTTGTCGGGATCGCATTCGGGAAAAAGGATATGTGCGCGTTCACTAATCCATTGTTTCCAGCGAACGCCGGCGGCGATTGGGCGCTTCAATGGAAGACAGCAGCGTCGACGCAGCTTCCCCGATGGGCGTCACGCTTCACGCTCGAAGTCGAGTCGGTCGACTGTCAGAAGATCGGGACACCGAAGAGCAAACTATGGTATTGGGTTCTCGAACTGAAGGTCGTTGAACGGAAGGACTTCGCATGATCACAGACATGGACCTAGCGAAAGCGTTGCACGAGCTTGAAGTGTGGATGAACAAATACGGAATGATCCTCAAAGCGCACCCGATGAAAGAGCTGAAGGGTCAGCTCTGCGTCACGTTTTGGGACGGCGAAGGGCTGATAAGCTGGGCTCGCCACATCTGCGAGAAGATAGAAGAGACAACTTTGACCGAAGAGAAATTGGCCGAAGCGACGGAGGGTTGCGTTCCGGGAATTCACCCGGAGACTCGGAAGAAGATGCAGGAGTATGATCCTATCTGCGATGGTTGTTGGCAGAGGTACTTGAATTCGGGTGAACGTGAATGGGCGCTCGGACGTAGACCTGATGGCGATGAAAAAAAATGTAAGCACTGTCCACGGATGACAGTCGGAATGTTGGGCGTATACGGGGGGCCGACAAAGGAAGAGTGCAAGAACAAATTCAACAACATTGTAGATCATGGGCTGATGGCATCCCTTACATCACAAGCCGATCTCGACGAGAGGACGTTCCGACAGGAATATGAGGGATCGTTCGCGTCGCCGGATGGATCACACGTCTGCGACGAATGCTTCGATCGCATCCCGGTCGAAGAAGGTTGGGATCGTATCAGCGTTCGAGTATTGCGGCAGCACGGGAACCATAACTTCAAACGGGGAAAGTGTTCGTGCGGTAGGTCGACGAGCTTCATCCTGATACCAAAGGACATTAAGCCGGAGCCGTCAAAGCCGGATGATCGAATCGGAACCATTGAAAGGGAAGGACAATGAGCAAACGACGATATCTGAAACTACTGGTTGACGCGGAAGACCCATTTTCAGCAAGTGTCATCGACACCGAAACGGGAGAAGCAATACAAAACGTTTGTAGGATAACCTACGAAACTGATAACGATAAAGTCCGACTCGGTGAAGCGGTGATTCATCTAGAGATGTTGGCCGTCGAAATCGATGCAGAAGGCGTAGAACACCATCCGTCGATGGGCGAGTGTCATGCATGCGAGGGATCGTCGCACCACAAGAGAGCGGGACTCGTCTTTTGTGATACGTGTTGGAGCATGGTCGAATCTGGCGAGATCGTTGTTAACTGGGATACGGACGACTTCGTGGGCAGCGAACCGATCAATCCAACGCTCGACAGAAAGATCGGCTCTCCAATGACGGAAACCGTCCCGCACGAATACACGGGCGAGCAGGACGAGGACGGAAACGACATTTACGAAAAGCCGGAGGGATCAGGATCGTGAAGAAGAAATTCACCGATATCGAATACAGAGAACGATTCAGGCTCGCCGACTCGTCAATGTGCGTCAGGCTCAACGTCGGCTCCGACTGCATAGTCACGCCACAGGGCGACCACGGTATGCCGGTCGAATTCAATGCTGTCATAATCGAGGGAGAATGCGTCGGCGTTCCGGTCTATGTCGAGCCCGATTCCGAATGCGACATTATCCCGGAGCCGGAGACGCGGATCACGATCGAGATCGACAAGGAACTCGAAGTGTCTGGAGTCTGGATCAACAACGAACCAAAGGAAAATTTGACCGCTATCGAGATCGATTCAATGAGTCAGCATTTGACTAGGGTCAGATATCACGACTTCGAAATGAAGCGAGCAGGCGGGATCGGCGGGATTGGGAAAACGGTCAAACGAATAAGGAAGTTTATCCTATGCAGGACCGGATTCAAACGCTACGATTAGGGGGATAACAACCGGAGTTTGAAAGGGAAGGACTATGAAGAACGGAATTGAATTCCTAGCGAACGACTTGATCACGCCGAAGCTAGTAGAGATACCAAACGGCGACGGCGGATTCGGGAATCTCGTCGAACTTGCGTGGAAAGGTAACGACGGGACAGGCGTCGACTTTCTGCACATCCCGGAGGACACGTTTCGCGGGCTTGCCTGCTGGTTCATAAATCAAATACAAATCAGGGACGATCTTTCTCCGGCGATGGTAATCACAGAAGACAATTGCGTAAAGTGGGTTGGCGTTCCCTGTCCGGGATGCGACAAGACGTTCACTGTCGAATGTGGGTATTCGATGAAAGAGCGGGAATCGATGCAAGGGATACACGCCAAACGGGTCAGCGACAACGTGACCGAAATCACATTGCCTGCAGACTTCCTCATGTCCAAACACCCGGACGGACAAGAGCGCCCGACGATATGGGCCATGCAATCGAAGAAGCAGGGAGAGACGTACAAAGAGCAGCTCCGACAGATCACGAACTTTATGATCGAGAACACGAAGCGACCTGCTGCAGCGACCGGATACGGAATCGTTGAGTGGGTGATCATGCTGATTCAGCAGCAGACTCATTTGACGAAGCACTGGCAGGGGTCACAGTTTCAAGAGGTAGTCGATCGTAACTTCGCGCTTCGGAAAGAGGTCGTGAACCTGCGCGATGGGATCGACATACTCAACGCTGCAGCAAAGACCGCCGAAGAGAGGATCGAAAAGAAGCACCAAAGGATAATGGAAGTCGTCGGCGCGAACAAGCAGCTCCGGGACAAGTGCGCGATACTGGAAGCTCACGCGGATCAATCCATCGAGGACGACACGGAGACGGCGACCAAGCCGGAAGGCGACGGCGCAAGGATGACGAAGGAAACGTCCTTCGGCGTCGCTCCTTCGGATGTCAATAGCCCAATAAAAGACATCCAATACGGGAAGCCCGTCGCTGTCGCCGACATCGAGAAGAACCTTGTCTCTACGTTCAACTGTCCGCATTGCGAGAAGATAGTCGAGACTTCCCACACTTGGAAGAAGGGGCACCAAGACCTAGAAACTAAGGTCACGCCGATCGATGTCGTAATCAAATGCGGGCACGAAGCTCCGCACGACTGCAAATATGATCTGTCCGACATGAGCTGCGACGAAGCGGAGCTGAAGAGGCTGCGCAGCGAACAAGCGAAGCTCTCGTCTATCGTGTTCACGGAGATCGACAGGAAGGAAGAGTTCGAAGGGATGACTGTCGCTGATACGGCGATCGCAATGATGCGCGACATGGTCGTCGAGATCGCAGAGCTGAAGTCGAAGCGGACGTTTCAAGAGTATTCGCAAGATGAAGACAAACAGCGGGTAAAGCAGATTGATAAGCTATGGGAATTTCTTGAAGAGAAAACGTCAGGGCCAAGAAACGAAGGCGCTGTCGACTGCGCCATTCGTGTAATTAACGAGCTACAGAACGAAGTCGAAGTGATGGAAGGCTTCCGAGACAATCAGGCGAAGCTTCTGGAGAAGCAATTCACGGAGATTAAAGGGCTTAAGTCCGGCCCATCTCAAAACCTTTCTGACCTGCTCACACTTCGGATGCAGACAGAAAACCTGTCGCGATTCCTTGATCAGCAGGTCACAGGGCCAAGGGACGGGAACGCATTCGCAGACGCGATCAGGCACATCAACGACTTGAAGGCAGCAGAAAAGAATCTCGACGCGCAGGTCGACACGTTATCGACATTCATCGACGATCAATTCGGAGAGTGGCAAGGCGAAGAAGAGAACGCTGTCGACTGCGCGATCAGGATCATCACGCATTTGAAGGGGCTCGATCTAGAGCGGAAGACGGAAGTCGTGCAAGGTGAACCGATCGACATACTCGCAAAGTTCCTGATGTCGAACTACCCACATTTCGGAGGACCGCTTGACGAAGGCGCTGTCGATATGGCGATCAGGGTGATGAAAGAAAAGATCATTGACGGTAAAGACGCGACGACGATTCGCGATCTGAACGAACTGATACGCACTGAAACGATTCGGTTCGAATCGGAGTGCAAAGCCCTGCAGTCGACGATCGAACGGAAGCAGATATACACGACGGAGCTGATCGTGTCTCACAACGCGATCGAAGCGGAGCTAAAGGAATTGAATCACGTACTCAACGTTCGACAAAGTCGTGTCGACAACGCGAAAAGAGAGCGCGATAATCTAAGCAAGCGCGATCAACAGCATGTGATCAGGAACAATAATTTAGAGAGAAGGCGGGATGAACTCGAAACGGAACTCTCTAGCGTCACGAGCCAATCAGATGCATGGTGCGATGCATTTCACGCACTGGAGGCGAAGCAGGTCGGGATAGATCAGATCATGGAAGCAGGGTCCAAGCGTGTCAATCAACTAACAACCCAACGCGACGCGCTCGAAACTGAACTCGCTCGGGTCAGGGAACAGCGCGATCAGCTGCAGTCAAACGAAAAAGCCTGCAAGCACGAGAACCTTCAGCCGTCGACGATTCCGGGATCACGATTTTGCACTGACTGCGATTCAGATATCCCGCTGAAGGAGCTGAAGTAATGACATTCGACGCAGCAGCACGTTACCCGGTCCCATTCGGGAAACACAAGGGAACTTCAATCCGGGATTTGCCGGAATCCTACATAGCATGGTTGGCCCGTCAGTCATACGGGGAAACCAGACTCGCGGCCAAGACGTACACGGCGTTCATGGAATACGATCCGGCGGCGTTTTGTCTTGAACCCGGATGCAAGCGCACACTTGAGGCGACAGCGAACCGGGAAGAGTGTACGATCACCGTCGAGCCGTGCCCGGTTCACCCGAAGGGGATGAAGCAGATTTGGACCGAGGTCGATGCAGACTTTAATCCACCGGAGACGAGGAAAGCGGTTTGATTGCGTATTACGACAACGATTTTAACAACGATACGGACTTGACCCCTACCGCTGACACCGATACATCGTCATCGAATTCGGTCGTTTGTCGTCATCCTGCGTTCGACAAGGATCGGGCGAGCCAAATCGCTGAACAGGACTGGAAGAATGCTAGACGTCTCGATTCAATGGGCGGTCGATTCGATCCAAAGAAGGTGAAGAAATGGAAACCCAACACTCGGAAGCAGAAAAGGTTTGCGCGGAGGATACAGGCAAGGTAAATCGAGTGTCTGACGCGCTCGAAATTGCCAAGATTTTTATCCAAGGCATGGAAGAGGGTAGGTTCAAGATTCAACACGTCGGAGTCATACGAGACGACTTGGAATTTCTGAGGGATCGAATTGATTCGATCAGGAAGAAGTTCCCGTCGACCAATATCAGCTTCGGTGCGAAAGTTGAAGAGCTGTTCACTGAACTGAAAAGAATCGAGAGGTCATAGATTGAACCTTTTGCCGTTCATCACCCTATTGATGTTATCGTATCTGATCGAATACCTACCATTGAGGCCGGTTAAGATCATTTCGTCGAACGACAAAAAGAAGGCTCCAACACAGATCGGAGCCGCGACACAACGACAGGCAGTAAACAGAAAAGGGAAGGCCCCCAAAGAGCCTCAGATCGCTCCGGCGGGAGGCCGGGAA
>SDBT01007450.1_pt1 | contig 18000 bp, 12 predicted proteins | sample 2277101 | NCBI WGS metagenome assembly SDBT01 (sample SAMN10404973, study PRJNA504765) | marine sediment metagenome | isolation source: marine sediment core GS10_PC15, 103 cmbsf | place: Arctic Ocean: Southern Knipovich Ridge | collected 2010 | reverse complement strand
CCTAGAAAGAACACTTGCTGAAGGAGTTTATACTCTACATGCTTTTGGAAATGACTCAGTTGGAAACATCCAACACGTTTCAATCACATTTACAATTGACTTAACTCCTCCTATTGTAACTATCGATTCCCCATCAAACACCACTTATGTGCAAAGTGCAATTAATGTTAGTTTATCTGGAGATGCGGTTAATTACTGGTATTATATTGAGACAATAGATGATCACAATGAAACTTGGACAGCCAACCTAGAAAGAACACTTGCTGAAGGAGTTTATGCTCTACATGCTTTTGGAAATGACTCAGTTGGAAACATCCAACACATTTCAATCACATTTACAATTGACTTAACCCCTCCTATTGTAACTATTGATTCCCCATCAAACATCACTTATGCGAAAAGTGCAATTAACGTTAGTTTATCTGGAGATGCTGCTAACTATTGGTACAATATTGAAACCATCGATGGAATTAATGTTAGCTGGAAAATGAGTGAGATTAGAACACTATCAGAAGGCACTTATACAATCCATGTTTACGGTAATGATTCTGTAGGAAATCAAAGATACACTTCAACTATGTTCACCATTGATACTACTCCTCCAGACGTGAATATAGAATCCCCTGTTAATCAACTGTATTTAAATGAATTAGTAAATATTTCCTTAACTGGAAATGCTCAACATTACTGGTATTATATCGAAGGTGTCGATATAAAGAATCACACATGGAGTGATGAGATTACTCGGATTATAGGAAATGGTTCTTATACAATACATGTTTATTGTAATGATTCAATAGGTAATGAAGCTCATGCTTTCGTAGCATTTAATGTCATAATTGATTTTATTCCTCCAGAAATCTTTCTCCTTTCTACACAAAATGAAAGCATTCTCAATGCGGGAACTGAGATTTATTTTAATGTTACAGATACTACCCTAGATACTGTTTCTTATAACTGGAATAATCTTCAGAATAATACCATAACTTCTCCATATTCAGTATTATTACCAGAAAATGTGGGAAATCATACACTTTATATTTTTGCAAATGATTCTGATGGAAACTGGGTATTAATACAATTTATTTTTATAATAGAATCTACTGATACTACATCTGAACCATTGAGTACAGATGGAACTTCTTCAAGTAATGAATATACTTCTACAAGTGAAAAAACATCTAAAACAGAAGTATTAATTACAACGACATCAAGCCAAGAGTCAGAAGAGAAAACCAGTGGCTTTTTTCTACTAATATCTATTACCTTTCTAGCATGTATCTCAATACTGAGAAGAAAATATAATCGTCAGTAATCCACATCTAAAGGTTAGTTAAAAAACTGTGCCCCGTACACTTTTCACTTGTTGAAAAACTAATGAATCTATTCTAGGGGTGATTCTGTTTCTTCAAGAGGATTTTCAATTTTATGAACTTTTAAACTTACAATTCGAGACTTTGTACCATCAGTTACCTCAAAAACCAAATTTCTTAATTTTATTACCTCTTTGGTGGCAGGAATCCTGCCGAGTTTTTCAATAATTAGACCTCCAATTGTCACCGAGATATCTGAGGAGAACACTGTTTTGAAATATTCATTAAAGTCATCAATAGATGTTTGGCCATTCACCATCAGTTCGCCATTTTCACTAGGTAAAGGAACTATTTCTTCGGGTTCCCTATCATATTCATCTTGAATATCCCCAACCAACAGTTCGAGGATATCTTCTAATGTTATTAATCCTACTATTTCACCGTATTCATCAACTACTATTGCTGAATGACGTTTATTAGACTGAAATATTTCAAGTAATCGGTCTGCACTCAGGGTTTCAGGTATGAAATCAGCGTCTCTTAAAAGTTCACTAATATCTATATCTCCTTGATTCTGATGGTCTCCCTTTTCAAGTGTTAGTTCCATATAGTTAAGAAGGTCTTTTGCATAGAGAAAACCAATGATATTTTCTCTTTTATCATCAAAAACTGGAAAACGTGAATGTCCAGAACTGTTTATCGTTTTTATTAGATCTGAAAAGTCATCGTTGATAGAAACTGTAACCATTTCTCGTCGTGATTTCATCAACATTCTGATTTGAGTATCAGGCAGATCGAATGTTCTCTTCAAGATTTCTGTTTCGCTGTCTTCTAAAATTCCCGCTTCAGAGGATTGAGAAATTAATAATTTGAGTTCATCTTCAGAATGGATATTTCGATGTCCCACTAAAGGTCTTATACCAAAAATCGATAAAACTAACCATCCTGTTTGATTAAAAAGCCAAATAAACGGTTTGAAAACCATAGCAAACCAGTGTAATGGTCGTGCTACCCATAAACTAGTATTTAATGGATACTGTAGCGCAACACTTTTGGGTGCGAGCTCCCCTAAGACGACATGCATATAAGTAGTTATAGAAAATGCAAATATGGCTCCAATTGCTAGCCCTCCTAGTGCAGCTAATAATCCAATTTCATGAAAAATTTCTCCCAAAACTGGTTCAATAAAATCTCCAGCTAGGAACCCTAAAGCTAGACTAGCCATAGTAATGCCTAATTGTGTTGCGCTTATGACTTCATCTTGATTATCAATAGCCGCTTGAACTGCTTTTGCGCGTTTCGTTCCAGTTTTTTGAATAAGTTCTTCGACTTTAGATGGTCTTACACTCACCAATGCAAATTCTGCGGCGACAAAAAACCCATTAAGTAATACAAGAATCAATGTAATAAATAATATGAAAAGAAACCCTAGAAGATCGAAAGCCATCCTATTTCTGTTTACTCCGAGTAATTATACAATAAATTGTTTAGAGAGTTTATAATTCAATAAAATCTTATGAAAAGAATATTTGTTCAAAAGGCTTGATATCAAACAGCTTGAACTTGATGTTTAATAATTTTTGGCATTTGTGAAAAACAAGAATGACGGTCAAAGAAATAAAAAAGAGGGAGATTATCCTTTAACATTTCAAGCAACAAAGAGTATGATTCACCATTTTACTTTTTATTGTAGACTATTAATTCTACCAAAAAAATAATTTGATTAGTACCATATTCTTAATGAAATTCTTAGCTAATTACTTTGTTCATCTTGAAATGATGATGTCATTCCATATAGCCATTTTTAGTTTTATTTTGGTTCTTATATCCCAATCGCTACCTTTTCTTGTGAGGAGAACAATAGTTAAAAAACTAGAAAGCATGCTTTATGATATATTATAAATTCGTCGCTTAACCTTTGTGATTTTCATTGAGAATTAAAACAACATCAGAAAAAAAATTGCATCAATCGAAAATGGCACAAATAGATCATTCTAAGAAAAAAATTTGTAGATTGCAGAGTATGATTCTTATTATCAAAAACTTCCTCAATCATCAAATTTATTATAATTGTACCCCCTTTCTCTGAAAGAGATATTGGATCAACCAGTTTCTTCTAAGTTTAAAATGGAAAGAGAGGGAAAAATAGAGGAAATTACATGAGTTATAATGAAAATAAATCTTCGTGAAGCAAAAAGCAATATCCCCTCAATCGATTTTGTCATTAATCCGTATATCGGGCCAGATGTCGATTAGAATACTTTCTTGATTTGCCCTTTTCACTGATAGATCTATAAAATCTTCACTTAGTTCGATTCCAATACCTGTTCTGTTTTGCTTTTGCGCACAAATTGCAGTAGTAAAACTACCCGAAAATGGATCTAGGACTTTCTCTTTTTTATTGGAAAATGTTAATATCGAAAATCTAGGGATATCCTCTGGAAACGGTGCTGAGTGCCCATATCGATTTATTCCTCCTTTACCAATTTTTATCACTGGAGACATCCTTTGTATATTGGAATTCCAATAACAGTTGTTATCTTCCTTTGACACTTTTAATTCTGCTCCCTTTTTCTTAAATATGAGCATATGTTCATAACAATTCGCAGGCCTCTGATAAAATGGAACAAATTTGCCATCATTTTTATGTCTACTTGTTTGGGGTTCCCCTTTATCCCAAATAATGTTATCAATTAGCTTAAAGCCGGATAAATGGAATAAAAATATAATATAAGCGCCTAGAGGTACCCTTTTATCACCAATTTTGGATTTAACGATAATTTTTTCGTTGTCATAGATATCTCCTATGTTGAAAAAATAGACTGAACCAGGCTTTAAAATTCGCAGAGCAGCAAGTAAATGATTGTACATGTCATTCATATAAGTAAAAAGGTTTTGCCAAGATGAATATTCTCTCGCGTTATAATAAGGAGGTGAAGTTACCATATGGTCTATCGAATTTTCTTTAAAGCTATTCATAATTTTATTACAATCATGGATGAGAAGTTTCGCTTTACCTTGATTCGAATCAATGAATGAGATGTCAAAAATTAGCCTGTCATGTTGGTTTTGTTTATAAACAAAATTCTTGAAGAAAAAGTTAGTTTCCACATTAAAGAAATTACTAAATGTCTCAGACTTGTTTGAAAGAGGTTCAATTTCATCTGCACCTCTAACAATCATCGTTCTATTCTGCTTAAAAGAAATTTGATTGAAACTATTTGAATCATCACAGTTGATTGCTAAAATTTGATCTTTTGGATAAGAGTAATATTTTACAACCATTAAATATAAATCCACTAAATCCCATTTATATACAACGTCCCTTCTCCATTGTTTCAATAATTCACGAGGAATTTGAGTATCAGAAGAGAAATCATAGGTTGAGTTCTGCATCATTATAGTTTTTATCGAATAACGTTTTCCTCTATTAGTTTTACTCCTTTCTGCACAATATGGATTCTTGCATTCCCAGCTTCGGATCCCCATTTCTGGAAAGGAATTACCCGATATTTTTAAAGATCCACAGATGGGGCATGGAATTCGATAGTCATTAAATTCATTTTTAAACAGAATCGTCAATAGTTCATATTCATTTTTGATAAAGGGCAGTTCTGCGTTGTTTTTTTTCTCCTCTGATATTTTGATGATTAATGTGTCAATATAAGTAAATCCAGAATTAATTTCCTCAAAGGAGTTAAGCATTTGTTTTAGTTCACTGGTTTCTTTAACCCCAAGCATTTTCACTATGTGGTTAAAAGAAAATTTACCATTATAATATAGTTTTATACATCCTCTTTCTTCCGAAGTTAATTTTCGTTTGAATTTGAATTCAAAACAATCAATAAATATTTTTTCGGGGAAATAAAATGGTCTAGTTTCCTTGTAACGAATGAATTTCTCTGAATAAAGAGTTAAATAGGAGTATAACTCCCATTTGATATTTGTGTCCCCATGGTATATATTTTGAATGCGAAAAATTAATGCTTTGTGATTCTCTACCTCGTGGTATAGTTTTTTGATGAGATCCAGTAAGTAAGAATAGAAGGATTCTGGAGTACCAAAGTGATCAAATAATTCTTGATTTATGTTAAGGTAGACAACTGCATTTTGGTCTTTGAATCTTTTATTTATGTTATTGATTGTTTTAACATATTCTGAAGAAAATTGTTTAACTATCTCTTCCCGTTCATCCTCTACGGTTGGTTTACAAAACCTAGATATTTCATTAACTATTTCGAATGGTAACTCTTTCTCTATCACTCCTTTATTCTGAAGAAAAATATCATTCAGACTAATGTAAGATAAGGTGTGAATGTTAAGGAGACGTGAGTAAAGAAACACTAAATAATCTTTAATTCTATTCGTTCTATTTTCTGTTACTGCTGTTTTAATTTTTTCTAAGAATTTGAATAGAGACGCTTTTTTATAATCAGGAAAGGATGAGATAACATTATCAATATCATTCTTCAGTTCAGATTTTCTTTTTGTAAAGAGTGGATCATCAAGAATCTTGATGAAAAGCTCAAATTGATCCTCTATGTTGTAATCAATATAGGATTTAAGTTGGTTTTTTTGGACTCGGCCGAGTAAAAAATTGTACTTTAACTCAAAAAGGTTGGTTAGTTTGGAAATGATAGGATTTGCTACATTGTAAGCATCAGCTATGATATTAGGGATGACTTCTCTATCGAAAAGTAAATTAGGATCTTCTTCAATTAGCAAATTTCCTAAAATTTCTCTAGGATCAATCTTAATATGATACTCATGGAGAAAATCTTGGATAAGACTTAGACTATCCATTTAACACACAATATTATTCCTTTTCGCTTGTCTTTTCATATAGAGTTACTAGTCAACCTATTTTATTTCCTTTTATATTTTAGTTTTAATTCTTTCTTTAACTCTTGTTGCCTTTTTAAAAGTTCATGACGTTTTTTAATGCCAGAAAAGATCTTTAACTGTTTTTCAATTTTCCGTAATTGCCTTTCAATTAGCAATTTTTTTTTATCTTTCATCTTCTTGTCCTAAAACAAGTTCATTCACATGGAGACTGTTAAAACGTGAATTATTTTAACTAGTTATTAAAAATTTTTGAATAATTTCTTAAGTGAACTACCATGCCCAAAAGGACAGGGTTTCATTAATTGGCTAATTAACCTACTAGTGCGAAATTAACGGAGATGAACCTCGTTTGATTTGAAATATGGGGAATGATAAATTTATAAAGAATCAATCTCTAATAATTTGTGTCACCGAGAGTTCCCTGGAGACATTAAATGCCTGTGAAGAGATGGTAAGACGTGAATATCACCGGGAATACTGCAAGGAAACAGGAAAAATTACACCAATGCCAACTGGGGATAAATTGCATAATAAACATGATGGTCTTCATTGTCCCGAAATGCTCAATTTGAAGTAGTCTTTCAAATGGTCATATTAGATATCCTCTAGTTGAAATTAGGTTAATTATCCCATTAGAAAACTTTCAAACTTTTCTGTTTGTTTCAATAAAAAACCGCTAGATTTATAAATAATGAAAATATACCCGCTTATTATGAGGTTCTACAATGCCTCATTATCAATCAAAATGGAGAAAAGGTGTTAAGATATGCCCAAAAAAAGTAAACGAAAAGCAGGTTTTGCGCATGCTCGCGTTGAGAGGCTAATTCGTACTGCAGGTGCTTTCCGTGTATCTGCGGACGCTACATTTCGTCTAAATGAAGTCTTAACTGAATATGCCGCTAATCTTGCGAAATATGCAGTTGATATAGCACAACATTCTAATCGCAAAACTGTTCAAGAGCCTGATATTATACTTGCATCAACAAGATAAGGAAAATTATGTAATATTTTCCTTCTATTCTCTTTTTTTTTAAAAAATATATATTATAATGATTAACGGCTTCATGTATTGAGGTATTTTCCGATTTCTAACATACTTCTCACAACAAAATGGATCCAAGATAGTATTACAATTGGATCGAACTTAAACTTGAATAAATTACTTTTAATAAAGTCTTCTAGTGAGTTTAATCAACTTCCTGGAGGATTACACATAATACATCCCCAATTTCCACTTTGAGAGTTGTAATGAAACATATCGAAGAACCTTGCTGCACGAAGCTGAATAATGAGACTATCTTGCTCTTCTGAAGTTAAAAATGGTTGAGATAGATAACTTACAAAGTCAGCATCGTCATCCGTTTTGTATGATTCATATACGTTTTGCACTGATGCTAATGCGTCACCTACAGCCATGGGATTAATCACGGAATATCCAACTTTTACAGCAGATAATGCAATCTTTAACCATTTATTCCATGCCTTTGTTTCGGTAGTAAAACTTCTGTCAGGGGGAAAAAGACAACGGTCGTTATGCATACTGCAGTTAAAATGGAGTTTCATAGTTTTACGTATTCTTCCTTCAGTGGAAAATTCAGAGGGGATGGGAAGCTTTTTTACTATTTGAGATATGAATTCTTTGAGCTCAGAGACGTTCTCATCGACATATGCCTTAAGATCATCATAAGAATGTACTATTTCACTAATTTTCTTGTTTTGAGCCTCTATATCAGCAGCTAATTCCCGAACCGTTCTTCCCTCGTAAATATCAATAATATGCTTTGCTTGGTCTCGGATATATTCTTGGGGATCGTTTTCAAAACCTTTAATCTTTTCAATATATGGATCTAGTAATGAACGATCCATTTCTATCAAATTTCTTACTTCCATTAGAGTAACAGTATGTACATTGTGATCAGGATCATCAAGCATTTCCATTAAAAGTGGTAAAATTTCACCAGCAACTTTCTCTGACATCCGTCCGACAAGCCCAAGAACATTCGGAACCATCATTTTCAGAGTATCGTTGTACTCAATGGCTTCCTGAATATCAGGAAGGATCGCATAGATTAATTCGGGGTTAATTCGAGCAATTTCACCAAAAATCATAATAGTATTCGATGCAGTTTGAGGTGAATGTATTGTATGCTTAAGATCATCAATATATGGATTGATGATTGAACTATTTTTCTTAGCCATTTCATAAAGGATCATTAATGCAATACTGGAATAACTGACATCATTTACAAGCTGAAGCAGAAAATCTATATTCTCCTCATATGCAGGTGGATTGAATTTATATAACTGCCACAGCAGAGATGTCATCTCTGTCATCCCTCCTTTAACTAAGTTAAAGATTTGAGGGATATAATCCTTAAAAACCCGAGGATTTCGGTTAACCATGGGAGATACGTACCCCATGGCACTATACTTAATAGAATGTTTCTTCTCCAACAGTTTGAAAAAAATGGGTAATGCTTTATTGAATTTTTGTTGATTCGTAGTTATTTGTTGTTGAATTGTTTCTAAAACCCCCATTGTACAGATACCAGCGGGACTATTGGATTCATCATCCATCGGATAATTATCTGCAAGATAATCAACTGTATTGAGAACATTATCAAAATATTCTTCTCCCAGCGAAGATTTAACCGTAGCTATTGCTGAAAGGGTACCTCCTAGGCGTTGGAGAACAAAAGAATCAGTAACTTTTCTAGCTGCTTCAAGTAAGGATTGAAAAAACGGAACTAGCTCATTCGGGTTCGAAGAAGAAAACCCATATATTTTATCCATGGCATTTCTTCTTGTTTCCTCGAGTGGAGATGAAAGATCTTCAATTAATTTCTCAGTTGTCATAATGAATATTATAAATGGCACTAATATAAAACTTAATCTGTTTATCTATCATAATCAAATAAATTCCTTCTTATCTAAAAAGCTTCTTGCAGGTTTATGGAGATTAGAAAAGCTCTAGTTTTGTATTATTAGCCGTACCTATTTGGATTTTAAAAGAAAACGTTCAGAATGAGAACTTAGGTTTCAAAAATTGATTCTAATCCTTCTGATGAAAAAAATAGCTTTCAAAAAAACAGATTTTTATATCATATCCAATTATTTAATGTTAATGATTGGAGCCATTCGTATATTAAAAGAAAATAATCAAGATATTTTATTAAACAATACACAGATCAGTCCTTTAGAGCAATAATACTAGATTTTCTATTTTTCTCACATTCTTAATGCTGGAAACATGCTATATACGCTTTGTATAACTTATGCTTTTAATATTAGAAGAATAATCTATTTAATAAACTATCAAATTTGATCAGTTTAGTCTTTTTCCTTTGATTAGAAATATAATTGTTCTAGGATTAGATAAAAAAATGAGCTTGGATGTAAAAGCGTATAGGAGTGATAAAAGCTGGCTTTTATCCCATCTTTCAAAACAAAAGCTCTTAGTTATGAGTACATTAACTGGGATCAGTATTGTAACCTTATCAAGGGTGCTCATTCCAGTTATAATCGGAAATATTATTGATAATGTTCTTTTAACTCGTGAATTAAGAAATTTATTAATCCTACTTGTTATTTTCCTTTCTGTTTACCTTGTTCGCAATGTTATGGATTATATAACCATGATGGTAGGGCATTATCTTGGTCTGAAAACTGAACAGAAGATGAGAAAAGAATTTTTCGATACTATCCAATATAAGCCATTACGTTATCATGATAAGGCTCGCGCGGGTGATTTACAAGCTTTAGCGACAAATGATTTACGTGTAATCAATACAATGGTTTCGCATGGCAGTTTTTTCATATATCCTTTTATTCAGGTCATATTAGCTGCTGTACTTTTAATAGTCACACTTGATTGGAGATTAGCTTTGATCTGTTCTCCTTTTATCATTCTATACATGTATTTCATTCTAGTATATAGGAAAAAGATTGCCCCTTATGCTGCTGGACGAATGGTAACACATTCAAATCTAGCTATCACGTTACAAGATAGCATAAGGGGAGCAGCTGTCGTGAAATCATTTACTACTGAGGCATTGGAAAGAAAAAAATTCCATAAGGCAGTAAATGAGTTCCGAGACAATCGAATTGGAGAAACAAGAGTTCATGCGAGGTTCTATCCTTTATTAATGCTATATGTTGGTCTTGGTGTAACATTTCTTGCTGGATGCATTTTTGTATTTCAAAATACCTTAACAATAGGTGCTCTCACTGCGGCAAATCTCCTCCTGATGACCCTTATCCATCCAACAAATATGATCTTTTGGGCAACTAATGATTTTATGGCTGGTTTTGCCGCCTGTTCACGCTTATTTTCCTCCATCACTTCTGAAGAAAATGAGAACAGTGAAAATAACCTCTATTGGCCTGATGATTTTGAAGGAAGAATTGAATTTAGAAATGTGACTTTCGGGTATGGAAATGAAGAAAATGAGAATCTATCCCCGATTCTCAAAAATTTATCCTTTACTATTGAACCTAATCAACGAGTGGCACTTGTAGGACCCACAGGTTGTGGGAAAACAACTTTAGCTAAATTACTCTTACGTCTTTATGAACCACAAAGCGGAATGATACTACTTGATGGAAAAAATATACGAGATTATCCTCTTGATTTATTAAGATCCAATATTGGTTATATCGAGCAAGATATTTATTTGTTCTCGAGATCTATTGAAGAAAATATAGTATTCGGGAAACCAAATGCAACACAAGAAGAAATTATGGTTGTATCAAAAATGGCACAGGTAGATGATTTTGTGCAAACGTTTCCTCAAGGATATGATACAATTGTCGGTGAAAGGGGAACAAGATTATCAGGAGGAGAAAAACAACGAGTAGCAATCGCAAGAGCGTTCCTAACTGATCCTAGGGTCCTTATTCTTGATGATTCGGTTTCATCGGTTGATTCCGAAACTGAAGCAAAAATCAATAGTGCAATGCAGAATATTGTGGAAAATAGAACCACATTAGTTATTACTCATCGGTTACATACAATACGGACTTCCAATAAGATACTAGTACTCAAACGTGGAGAAATCGTTGCAGAGGGTAATCATGAAGAATTATTACAAAGTTCAGTAGATTATAGGCGTATTTTTGGAAAACATTTAGCTTTATCAGTAAAATCCGATGAATGAGGTGTCAGTATGGGACTTTATAGAGGACTTTTCAGTGAAAAACGAAAAAGGGAATATACAGATCGTGTATTATACGATCGTTTCATTAAGAGAATAATTCCTTATAAAAGGAGTATTTTTTTAATATCTGTATTTATTCTGATTACTACTATCGCTGATATTACCCTTCCTCTCATTATAGGATTTGTAGTTGTCGAGTTTGATAAGCTAAATGCTGATATTCTTATTATTATGAGTGCAGCTGTGGTTTATATAGTATTATCTACTGTCATTTGGATAATGTTTAGTCTACGTCGGAGGGAGATAGGCAATTTTATTCCATTTTTTTTGGAAAAACTTCGGCTGGATATTTTTGATAAAATGCAAGAGCAAGATATGAGTTTTTTTGATACACATCTAAGTGGAAGTTTAAATTCCCGAGTATCAAATGATGCATTAGATTTTGCTAATACAACCATTTTGTTAGCTGATACCATGGGTAATCTTCTTGTTAGTCTTATAACCTTTGGAATTCTTTTTTATTTGGATCCAGTATTAGCTCTAATAACGGTAAGTGCTGTACCTATCCTCTTTCTATTGATGTTTTCGTTTAGAAAATTAGCTAGAATTGTTAGTCGTTCATATAGGAAGTCGATAGGGGCTGTAAATTCTGCAATGGTTGAATCATTTGAAGGGGTTCAAGTTTGCAAAAGCTATGGACAGGAATATAATGTTTCAGAGCAGTTTAATGAAACAAACCAAGAGTATTTCAAATCTGCTTTTCGTTTAACGACTGTAACACATATATGGCGATCTATCGTTGATACTTTTACTGCCTTTATCTTGGTAATCATTATTTATTTAGGTGTTCAAGGAACAGCAGACACTGTAATCGTTTTATTATTTATACTGTATATACAGCGGTTTTTTGGTCCGATCATGGTGCTGGCTACTTTTTTTCCTGAGCTAAGTTCTGGAATGGCATCATATGAGCGGATTCTCGATATTTTAGATTCAGAACCTAGCGTAAAGCAAAATGATAATCCAATTAAGGTCAATGAATTACAGGGGGAAATAGTTTTCGAAAATGTTGATTTTTATTATAGAGAAAACGAATGGGTGTTTAAAGGGTTCAATTTGAGAATCGAGAAGGGAGAAAGAATCGCTATTGTTGGCCATACAGGAGCAGGAAAATCAAGTTTAGTTAAACTTTTAGCTCGTTATTATGAATTTCAAGGCGGAACCATAAAGATTGATGGAATCGACATTAGAGACATGAAGCTAGATTCCTATAGGAAAAATTTTGGGATGGTCCAGCAAGATGTGTTTTTATTTTCAGGTACAATTGAGGAAAATATACGTTATGGTAGATGGGACGCTTCAGAGGCTAGACTTTTGGAAACAATAAGAGCAGTACATGCAGAAGAACTCATCGAATATTTAGCAGATGGTCTTAAAACACAAGTCGGAGAAAGAGGTGGTAGCCTTTCCGCAGGCCAAAAACAACTTATTAGCTTCGCTCGTGCCCTTTTAACGGATCCTAAAATTCTTATTCTCGACGAGGCTACGTCCTCGGTTGATGCTTACACAGAAGCGATTATTCAAGAAGCTCTTGATGTTCTTTTATCTAGTCGGACTTCAATTATAATTGCTCATCGTCTCTCAACTATTTTGAATTCTGATCGAATTATTGTTATGGAAAATGGGCAAATTATTGAACAGGGAACTCACGAGTCCTTACTTGCTAGGGGGGGTAAATATGGGAAGCTATATAGGCAATATTATGAACATCAAAGCATTGATTGGAAACCCCTTACAAAGTAGCTAGTTACATTCTCCTATGTCTTTATTCTATTCTTAAAGACTCACACCTTATTGTATTGTTTCTACAGCTTCGAAAAAAGCTTTGATATTTTCATTAGTGAATTTTGTGTTAGCGACGATAAGTCGCGTTAGCTAGTTCGATATTACAGATTGGAGTCATTCGTATATTAAAAGAAAACACTCTGGATATTTCATCAAACAATACGCTGATCAAGTCCTTAGAGTAATAATATGAGATTAAAGGTGCTATTTATCAGATTTTAGCGGTTCATTGAAGATATCAAACCGTGAATAGTGCCCTGAATAATCGAAATTCTGTCTTTCCTCAATTGCGGTCATAAAATCAATATCACCGTAAATAATTCCTTCTTTCTCTATCAAGGGTTCATTTAGGTAATTTCCTTTCGGATCCGCAATTACTGTACCCCCATTTTGCCAATATTTTTTATCATTTTCATCTACATTAAGTAATTTTTTAACAGGGAATTCATCTTCAGATAATTCCATAAAATCCTGAGTTCTTAACAAACCAGATACAGAAAGAACCCAATACCTACCTTCTAATGCTAAATATTTAGTAATATGTCTGGTCAGTCCATCACTACCGGGCCAAACGGCTACATGCAGTAATTCATTTTGTTTATGGAGAGATGCTCGAGTATAAGGAATCCAATTTTCCCAACAATTCAAACCACCTATTTTGTGACCTTTAAAAGGAACAGTTTTCAGCCCAACTCCGTCACCATCCGCCCAAACAAGCCTTTCCTCATAAGTAGGTTTAATCTTCCGATGACGATTGACCAATTCTCCATTTTCATCAATGGTTATTAGTGTACAATAAGTTGAGCCACTACTTTTTTCAGCAATGCCTCCCATCATCATAATTTTTAATTCTCTGGCTAATTCTTTCATATTAGTTATTATTTCACTGTTTGCTAAGTCTATTGCTTCTCGCCAATATGTACTATAGGTTTTCTTCTGATCGGAATTGTCCCACTTAGCTCCTCCTGATGGGGAGATCCAAAACGGATAGCCAGGAATTAAGGTCTCACCCCACGTCACTAACTGCGCATCTTTATCACTTGCTTCTCTAACATAATCCGATAATTTTTCCCATGTTTTTAGGCTGTTTAGAAATATGGGAGCGATTTGAATTCCTGCGATACGTACCATTGTATACAATTCATCCTTCTATTTCTTGGTAATTCTTCAGATTTAATATTTTTAAAGATTCACACATTATCGTGTTGTTTCAATAGCTTCGAAAAAAGCCTTAATATTTTCAGGAGGGGTATCAGCTTGAATATTGTGAGCTGGGGAAAAAATATAACCTGTTTTATCAGAGCCTAATGATTCAGTAACTTGTTCAATTTCTTTTTTTACTTCATCAGGAGTACCCCGAGGCAGAACATGCTGGATATCAATTCCACCATGAAAACAGATCTGTTCTCCGAATTGAGCCTTTAAATGACTGTGATCCATGTCCTTAGCCCGTGGTTGGACTGGATTCAACACATCAACTCCCACTTCAATGAGGTCTGGAATTATCGGGAGTATAGATCCACAACTATGGAGCATTACTTTAACATCAGCAGTCTTCTTAATGGATTTAACTACTTGTTTAAGGTTTGGTTTAATCAGCCTTCTCCATACTTTCGGTGATATTAGCATCCTATCCTGCATACCATAATCATCACCGAGCATCACAATTGTAGGCCACTCTCCGAGTTCAGACAATAATTCTTCCCAGTATTCGCATGTGAAAGCAGTTACTCGTTCAATTAAAGTCTCAGTAAATTCTGGATTTCCATGGATATTCATCAAAAATTTTTCCATCCCGCATAAATAAACCGATTGCTCTAACACTGTTCCAGCTGGAGTATCCACAATTACTGCATAACCTTCTTTATGAAAACTTTCAGCTAACGATAGTGTTTCTTCCAATTGAGTTTGTTCAAATGAAGGCCAAGAAAAATCCTCTATCTCCTCAATGTTGGAGCTATTTTTGAGCGGATGGTCAACCATTTCGTAATATAGCGGATCATATATAGGACTTGAAACCCGTAAGTACTTAATTCCAAAAGCATCAATAAAAGAATCCTTAGATTCACTTTTCGATTTGAAAAAAGGTCTTACATGACGTGTGTCGACTCCCCACTTGCGAAGGAGCTTCTCATCTAAGCAAGCTAATTGCTGTACGATATTACAGGTTTCAGTTGGTAGTAACGACGGATAGTATGCTTTCAAGAACTTATCATAAGCAATTCGGGCAATGCTACTCACAAGTCCCCCCATATCAATTGGAAACCGATCAATTGGTTTTCGATTTGCAGCAGCGCTAATTCTTTCACGGGGAATCATGATTAATAAAGAATATATTTGAAATTAAATTATTTACTAACGTATATCTAAAAGAAGTTGTGCTTGAGAGATCAAAGTATTTAATATCAACCTGTCTGTTTTTTTCGATTATTCTTTTTCCATTTGAGAAATTAGCTTTTTTGCGTCATTAATATGATGAGTAACTAATGCTTCGTTATAGGATACTGATTTTGATGAAAGATGTTGCGAAACTCCAGTTATCAAATAATCCTTTCTTTTTAAGGCTTTAATCAGATCTTGTTCTACAGTTGGTATGATATAAGAATAATAAATTATCTTTTTAAAACTTAAAATGAATCTTTTTCGAATTTTTTTATTTACAGAGCTAGAAATTACTCTTTCTCTTATCGATTGCCATTTGATTTCAATAACATCAGATAATTGATCAATAAAATCATCTAACTTCTTAGCTTCTGTTAGTACTATTCTAAAAGTGGTTATTAATACTTTTGGATAATAAGGAGCATCAGTCTTGCCAAAATAATAATCTTCAATATCTGAAGGATCAAATGCAAAAGGATGTAAAATGATATGTCCTTTTACAATTGCAATTACTTCTTTTGTATTAATATCCTCAGCCCAAATTGTGAACAGCCTTGCACTACGATCATCAATATCTGGGAGTTCATGAGACCAACTATGAATATTAGTAAAATCAATTGCAAATGCACCAAGTTCATTAATTATCTCATTTGTGATAATATTTTGGTCAGGATAATACCGATCATGAAAAGCAATCTTATCGAATTTTGACATCCGTTTTTTATCGATGGGTTGGATTTGCCCATCGTAAAAAACAAACAGATCATTTTTCTTAATAGCCATGTTTAAAACTCCCTAATTAAATTCGAATAAGTGAAAAAAAGAAGTGAGAGAGAATAATTTTTATTTTCTTTTAAGTAGGGAACCAATTTTCTCTTTACCGACTCCGAGCTTATCTTTTATATCGATTTTAACTTTTGATATTGCCATTCGAGCTTGAACTGGTTCAGACGCAAGGATTTTTACAATTCCTGCGCATACTTCACATACGCACTGGTTTTTGAATTCCTCATCCACATCAAAATCTTTGAAAATACCAGTAAAAACTTCTTGTAAGTTGTTTGCTGTTAAAAAAATTCCATCTTCCGACACTTTTCGACGACAAACCCAACATTCGTCCTTTCCTTTTCCAAATATCATATGAAATCACCTGAAATTTTATTTTTTGGGATTATTATATAGATTTTGGAAGATTTTACTGCGTAGTGTAGTAAACGGATTCGATAAACGATTATTGCCTCAAACCTAGGATTGCTGCATTTAGTGATAGTAAGAAACAGGAACAATTCATCCCGCTATTTGTTGAAGTAGCGAGAGAATGTTTAAATTCAGGTTATGGAGAAAATATACCAATCCTAGTCTATACAGATAACATGGATACATCTAAAGAAAAAAAGGCTTTCATTCAGCAATTCACACCAATAAAATCTGATATCCTGATTTACTATTACTATCTAGATGTGTAAAAGACTAATTTGTACTCATCACGTATTATTACCGTACGTTAGCTATGGAAAAAAAAATAGCTAAACTTGCTCATCTAACTATGAAACAGGGATGAAAAAAAGTGGGGACCTTATAAATAACTTACACGAGAATAAGTTGACGAAAGATTACATAACGCAGAATAAGGAAAACTTAGCACTCCTTACCTAAAAAGGTCTAATGGGACTGTAATAATGAATTGAGAGTTTACTTAGCCGTGAATGTTATGTAAAACATGATTCAAGTACGAGGTGAATGATAAAAGAGCTTTTAACCTGATTCCTACCGCTAGTCAAGTTTTACGTTCTACCGTCGCTGTCCGCATACCAGCGGCTTTCGAGTTCCTCAATCCTTCACGGGTGATTTGAGTAACTTTATAGTATGCGTGGATTATACAATTTAGGGAACCTGAATGCCAACTGAAAAGTGAAAAGGAGGGTTTTTCTTTAACTAATATCCCTCTAGCTGCCTAAGGAGGGGTATTCTCTTATTTTGTTAGAAAACCTTTCAGATTAGAGTCATTTCTATCTTTTTTATCATATCAATATTTGAACTTTTGAATTCCGTACAAATAATATTTTTAACCGTATCCAGTGGGGCTTCCTTGTTACAGGAGACTGTGAAAAAAACTTGGACCGTAAAGTTGAGTTAATAACAGTTTTTACAATAATGTTCACTGAAATCCTAGGATTTAGTCTAGTCTTACCCTTCTTGGCCTATTTTGCGACAGATTTGGGCGCCTCACCGTTGATGGTAGGATTGATTTTCACTTCTTTTTCGTTATGTCAGTTCATCTCGTCTCCGATAATGGGCAAACTCAGCGATAAATTTGGTCGTAAGCCCTTATTATTGCATGGTTTTAACATAAAGCTCGGAGAAATGTCTTTCTGGAGTGAAAACGCTTCTTTGGACTATTAAAGCACCGTTGGGCACGGACTTCATCATATTGATACCGATAAAGAGCAATAAGTTGG
>SDBT01007449.1_pt1 | contig 18001 bp, 11 predicted proteins | sample 2277101 | NCBI WGS metagenome assembly SDBT01 (sample SAMN10404973, study PRJNA504765) | marine sediment metagenome | isolation source: marine sediment core GS10_PC15, 103 cmbsf | place: Arctic Ocean: Southern Knipovich Ridge | collected 2010 | reverse complement strand
CTCTAAGTCGTTGATAGTGTTATCAGTTTCTTACAACAACACAAAAGGCAAGAGAAAAATGAGACTTATTTGAAATAATTCAAGCAGTTAACCGAATATGACTTTTTACGATTCATCAAGGATAGATGATAAATGTTCTTGTTTGTCGCTCACGCTGCTCCTTAAAGGAACTCGTCTATTCTTCTCCGCATACTATCAATCTCTCCCGGTTGCACCCAATGAATCTCCGGATCTGCCCGAAACCATGTGAATTGCCGCTTGGCATAGCGACGTGTGTCTCGTTTGAGAAGTTCTATGCTTTCATCCCGTTGGGTAGCACCCTGCAGATAGTCTGTCATGTGGCGATACCCGATGGATCCCATTGACTTGAGTTCAGGGCCGTATCCATGGTCGAGTAACCATTTCACCTCTTCTGCCAGCCCTGATTCAAGCATCTGGTCAACGCGTTTGTCTATCCTATCGTATAGGATCTGGCGATCAAGGAAAAGGCCTATCTTCAAAACCCTGTAAGGGTTGTCTGAAAAGCCGTGGTCCCGGTGATGCTCAGAAAGGGGTTTTCCCGTGAGTTCAAAGATCTCAAGGGCCCTGATGACGCGATAGGTATCATTGGGATGAATCCGTTCCGCACCTTCGGGGTCTACCCTTTCAAGGCGCTCGTACAGAGCCCCGAGGCCCAGGGTTTCGGCCTCTGCCCTCAGCCTTTCCCGCACCCCCGCTTCCTGTTCTCGCGCCTCAAACAGTCCCCTGGTAAGGGCCTTGATGTAAAGACCGGTTCCGCCTGCCACAAAGGCGGGCAAGCCCTTGCCATGAAAATCACTGATCACCGCCTCTGCCATGGTCTTAAACCGTGCCGTGCTGAAGGGTTCATCCGGGTCCACTACATCAATCAGATGATGTGGAACCCGGGCCCGCTCTTCCTTCGTAGGTTTTGCTGTCCCAATGTCCATGTATCTGTATACCTGCATGGCATCGGCACTGATAATCTCTGCTGCCAGGGGTTCGGCCAGAGAAATGGCCGCACTGGTTTTGCCCACGCAGGTTGGACCTGCGATGACGATGAGGGAGGATTTTTCAGACATTGCGCCTTGAACATACCAGCGGCATTCATTTTTTCAAGGTGCAAAGGCAATGTCATTCATCTAACAAGTGTCCGTCCAGAAATGGCATATTTTGGCCTGATGCGGCGTTCTCCGCGGGTTTGCGTCCTCGACGTAGCCCTGCTACGCCTGCGGCGAAAACCCTTGTGCGGCCTTGCCTCAGGCCAAAATCTACCATTTCTGAACGAACACCTGGCAGTGCCCCTCAAAAAGTCCTGCTTTGGTAAATCGGTATTCGTGGATGGGCACTGGCGTCAGTCTGTTCGTGCGTTTACGTGTTTGTGTGGTATTGCACACAAATTTGTGGCAACAAGGACACTGTTTCCCGATTCCAAACAGATCCAACACCAGGGGGGTCGACTCGGCTGTAAGCCGTATCATGCTGAATTAACAAACAATGTAGAGAGTCCTCCATGCCAGCCGTTATTCATGTCACCGATGGCACGCACTTTGCTCTTATACCCTAGCTGTTGTGTCACAAGTGCTCACAACTGGAAAGATTTGCACGGTTCGCGCATTATGTTTGACAAGAGCATAGGGAGCATATATACAACACCATTCACTAGAACCGCTGTCCGGATAAATCCTGGAATTATAAGCGGTTAGAGGGAAAATATCAGGAAAGGGGGTGATGCGGGTTTTTGACGGTCGCTGCTATGTCCCTTTGCAGAAACATACGTGTGTGGGGACATACAGCATGGAAGCTCTTAAACAATTCAACAGGAGGGAAAGAGATGAAGAAATTTGCTATAGGTTTATTAGTACTGGGTGTGGCCGTATGTTTCGCCGTACCTGCAATGGCTGATTTTGAAATGTATGGTTCGATCAGGGTCAAGACGTTTTACATAAGTGGAGAAGAGGCGAACACAACCTACGGTGATACCGTCAATACTGAAGATGCCTCCACGTTGGTTCATACCATGCAGGGCAACAGCCGTTTCGGGGCCAACGCCAGCACGGCAGACATTGCCGGTAAGGTCGAGCTTGGTTTGTTTAGTCTTGAAGGCGGAACCTCAAACGATCCAAATGATGTGTACACCCGTCTTGCGTACGGCAAGTGGGATTTCGGGGGCGGAACCCTCACCGTGGGCCAGGACTACACCCCCTACTTTGCCTGCACGGATTCGGTTTCTCAAGATGACTGCGGTATGATCGGCTACGGCGCCACCTACGACGGTCGCCAGCCCCAAATCAGGGTAAACCTGGAGAATGGATTTTACGCGGGTATCATAAGGCCCAATGTGCCTACCCCTCTCGAGAATGGTGCTGACACTCGCACCAACATACCCAAGATCGTCGTTGGGTACGACGTGGACTTGGACACCGTCAAGTTGGGCCCTGGCGTTGCCTACAACAGCTACCAGGAAAAAGACGACAGTGCCAGTTGGGACAACACCATTGCCTCCTACCTGGTGTACCTGCACGGCGACGCTGCCCTAGGCATGGCCGACCTCAAGTGGAATGTCCACTATGGCGAGAATTTGGGGCAATTTGGTCTCAGTGGGCGAGAGGGCACTGCGTCTGCTGAGCAGGACGGCAGCGACGTAGAAAACTCCAAGTCTTGGGGCGGTTTACTGCAGGTATCCTTTAACGTTGATCCTGCAACCATTCGCCTGGGCTACGGTTATGTCCAGTCAGAAAACGATATAGCTGGCAACGATACCGACACCCAAATGAACTACTTTGTCAACGCAAAGATCCCCCTTGCTGAAACTTTCTTTATCACGCCTGAAATCGCCGTGTACGACAAAGGGGACAGTGCTGCTGGTGAAGAAGAAAAGGCAGACGAAGTTTGGGTAGGTCTGCAGTGGCGCATGGACTTCTAAGCTAGTAGTTGCTTAATTGCATCCTGAGGAACCCCGGGGAGAAATCCCCGGGGTTTTTTTGTGTGGACTTTTTGCGAAGCCGTCAGTGTGTTGGGGCTGGCTGAGGTACCTCAAACCCAATAATTGAACTTCTGGCAGACGTTATGGCCGTCCCCCTGGCAGCAACGACCGCTACAAGTATCTCGTCTTTGCCGTCCTGGTCAAAATCTCCAAGGGCATAGTCACTGATATAACCTGATATCTCCTTGGTTTGCCAGAGTGGAGTGAGCCCCGGACCTTCCCAGGAAAGACATGTTAGATGAGCGCTACTAAACTTTCGATAACGGGCAAACAACCGACCAAGGTCACCCTGGTTGCTGACCACGATCACTTCATGCTTGCCGTTGCTGTCCAGGTCTTTGATGAAGATGCGTTGCGGCAGAAAGAGACCGTCCGCGCTCCCCCCGCGGGTTGGCGAGTCTGACTCAAGGTAATTCGTGCTGCCGCCGTAACGTTCCGGACTCTTCCATTGCTCCTCGCCAGATGATGTAAACACACGTACATAGTCGCTTTCATCAAAGGCAACGATCACGGGTTCACTCGTGTTCATGACGTTTCCCAGGGCAAATCCAAAAACGTTTATCTTTGTCAGCGAGGTCAAACGCTCTTGCTGTGCGTATTCACCGTTATGCCAGTCGAGTCTATAGATGCCAGGGACAAAGGGCTTGTGCATCTTGCGTTTCTGTCCGGCAAGGAGCTTGCCGCCTTCGGGCGAATCAATGACCCTGTAATACCAGGCCTCGTGCTCGCTTACGCGCGCAAAATCATCGCCTGCCCATTCCATGACAAATGAATCAAGGACCCGTCCACCCGATTTGAGGCTTGTGACAAATATCTCTGCGCGGCCGTTGCCGTTGATGTCAGCCACGTCAACGCCCATCAGCCTTTGAGATCTCTTTGCAGTCATTTCGCCGATCTTTAGAAATCTCTTATTCTCAAACCGGTACACATAGATATGTCGATTATCTATGAATACTGTCTCTGTGTTGCCGTCTCCGTCCACATCACCAAGGGAAATGCCCTTGATGAAGACCTCAAAATTTCGGCTCTTCCAAAACCCGGCTGATTCCCAGTCGATTGTGGCCACGGGGCCAGGTGCCATTCCCACGAGAGGCGTTTCGGTTCGAACCTCCCCCTGATCCGCTGGCCCCTGGGAAAGCAGCTTTTCCGGATGGGCGTAAATATCGGGCTGCGCTTGGGCCCGTGCAGGCGTCTGCTGTGCTTCACGGCCGAAGACCTTCTGATTTATCTCGGCTGCCAAAAGATTGACCTGGGGGATTACCTCGTCCATGTGCTTGGCTTGCTTGAAAAAGCTGAGGGTTGGCCTCTTTTCGTGAACATCTGCCATCTTGCCATCAAGGCTGATACTGCTGCCAAACACAGTGAGACTTCCAAACAGCACATAGTCGGCCTCAAGGGTGCTGCCTATGGATCGGGCGATTTTCTCATTCACAGTCCCGGATATGTCCTTGAGCACCTGGTCTGTGTCTTCCCGACCTACTATCAATACGCTGTCTTTGGACGACAGTCGGGATGTGAGCATGTCAACGATGCCTTCTTTTAGAAAAGACAGATCCCTGTCCGCATGCATCTTAAACGGTAGGATCACTACACGGGAGGGCTCTTCGGCCATTGCCGCCGTGATACCGGTAACTCCTAAAAACAACAGCAGAATCAGGCCAAGAAATCTTTTTCCCATATTAGATTTAGCTTTCAATCCCAAACCTCCTTTGTGTTCTCGGTCATTCGTCATTCGCGAACCGTGATTCGCTATTGACATCATCCCCTCCACCCTTAGCCTTATGCCATGCGCCTTATGCCGGCGGCCTATGCACCCATCCACGATCCAGCAGAAGCAACCCTACCTTGCCTCACCAATAAGGTTTTTTCAACTCGTTTCTTTGCAAACACTCGGTGTTGGTGAAACCTCCTTCGAGGCTACTGACCCTTCGGGGCAGTTGACACAGCCTTTGACTCAATAGCTCGCTCGAAAGCTCGCAGGTTCTCACGCGCCTCTGTATCGCCGGGATTGATCCGCAGGGCTTCGGAAAAATGACGGATGGCCTGCTTGTACCTCCCCTGTTGAGCCAGTGCGTGTCCGAGGTTGAAGTGCGTGTCCGCATCATCGGGTGTGATCTCCAGCACCTTCGAATAATGGCTTATCGCCTCCTCTAGGCGGCCCTGGTCCACCAACGCAGCTCCCAGGTTGCTGTGCACCTTTGAATCGTTTGGTGTAATTCTGATCGCTTCAGAATAATGGGCAATTGCTTCATCCATTTTCCCCAGTCGGGCCAAAGCAATTCCCATGTTATGGTGCGCCTTGGCATCGTCGGGCGCGATCCGCAGGGCTTTGGAAAAATGGACTATAGCCTGGTCGAGTTCTCCTTGATCAGCCAGTGCAGCTCCGAGGTTGCCGTGCGCCGTGGCATTGTCCGGCTCGATCCGAAGCGCTTCATAATAGTGGGCGATCGCCTCCCGAAGCTTTCCCTGAGAAGCCAGGGCTTTTGCCAGGTTAATGTGTGCCTTGGCAAAGTCCGGTTTGATGCGCAGCGCTTCAGAATAATGGGCAATGGCCTCCTTGAGGTTCCCATGTTCTGCTAGGGCATTTCCCAGGTTGTAGTGCGCGTCCTCATAATCCTGATTTATCCGCAGCGCTTCAGAATAACCGGCTGCAGCCTTCTTGAGCTTCCCCTGTTCCGCCAGGGCAACTCCCATATTGTTGTAGGCCTTTGCGTAGTTAGGGTTGATGTGCATTGCGAAAGAATAGTGAGCAATGGCCTCTTCCAAGTCCCCATGTTCTGCCAGGGCCAGTCCAAGATTGTTGTGTGCAACATAGTTGTCGGAAGTTACGTCAAGGGTGCGTTTGAACAGGGCCATACTGTTTTGCCAATGGCCCACCTGAAACCATGTGCGTGCCGTGAAGGCCAAAAGCAGTGTCGCTGCGGATGTGGCAAGCACGAATCTTCCGCACCGCACCCTACCCCCCAGATCAGCCATGCCCCAGGAAATTATCACAAACAGACCAATCAGAGGTACATACGAGTACCGGTCAGCCACGGCATGCCCTCCCACCTGCACAAGCCCGATCACGGGCACGAGGGTTCCGAGGTACCACAGCCATCCAACTGGTAGATAGGGCCGTGTCCGTCGCGCCCGAAACACAAGAAACGATACGCACACCAGTAACAAGGCAGCGCCCCAGGCCTTCCACATTGGCAGGGTATTGCCTGGATGCGGATAAAGGACTGCCAGCTCTTGGGGCCACGCCATCTTTATGATGTAGTTTACGTAGGAAACCAAAGCGTTCGCTATGCGCACGTCTGCTGAGACTGACTCCAGCGATCTTAGGGCCCCTCCGTGTTGCTGAGCAAACAGGGTCACCACGCTGGCAATCCCGGCAAGTACCAGGAAGGGAACCTTTTCCAGAATCAGGTGAAGTGTGGGCGATTCTTTGCCAGAGGTAATGAATAATGACTGCGTTTGGACACTGTCCTCATCACCATGTCCAGGCCGGAGTCGATTAAGTGGCCAGTAATCCAGCAAAAGCATCACAAAAGGCAATGTTACTAGCATGGGTGTGGACATGAGGCCAAAGGCAAAGAACAGAAGCACTAGCAGGTATCTACTTAGTCCCGGGCGTTCAGCATAACGCGCATAAGTCCACATGGTCAGAAGCCAGAAAAAGGTGCTCAGCACATCCTTGCGCTCTGCCACCCAGGCAACCGATTCCACGTGAAGGGGGTGCAGTCCAAACAAGGCTGCTACAAAGCCGCTTCGCCAAGGTGCCCCAGTCATTTTACTGAGAACCAAGAACAACAACAGGGTGTTTGCCGCATGAAACAGCAGACTGGACAGATGGTGCCCACCTGGCTTGGGGCCATAGATCTCATAGTCCAGCATGTGCGACAGCCACGTCAGGGGATGCCAGTTGCTGGCATGGGTCGTGGTAAACGCCCACTTGATCCCATCCCACGTCAGTCCGGCCTGAACATTGCGGTTTTTGGTCACATACAGGCCGTCATCGTAGTTGACAAACTCATGGTTTCGCACTGACCAGTATGCAGTAGCAGTTGCAATGAACAGGAAAAGGCACACCACAAGTTCCCGACGATGCGGCAATCTATTGAATCGATTTCTAAGGCTCATGAGCGAACACCAGAATCCGCCAATTTCATCCCCACCTTAATCCTCAATGCTTTTGATTTAAAGAAGATTACAGCTGTTTTTGAATATCGAATATCGAACAAAGAATGTCAAACCGCAGAAGTCTACCAAGGATTTTTGTTACTTCGAAATTCATTATTCCTTGTTCGATATTCGATATTTTGTATCTCACCAAAACCAACAAAACTATCACAACCACGCAACAAACTTATGTTTATCGCTTAAGTTAGCGCCTGTGCACGTCAAGGGGAAGACGACACCGCAGGCCCCGGCGGGCAACGGGCCGGTCAAGCAAGGATTCGATTCACCTCGGCCTGCATGCGCAAAAGGGCATCGTCTGTGAAGGGCTTTGTGTCTTTTTCGGCGGGTTCCAGGGGGTCGGCCGGGTTGAAATTCTGAAGGGTCAGCGACAGGGCCGCCCCCGGACCGGTGATGGGCTCTTCCGCCATGGCCCTTAGCTGCTCAGCCAACAGATACACATCTGATTCGTCAAGGAGCCCGGGGGTCACGGTACATCGAAACAACGACTCAACCTTGCCTGCCAAGAGCACTTCGATCGATTTTTTGATGATGGCCACCGGCACATCGACCCCGGCGCACCGGGCGTATGCAGCGTCATTCAGCGGGGCCTTGACGTCCATGGCGACACAATCCACCAGGGTTTTTTCTATGAGATACTCCAGGATTTCAGGCTGGGTGCCATTCGTGTCTAGCTTGGTCTGCAAACCCGCCTCACGGATCCTTTCCAGCATCACGGGAAGATTCCGGTGTATGGTAGGTTCTCCGCCCGTAATGCAGATGCCCTCGAGCCAGCCCTTGAGCGGCTGAAGCCGTTGGAGAATAGTCTCCAGTGAAAGAGTCTCAAGGGTGTCTGGCTCCAACACAAGCTTGTGGTTGTGGCAGTAGGGACACCTCAGGTTACAGTATGGCAGGAAGACGACTGCGCAGATATGATCCGGCCAGTCCAGAAAGGAGGTTTCAATGAATCCCTTGATGGGGGGAAGATGGTCATCGGCCATTAGTCATCGGTCATCTACGTCATTGGTCTCTAGACACCAGTGACCCAGTGGCTAGGAGGCTAGTGACGCGTGACAGCCTTGGTAAGATACTTTCTTATCTTTTCCGTATCCGTAACCGCCGACGAGTCGTTTAAGACCAGAATCGGAAGGGTTTTTTCGGCATCTTCAACCAGCTCATGCCAGGCCAGATGGGCAAGGGCCTCGGGGTTGTCAGGCCCCAGTTCATCGATTCGAACTCCTAGGGCACCCAGGTCAAATTTCTTCTTGATTTCCTGACAGGCACTGCAAAGGCTTTTTGTAAAGAGCGTCATTGTTACCTCCCAAAGGACGAAGCTGGATTTCGATAGCGATCCTTGAGTTCCCCCAGCTTTCCCTTGTTCCAACTCGAAATCCTGGTGAAATAGCCGGTAATGCGGGTGATTCCGTCAACCTCGGAGCTCCCGCAGTACGCACACGCATCTTGCAGGCCGCGACTCAGCCTCGCGCACTCCCTGCATGTGGTAAACTCAGGGGAAAAAGCGATCTGATCGTTTTTTGTGTGGGTGAAGGTCTTTGTGACAAATTTGGCCAGAGATCCTGCTGATGGTTTTGACTCCCCAAGCCACACATGGGTTAGGGCGCCTGCCTCTATAAGGGGGTGGAAGCGCCCTTCAAGCCGCACACGATCAATGGGATTTACCGGCGCACTCACATTGAACAGGGTCGAGTTCGTGTAGAAAACCTCGCCAAGGTCCTGACTGCCCTTAACGACCCGTGACGAGGCCTCAGGAAAATACTTGAGATCGAGCTTTGCAAAGCGGTAGGCAGTGCTTTCCGCCGGGGTCTGTTCCAACACAAATCTCATGTCGTGTTCTTTGTTGTGTCGGTCGGCCAACAGCTTCATATGGGCAATAATCTTAAGCCCAAACCTCATGGCATCTTGGGACTCGTGCATCTCCTGGCCTGTGTGATACTGAATCAGCTCGTTCAGACCCACCATGCCTATCAGGTAGGTGGCCCGGTGCATCCTGAGATAGGGCGTGCCGTCCAGCTTCATATCGAGCAGGTTCAAGGGACCTGAAGAGTTATGGGAAAGAAGCCGCAAAATGAAGTCTCTTTTTGCCTGATGGGCCTGCACTGCTATTTTCACCAGCTTGCCTATCCCTGCAAAGAGCCTTGAATCCTCCCCTTTGGCCTCATAAGCCAGCCTGGGCATGTTTAAGGTCACGTTCTGAAGGGCCGAATAACGCATCTTCCAGGGCTGCTTGGCATCTTCTAAGTCCGAGCGCTCCAACTTAAAGCTCAAGCGGCAACACTCAGAAATCTTGGCCGTCCCGCCCCGGTCAAACACAAAGTAGGTATTTCCCTTGTCAGAGGCCACATCGCAGATGTGGTTCAAAAAGGCCTCGTGGCCAGGGGTATCAAAGAATTTTTCCGTAATGTGAACCAGGGGCTTTGGAAAGAAAAAGGGTCTGCCCGCACCATCTCCCTGTTTGAACACCTCAAAGAGCTTCCAGACAAACCGTTGGGCCTGTTTTTCGTATTCTGCATAGGTTTTGCCGGTGTATACCCCCCCGGGACCGATGGCCGGAACATCTTCAAAATGCTTCGGGACTTCCCAATACAGGTTCACGTCTGTAAATATGGCCTGGCCGCCCCGTGCCACGGCCTGCTGGGAGAATTCAAAGATCATCATCTGAGCCAGTTGTTCAACCGCCCGGTCGTCCAGTTCTTCCAGGTAGGGAGCAAAGAACAAGTTCACTGCATCCCAGCCGATCGCCCCCGCAAAGTTGCCCTGAAGCGCTGCGGCAAACTTGACCATGTGGGCGAGCAGCACCTCGGCGTGTTTGGCCGGCTTTGCCATGGCCAGGGAATTGGGCAGATTCAGGCCAAATTTCTTAAGATATTCCAGGGATTGTCCCGAACAGTAAGGCCGGTCGATGAAGCCCAGATCGTGCAGGTGGATCGCCCCCCGCATGTGGGCTTCGCCGACCTCTTCCGGAAACACCCTCATCAGGGCGTACTCTTTCTTTATCCCCTCTGCCAAGGTTAGGTTGGTGGCTTCAGGGCCGTGAGGAACATTGGCGTTTTCCTTGTTCGGATGAAGTATCATCTGCTCTACATCATACAGGGGCACCCCAAGACGGGTGTGCATCTTCCTGGCCTGCTCCATGCCCCGTTCCACGAGCTTGGCATCCACCATTTCCCTTATGAGGGGAGCTGTTATCATTGAAATGCCGGAGGCAAAGATCATGTGCTCCACCTCTCGGCTGACCGTCTCCGCTGTTTCCGGGTCCACAAGGGCTTCCCGGATCAGGGCATCTACAATCTTTTGACGGTTCCATCCGTCAATGGCCTCATCAGATGTGCGAACGAAAAGAGCCATGTCTGTGGTTTCAGAGGTGAGATCGTCCGCGCCTGCCCAACCAGGGGAGGCTGCATGATTTCCAGGAGAAAATTCTAACACATTACCCATCGCGTTTGTCCTCAAGAACTAACTAGTGTCCACCCATAAATGGTCTTTTTGTCCAATCTCTTCGTTATGCTCAAAAAGCAATCCTCGGAATATCAACTATATGCCTGTGGTTATTTTTTTCGCATGCCTTGATCTTGACCAAAAATCCTCATTTGTGGACGAACACTAACTAGTAGTTTAGATGTCAATACGTCAACAAAATCGAACCGTGTCCCTTATGTTGTAGACAGGCACCCCCTAAACCACAAGATCTAGTGTGTGTCAAGGGAAAAAATGAGACCCCCCTTGGGGTTTTTGGCGATGGCCTGTTAAGTTCCCGAAAATTGGAGGTTTTGTAAGATGAGCACTGCCTGATGCCTGATGCCGGCATCAGGTATCAGGAAAAAAGCCGTTTCAGTTTGGCTCTGAAAGGCGCGGTCACTACCCCCTTTTCCGTGATAATGGCAGACACATATCGACACGGAGTTACGTCAAAGGCCGGGTTTTCGGCGGCCACTCCGTCCGGTGCCACCCTTTTTCCCTGAAAGTGGGTGACCTCCCCCTGGTCGCGCTGCTCGATGGGAATCTCTTTTCCGCTCTTGAGCGAACAGTCGATCGTGGACAAGGGCGCGGCCACGTAGAAAGGAATCTTGTGCGTCTTGGCCAGCACTGCTACCATGTAAGTCCCGATCTTGTTGGCCACATCGCCGTTTCCTGCAATTCGGTCGGCCCCCACAATGACTGCGTCCACCTTGCCCTGTTGCATAAGGTGGCCTGCCGCATTATCCGTGAGGATCGTAACAGGGATACGAGACTTGGCAAGCTCCCAAGCCGTAAGGCGTGCCCCTTGCAAGAACGGACGGGTCTCATCGGCAAGAACCTCAATTCGCTTTCCGGCTTCTACCGCCGCCCGCACAACGCCAAGGGCCGTACCATAGCCGCCCGTGGCCAGTGCGCCTGCATTGCAGTGGGTCAACACCCGACTCCCTTTTTTCAGCAGCCGCTGGCCGCAACGCCCCATGGCCCGGTTGATGGCGATGTCTTGAGTCAGCATTTTGCGGGCCTCTTTAACCAGGCGAGATTTAACGCTTTTCACGCCTTTGTGACTCGCCTCACCAGCCACCTGTTTCATGCGTTCCACGGCCCACACAAGGTTAACGGCCGTTGGCCGCGCTGTGGCTATCTGCTGACATATGACGTCCAGCCTTGCCTCGAACCTGTCAATGTTGTTGGTGCGGATCTTCAGGGCTCCCAGGGCCACACCCATGGCCCCTGCCACACCGATCGCCGGGGCTCCGCGAATGACAAGGTCTTTGATTGCACGGATGACCGTGCCATAGTTTCTGCAGACCACATATTTTTCCTGCAGGGGAAGTTTTCGCTGGTCGATCATAACGACCTGGTTGTCTTTCCAATAGATTGTTTTCATTTTGTACCTTCCATAGAATAGTGTTAGATGCGTTCACGCTCTGACACGGTGCCCCCCCCGCCACGTGTCAGATGCCAGATGCATCACAACATCTCTTTCAGAATCTCATTGACCAACTTTGGATTTGCCTTGCCGCGGGTGGCCTTCATCACCTGCCCCACGAAAAATCCAAACAACTTGGTCTTGCCTGCCCTGTAATCGGAAACCTCCTTTTCATGCTCAGCCAACACCTGCTTGACAACGTCTGAAATAGAATCAGCATCAGAAATCTGCGCCAGGCCCTTTTCCTTGACGATGGCCTCGGGCCCCTTGCCACTTGATGCCATTTCATCAAACACAGTCTTGGCAATTTTTCCGCTAATAAGACCGGACTCCATCAGCCGAAGCAGTTCGGCCAACCGCTCGGCAGGAACCGGAGAGTCCTCAATGGTCTTGTTTTCTGCCTTCAGCGTGGCCAGCAGGCTCCCCATGACCCAGTTGCTTACCGTCTTTGCATTTGGAAAATTCTTTACACACGTCTCAAAATAATCTGCCAGGGGGCGAGAACTCGTCAGCAAGTGTGCATCATAGGAGGGCAGGCCGTACTCGTCGGCAAAACGGGCCTTCTTGGCGTCAGGCAACTCGGGCAGGGTGTCACGAATTTTCCTAACCCAGTTTTCGTCAATCACAAGGGGAACCAGGTCCGGATCGGGAAAATATCGGTAGTCATGGGCCTCCTCTTTTTTTCGCATGGAAACGGTGACCCCCTTGTCCGGATCCCACAGCCTGGTCTCCTGCACGACCTGGCCGCCGTCTTCAATGACTGCTCTTTGTCGCCTCAGTTCATAGGCAAGGGCGTTTTCCACATGCTTGAACGAGTTCATGTTCTTGAGCTCCGTGCGTGTCCCAAAGCCATCTGTGCCTTCCGGGCGTATAGAGATATTGGCGTCACACCTGAAACTGCCCTCCTCCATATTCCCATCACATATGTCCAGATATTGGAGGATCGCCCGCAGCTTTCTTAGATATGTCCCGGCCTCTTGGGGGCTGCGCATGTCAGGTTCACTCACGATTTCTATGAGAGGGACCCCGGTTCGGTTGAAATCGACCATGCTTACGGGTCGATGGGGATCGTGAATGAGCTTTCCGGCATCCTCTTCCATGTGGATGCGGGTGATGCGAATCCGTTTTTGGTCACCGTTTGCATCGATGTCGACAAAACCGTGCTCGGCAATGGGTAGTTCGTACTGCGATATCTGATATCCCTTTGGAAGGTCAGGGTAAAAATAGTTTTTTCGGGCAAAACGGCTCACCGGCGCAATGGTGCAGCTTGTGGCAAGGGCCATGCGAATGCTGTACTCTGTGACCTTGCGGTTCAGCACGGGAAGCACCCCCGGCATACCAAGGCACACGGGGCAGGTGTGAGTGTTGGGTGGTGCACCAAACTCAGTAGAGCAGCTGCAAAAGATCTTGGTCTTTGTCAACAGCTGGGCATGTATCTCGAGGCCGATAACGGCTTCGTAGTTCATGTCACGGAGTCCTTTTCCTCACATCAACAGCATACGTACAACAAAACTATGAGCAGGTTACGAGCGAAAGTGCCTAAAATTTAAAGTGCCTAAAGTGAGCTAAAGTTAATGTGCACGCCTTCGGCGTGGTCAGTCTTAAGAACAGACGGCGCTGAAAGCGCACTCCTTAACTTTAGGTACTTTATTTCACTTTAGGCACTTCATTTCGGCCCTTCAATGTAGTTTAGTGCCTCTGGATTCTCAACAGAGACAAGATCGCCAGGATCCTCACCCATGTATTTTTTCCGGATGGCCTTTCTCACGATCTTCATTGACCGTGTCCTGGGAAGGTCGCCCACAACCTCCACGGACCGCGGCCTCAGATTCTTTCCCATAACCCTGGTAACGTGTTGGGAAATTTCTGCTTTGAGCTTGTCAGAGGGGTCATACTCATCCTTTAAGATCACAAAACAGACTATATCTGAACCTTTCAGCGTGTCAGGCACGCCGATAACAGCCGATTCCCTCACAGCCTCGTGATCCATCAAGGCAGATTCGATCTCTCCGGCCCCGGTACGCACCCCGGCCACGTTGATCGTGTCGTCAGACCTGCCGTGCAGGGTGAGTTGCCCCTGCTCGTCTCGCTTTATATAGTCCCCGTGGTACCACACGTCCGGGTTCATTTCCCATGAGAAATACGTGTCCAGATAACGCTGCCAGTCACCCAGAAATCCCCTGGTCAGCGACGGTGCGGGTTTTAGAAGCACAAGGTGGCCTTTGCCGACATCGATGAGTGTGCCGTCATCATCTGCGATCCCAATGGCCATGCCCAAACCTGGCATACCCACGGAACACGGCTTAAGGGGTGTAAGGGGCGACGGAGAGACCAGACAGCCGCACATCTCTGTGCCCCCACTGATATTGATGATGGGCGCCCGACCCTGCCCGATGTTTTCAAACACCCACATGTAGCTTTCCGGGTCGAATGGCTCCCCAGTGGAGCCGAGAAACCTCAAGGAGGACAGATCATATTTACTTATCCATTCGTCTCCCTTGGTTTTCAGACTTCGGCCGAACGTTGGAGAAAGGCCCAGATGTGTGAACCTGTAACGCATGACCATGTCAAGGACCCGTTTGTGGTCGGGGTAAAATGGGTTGCCCTCATATATGAAGTGGCATCCGCCAAAATGCTGAACCCCCATGATCTGCCACGGCCCCATCATCCATCCGATGTTGGTGATCCAGTAGAATCTGGAGTCAGGCTTTACGTCAAAGTGAAAGCCCAACTCCTTGACCACCTGGGCAAAGACACCACCAACGCGATGAAGTGTCCCTTTTGGCTTACCCGTGGTCCCTGACGAATAAAGAATCATGGCCAGGTCCTCGGCATCCAGCACGGCTGTTTTGAAGCGGGTGGATTGCCTGGGCACCAGCTCGTGCCACCATATATCTCGCCCTTGTTGCCAGGGAATTTGACCTTCCTCTTGTTGCCGCTTGACCACCACGATGTGCCTGAGCGTGGGAACCTGTTTGGCCGCCTCATCACAGGTGGCTTTCAAATGGATTGGCCGTTGCTTGTAGTACCCCACATCTGCTGTCAGCAGCACCTTTGCGTCAGCGTCTGCCAGGCGTACAGCAAGGGGTTTTGCTCCAAAACCGGAAAATATGGGGATAAAGGGGGCCCCAAGTTTCATGCAGGCCCAGAAGGCCACAATGATCTCGGGTATCATTGGCATGTAGAATCCCACGGTGACACCCTTCTTTACACCAATGGACTTTAGGGCATTGGCACACTGGTTGGCAGCCATGTAAAGGTCCAGATAGGTCCATTTTTCTGCGGTGCCGTCTTCGGTCTCCCAGATAAAGGCCAGCCGGTTTTTGGAAAGCGGGTCTTGGGCGTGACGGTCCAGGCAATTGTAGGCAATGCTGAGCTTTGCCCCCACAAACCAGCGCGCCCTCTCAAATGACTTGGAACCGGCCAGGTCAAGGACCGTGTCGTATCTTCTGTGCCAGTGTACACCCAGATAGTCCATGGCGGCCGGCCAGAACCATGTAATGTCTTCTATCGACTTCTCATACAGGGCCTTGTACGACCTGATTCCCCACTGGTCCATAAAGCCCTTTACGTTGGACCCATCCACATATTCTTTCGTGGGTTTCCAGATGATGTCTGACTCCTTCACGACTCCCCTCCTGGCGTGCTTGAGTGCTGAAATGGCTTAACAGATGCGCCCTGAAAAGGCAAATAGCTCGCCCCCAAACGTAGACTGTTACAAAAAATCTATCAGGCCAGGTGGAAAGGGCTTTGGGCAACAGTCTGCAAAGATTTGACCACAACCCGACCCAGAACGACGCCCCTGCCCTGTTCCAAGAGAAAAGGACGGACTCTCCCTTACACACCAATGCCCCGGAGTCTACATGGTAATCCAGGCAAAAATACTGCCTTTTGCCAGGCCGGATACCCTGTTCGCCCCATAGACATCGCTCCAAACTGATGGGAAAATGTAGGCGAATATTGCACAATAAGAGAATTGTAGGCCTCGCGGTTCGGTCGGCATAGAAGAACGAGACCTTTGCGTAACCCCTTTGAACGACCATTATGAGCTTTTTGGGGCATCCATCTGGGCGAAGTGAACGGCCCGCGGCAGTGGGCAAATCCCAAACTGTTTGAGGCCGTTAGGCCGAGTTTTTAGGATTTAGTGGGCGAGCCCCCATATGGATTCAGGCGGGTCAAAAAGCTCATAGAAAAGAGTGAGAGGGGGTTATGCAAAGGTCTCAGAACGTGCTCATAACAGGACAAAATGGAGGTGACCCCATGACAGTAGCAAGAGTCCGGGCAGCGTTTGTTCTGCTCGTTGTCATATGTATCTTCGCGGGGTGTGGTGGCGGAGGAACATCATCCGAGAGCACAGATGAATCACAGAGCCCGGATGAATCACAGAACGTGGATGAGCAACTGGCAACTGTCATTGCAGCACTGGGCTTAACCGGCGATCCAAGTACCGGTCGGGATCTTCCTGATATTGAGGACCCTTTGGCTCAGTTGGGCATGAGACTGTTCTTCACAAAAGCCCTGGGCGGCGACAAAGATACAGCTTGTGTCAGTTGTCACCATCCTGCGCTCGGTGGGGGAGACGGTCTGTCCCTGCCCATTGGTGTAGGTGCTGACAATCCTGACCTCTTGGGTCCGGGACGCTCACATTCGATCAAAGGCCCCACAGTCCCCCGCAATTCTCCAACTACATTTAATCTTGCCATGTGGGATCAGGTGCTGTTTCACGACGGCCGCATTGAAAGTCTGGGCAAGACCCCTGGTGCAAATGGCTCAGATGGCGTTGGTATTCGAACCCCTGATTCAGACTTTGGGATGGCTGACCCACAAGCAGGAAACAATCTTGCTGAAGCCCAGTCCCGCTTTCCCGTCACGTCGGATAGCGAAATGCGCGGAATAGAATTCGAAGTTGAAAAGGATAACGATAGTGTCAGAGACCATCTTGCGGCCAGAATCGGAGACTATGGCACGGGTGAGGGTGAACTGAACCCCAACGAATGGCTGAAGGAATTCCAGGATGCATTTGACAGGGAGGAAGAGGCCCAGGATCTTATCACTTATGAAAATATCGCTAAAGCCATAGGGGAATATGAACGTTCCCAGGTGTTTGTCAACAACCCGTGGAAATCACATGTTAAAGGGGACAACAATGCCACGAGCGAATCAGCCAAACGGGGCGCCTTGCTATTTTACAGAACAAGAGATGAGGGCGGTGCAAACTGTGCCGGATGCCATACGGGAGATTTTTTTACGGATGAGCAGTTTCATGTACTCGCTACCCCTCAGGTTGGCCCTGGCAAGGGAGATGGTGATACCGGAGACGACGACTTCGGCCGATTTCGTGAAACAAAAGATTTGCACGATTTATATGCTTTTCGTACGCCAACGCTGTTGAATGTGGAAGTGACCGGGCCATACGGGCATGCCGGCGCATATGCCACCCTTGAAGGCATTGTGCGTCATATGCTGAATCCAGAAGAGGCCTTCAACAACTATGACTACACCGAACTGGATGAGGGCACCCAAATCGATAATGCAGAAACCAATACGAGAAAAGCTCTGGATGAACTGGATCCGTTGATAGAGAACCTGATTCTCAGCGATCATGAAATCAGCGACATTGTAGACTTTTTGCTTACCCTCACCGACCCGTGCGTGAAAGATCGTGAATGCCTAGCCGCATGGATTCCAGATGACACAGGCCCTGACGGACTTGGACTTATGGCCGAAGACCAAAATGGCAACTCCTTGTAGCGCGGTTGTCGAAAATGAGGAACGTGGGGGTCACACTCTCAGAGGCTGTTGCCCAGACATGGTTCCTTTGGGCAAGTAATTGGTGTCACATCTTGACGGGCTGTTGCCCAAATCATATCGAAGAGCTATCAGCATTCCATAAAGCACATGAAGGCTGTGCCCGAAAACACAGTTAATTATTTGAATTAATTTAACATAAT
>SDBT01007448.1_pt1 | contig 18002 bp, 8 predicted proteins | sample 2277101 | NCBI WGS metagenome assembly SDBT01 (sample SAMN10404973, study PRJNA504765) | marine sediment metagenome | isolation source: marine sediment core GS10_PC15, 103 cmbsf | place: Arctic Ocean: Southern Knipovich Ridge | collected 2010 | reverse complement strand
CTGCTCTTTTGTAGGTAAGATCGTTTCGATTGAAAAACGTCATACTGCTGCCAGGAAACAACAACTCAACGTAGTTATTTCAGATGGCGAGGATTTCCTTTTTCTTACCTGGTTTAAGTTTGGGAACTGGCTGGTTAAGCAATTTGAGATCGGTCAGCAGATCTGGGTAAGTGGAATTCTTACCGAATTTCGTGGTGCTCCGCAAATTGTTCATCCTCAGATTGAGATTCTGGATGACAGCGATTCAAAACTGGATTTTTGGAAAGAAAGAAGTGTTCTACCTGTTTATAAACTCACTGATGGCATCAGTATGACAGTGGTCCGTAACCTGGTTTATAAAGCTTTCGAACTATACAGTGATAGCATCGAGGAAACTCTTCCTGATTATATTCTTAAAAAATATAATTTTGAACCTCGAAAAATTACTTTACAAAAAATCCATTTCTCACAACATCCTCAAAAAAACGAAAAGATAAAAAAACGTTACTCTTTTGAAGAACTTTTCTACACACAATTAATGTTAGCTCGCAGCAAATATCATCATCAAAAAAAGGAAAATGGACATGTTTTTGATCTTAAAAAAACTTTTACAACCAAGCTCAAAAATTCTCTTCCCTTTGAACTTACTTCTGCACAGAAGCGTGTTATCCGTGAGATAGTAGAAGATATGACTTCATCGCGTCAGATGAACAGACTTTTGCAGGGAGATGTAGGTTCAGGGAAAACCATCGTAACTGTTTTTGCCATGCTGCTGGCTTTGGAAAACGGATTTCAATCTGTTCTGATGGCTCCTACTGAAATTTTAGTGGAACAACATTTCCTCAGCATTTCCAGTTTTTTGAAAAATCAACCGGAAATAAAAATTGCTCTTCTAAAAGGTGGAAATTATAAAGGAAAAAAACAAACTCTGGAAATAATTAAAAATGGGGAAATCCAAATCATAATCGGAACCCACGCATTGATCCAAAAAGATGTTGAATTTTTTAATGTCGGGTTTGTTGCCATTGATGAACAGCACCGTTTTGGAGTGGAGCAACGGGCTGTTCTTTCCCGCAAAAATAAAAATCCCGACCTGATGTATCTTTCTGCCACGCCAATCCCACGCTCTTTGGCTCTCACGGTTTATGGTGATCTTGATGTGAGTGTGATCGATGAACTTCCTCCGAACCGGAAAACTATCAAAACATTCTGGCATAATTCAGAAAAAAATATTATAGTTTTCGAAAAAGTAAAAGAGCAGATTTTAAAAGGTTCACAGGTTTACATTGTCTGTCCTCTCATCGTAGAATCTGAGAAAATGGACCTTCTGGATGCGGAAACTCTTTTTGAAACTTTATCTACAAAGATTTATCCGGAATTTAAAATTGCTTTGCTTCATGGCAGGATGAAAACAGTGATTAAAGATTCTATCATGCAAGATTTCAAGAATAAAAAGATCGATGTGCTGGTTTCTACAACTGTGATCGAGGTTGGAATTGATGTGCCCAATGCTACGGTTATGATCATTCAACATGCTGAAAGATTCGGTTTGAGCCAGCTCCACCAATTGCGGGGAAGAGTTGGGCGTGGTGCAGATGAATCGTATTGCTATCTCATTGTGTATCCGCCGATTAGTGAAGATGGCAGGGAAAGATTGAGCGTGATGCTGGAAACGAATGATGGCTTTAAAATTGCTGAAAAGGATTTGGAAATTAGAGGACCTGGTGATTTTTTTGGAACAGAACAATCCGGAATGCCAATTTATAAACACGCAAATATTGTGCGGGATCAGATGCTGTTGAAACAAGCTCGAGTTCTTGCTTTCGATATTATTGAAGATGATTTTGATTTGAAATCTGAAAAGAACGAAACTTTAAACAGAGTCTATTTTCCCAGGTTCTTAAGAAGAGAAAAATTATTTGATTTTTAGTAGATAGACTCGACTCGCAATGAAATGCGAGTTGAGAACATCTGTCGACATGGATTACAATAGACAAAGTATTACAAAAATCAGGATAATAAATTGGTCTTCCTCCTAAACTCATCCTGCTGTCCTTCTCTTTTTGATGAAAATATGAAAGATATTCCAAAGAGAAGGAACATAAGAAAAGCAAGAAGAAATAAATAAAAAAGCAACAAGTCATCCCTTTCTTGTGATAAAGAGAGGGACCGACCTGTCAGTGCGTAGCATTGGCGAAGACCGAGGGTGAGTTAGAAAATATTGAAAAATTAAACTGGAAAATGTAACTTATTTGTTTTTCAGAATTTCCCATTCACCTTCTGCTGTTGCCCTGTAGAAAATTCCATCTATCCAAACTAATGCTTCACCTTCAGTTGCGTATTTAATGCCGCTATCAACAGCAAATAATCTATCATGATAAAAAGTCCTGATATTATCAAATGTGGTGTGACCTACCACCATTTCAGAAGCTTCAAATTCTTGAAGGATTTTCTCAAATTCAGGTTCCGAGAGTATAGGTAAGTCTTTATAATCATAAAAATATCCACGATACCAGAAAGGTCCGAATGAACCGAATAAGAAATTCAGGTCATCATTAGATTTCAGAATTTCTCGTGGAGAATCCAAATTTTCCCGGATGACCTTATTTATCATTTCCAGGGAAAATTCCATTTCCGGAAGTGTGGGATAAATGCCGGCATGAACAAATAAAATATCGTTTATTTTGAAAATTGTATTTTTAGTTCTGAGCCATCTGCCAAATTCCGTATCTTTTCCAAAAAGCTCTGTAATACTTATTTGGAAATATTCCTCAGCAGTTTTTTTATATTTTTCATGAACATAACGAGTGTCTTTTTGCAGAACCATCATTTCATGATTTCCAAGAGAGAAATGAACTTTCCCTCCCTTTTCCTCAGCCTGTTTTTCCAATTGATGGATTAACCAGAGAGCTTCTGTAACTTCTGGACCGCGATCCAAAACATCTCCCAGAACAACCAGATGTCCGTCTCCCCATTGCCAGTTGAGTTCTTCATCGATTACATGATTTGCTTTAAGAATTTGCACAAACCTGTCGTATTGACCGTGAACATCACTCAAAATAAAAATCCTGGCAACATCTTTAAAGATTGACGGTTCTATTTTCGGAGGTTGAGGAGATATGAGATAAGATTGCTCAAACTCATCGATTGTAAATTTAATTTGTTCTGTATCTTGAAATGTGATTTCTTTGGAAAAAACTTCACTTTCAAAAGCATATTTTATGATTGCTTTGTTCTCTTGCCAGAAAATGTAAGGACCATCACTGATCTTTTCAGCAGAAATTTCCTCACAAAAAAAAGAAAGAGAGAGAATCAGAATAAAGGCAATTAAATATTTTTTATTTCTTTTCATAAAATTAACAATCCTTTGAAAACTATTCTTGATTTCTTTTGAAAGATATATAAAATCTGTAAAGATAAAAAGATGTCCAAACGTATTTTTGAAGAAAACATAAATTATTATATTGACAAAAAAATATCTAATCTAAGTATCAAAGTTGAAATATCAAATGTTTAAATCTTATGATTTTAAAAGGAGCTGATATGAAAAAGACAATTTTTATTTTAATAATTTTCTACATGATTTATGGAAATCTAAATGCAGCAGAAAGAAGACGCTTTGAAAAACATTCTTTAGAACGCGACCCAAATGCAGCAACTCATTCTCATCACGGTTCATCCACTGATGAGCTTTTTGATCTTCAATTCGTCTTTCCTTTAGGTGTTGGAGATGGAGAAGCAGGCATCGAATGCGACGGCAACTATTTTTATACAACAAAATGGAATGGAAATGCGTTCTATAAATATGAACTCGATGGCACATACATAGGAGAATTTACAGTTGAAGGATGTCCGGGCAGTATCCGTGACCTGGCGTATGATGGACAGTATTTCTACGGAGCAGCAGCAGACAACACAGTGTATGAGATGGATTTTGAAAATCAGATCGTGATAAGCACTATTGCTGCACCCATAACAGTACGAGCTATTGCTTATGATGAAAATGCCGATGCTTTCTGGGCTAATAACTGGTCAACCAATATCACCCTTTTTGACCGTAATGGAACCACGTTGGATAGTTTCCCCTGCGGATATCATCAAAGTTATTATGGTTTTGCCTGGGAAAATGTATTAAGCGGTGGGCCATATCTTTGGGGTTATTGTCAGGATGGAGCTTCGATTAATCAACTGGTTCAGTTTGATATAGCTACAGGACTGGAAACAGGTATAAATTTTGATATATCTAATGCCACTCCTTTAACCGGAATAGCTGGTGGTTTATTTATTTCCGAAGGAATTGTTCCCTATGCATGGACAATCGGTGGACTATGTCAAAATGATGTGATTTGGGGTTTGGAATTAGGAGATTATTATTGTCCTCCCCCAGGAGCACCTACAGATGTTTTAGTAATTCCAGATGTAGGAGGTGCATTAATCACAGTTATAAGTTGGATATGTCCCACTTTAGATGCTACTGGATTTCCCCTTCAAGAATTACTTGAGATGCGAGTTTACCGTGATAATGAGCTGATATACACTGATTTTGAGCCGGTAATAGGAGGTCCCGGAAATTGTACTGATATTAATGTTCCTTCTTCAGGATTATATGATTACAGAGTTGTGGGATATAATAATGAAGGCGAAGGAATCCCTGTTATTGAAACAGTCTGGGTGGGAGAGGATGTGCCTGCTGCAGTTGACAATTTATTTTTGGAAGACATCAGCATTGGCGACACCCTGATGGCTCAACTTACCTGGGATAATCCTACTACCGGATTACATGGAGGTGCATTTAATGAACCAATTTTAGGTTATCATATTCTCAGACATCCAGACAATATAGCATTTGAACTTACCGGCATCCATACAGAGTGGATAGATGATACAATACCTATACCAGGTTATTATTATTATGATTTTACTCCTTATAATTCTGTGGGTGATGGTGGAACAGCTACTTCAACTTATATTACTCCGGTAACTTATATTTACGAAAATTTTTCTGGCGGTGTACCTCCTTCCGGATGGTTTATTAATGGATTGGGTGAAGAGAATTGGTCTTCTTCACAAACGAATTATGCCGGAGGTTCTTCACCGGAAGCCAGATTAAATTACTCACCTACATTTATTGGAACTTCAAGATTGGTTTCCTCACCTGTATATTCAGTGGGTGCGACAGCATTTAATTTGTCATTTGCACATTATTTAGACCTTTGGGAAGATACAATAACCCTGAAAGTTGAAACAACCAGCGATACTATAAACTGGTATACAGTATGGGAAATATCTCCCACAGCAAGTTTCGGTCCTCAAACAGAGAGTTTTACCTTTACTTCACCTGATCTAGGATCAACGGATTTTAGAATTGCTTTCACCTTTGAAGGAGATTCATTTAATCTGAATCAATGGTATATCGATGATATCCTTGGTATATGCCAATATGCTTTCCCAGGATATCTTTGTGGAAATGTTTCACTATTTGGAGGACTGGGAAATATAGAAGAGGTTGAAATTATAGCTGATGGAAGTCAAACTAATCCTGATGAAAATGGAGATTATTCCCTTGAACTCTGGCCCGGTGTCTATGAAGTTTATGCAACTTTAAATGGTTATTATCCTGATATCGAAACTGGTATTTTAGTTTTATCGGAGGATACTACATATGTGGATATGGAACTATACTTCCTGGAACCACCCTTCAATCTCACCTTTGAGATAGTTGCTCCACATGTGGTTCTAAATTGGAATGCTCCCCTGACAGTGCTTTATGTTACAGGTTATAAAGTTTATCGTGATAATGAACTTATTGCAGAAACAACCGAACTGTATTTTATGGATGGAAATGTACCATTCGGGACACATGAATATTTTGTAACTGCAAAATATGATGAATATGAATCCGGTCCTTCAAATATTATTGTTGTTGAGATGACGGAAACAGATATTTCTCTGATTCCTTTAATTACAGAACTTAAAGGAAATCACCCCAATCCGTTCAATCCGTCAACAACAATTGAGTTCTCTATCCAAAATAATTCTGAAATTGAACTTGTAGTTTACAATATCAAAGGTCAGAAAATCAAAACTTTAGCTCAAAATGAATTTACAAAAGGTTCGTATTCAATTATATGGAATGGTGATAACGAATCAGGAAACCCGGTCAGTTCAGGTTTGTATCTATATAAACTAAATGTGAATGGTAAAACTGAAGCTGTTAAGAAATGTTTATTGTTGAAATGAGAAGTGATGCTGCTAACATAGCTGTCCACAAAGGATTTCGTGGCACAGCCAGGACATTAGCAGCAACTAAATAATTTGGAGGAGAAAATGAGAGTTTTATTGATTGTTTTTTATATTCTATTTATTTTAAATCTATCAGCGACAATTATTAATATTCCTGAAGATTTTGATTCAATACAAGAGGGATTAAATTTTGCATCTGAAGGTGACACGATTTTGGTAGCTGAAGGGATTTATTTTGAAAACATAATTTGGCCAGAAGTAAATAGTTTAAAGCTAATTGGCTCAAACGAGAATAATTGTATTATTGATGGTGATTCTTTATCATTAGTTATTTATTTTAGCCAAGAATTAAATGGAATTATTGATTTATCGACATTAATTAAAGATTTTACAATTCAAAATGGTTTTTTCGGTTATGGAGGAGGAATATTTTGTGAAAATTCCAGCCCAAGTTTAAAGAATTTGATTTTAATGAATAATTATGGAGTTGATTATGGAGGTGGGATAGCTTGCTTTGGTTCAAATCCAGATTTGGAGAATTTAACAATCACTAATAATTCAGCTTATTATGGTGGTGGGATCTATTGTTACTTTTCTAACCCATATATACATGATGTACAAATAAATAACAATTCAGCTCGTGCAGGTGGTGGAATATTTTGTGAAAACTCAAGTCCAAATATTGAAAATGTAATAATAAGTTCAAATTCTGCTAATTCCGGTGGTGGAATTTATTGCTGTTGGAGTTCAAATCCAAATATTGAAAATGTAATGATAATCAACAATTCAGCTAATAGTGGAGCTGGAATTTGCTGTCAAGATTCTGACCCAAATCTTACAAATGTAACCATCACTGGCAATTCAGCTGGTGTAGGTGGTGGTATCCTTTGTGAATTAAATTCTAATCCTAATTTAGAAAATGTAACAATAAATAATAATACAGCTTATTATGGTGGAGGAATATTTTGTTGGTTTAATTCTTACCCGATATTTTCATCAGAAAATCGTTGTAATATCTACTCAAATATATATACCAATAGTAGAGGTGCTGGAATGGATATTTTTATTTATGAGTCTCAGTTGCCTGTTATTGATGTTTTCGTAGATACATTCACAGTAATGCGTCCAACAGATTATTATGCATCACCGATTGATAATTTTGCATTTGATATTTTGCATAGTGTAGAAGACAGCTTAATTAATTCAGATGTTTATGTTTCTGTTGAAGGAGATAATTCCAATAACGGTACTTCGCCTGAAACTCCATTAAAAACAATAAAATATGCTTTGTCTCGCATATATTCGGATAGCGTCACTACAAATACAATTCATCTTAGTGCAGGAATTTATAGTCCAACAACAAATGGAGAAAGTTTTCCAATTAAGTGGAGTAATTATGTAAATTTATCAGGGAGCGGAGAAGAAGAGACTATTCTGGATGCAGATAGTACAGCAGGAGTAATGGAATTTTTATCTGTTAGTAATGCATTTATTGAAAATCTGACGATAACTGGCGGTTCAGCTTCTGATGGTGGTGGTATTTATTGTAGAGACCATTCCAGCCCAAGTTTTAAAAACATAATGATAATTGGTAATTCAGCTCAATATTGGGGTGGCGGAGTTTACTGCTTTGATTATTCCAACCCAAGTTTTGTTAATGTAGAAATCACAAATAATTCAGCAACAGGATATATCGCCAGTGGTGGCGGAATTTGTTGTAATAACAATTCTAATCCCAGTTTGTTAAATGTAACTTTAGCAAATAATTCAGCGATAGGACTTGGAGGAAGTAGTGGAAAAGGTGGTGGAATTATATGCCGTGGTGGTTCAAGCCCAATTCTGGTAAATTGTATATTTTGGGATAATCAACCTCAAGAAATATATTTTCAATCAGTTTCATACCCAAATTCTATTACAATTTCTTATTCAGATATTCAAGGTGGGGAAACTGGAATTGTAACAAATAACAATGGTACAGTATATTGGCTTGACGGCAACATAGACGCAGACCCATTATTTGCAGACCCGCAAAATGGTGATTTCCATTTAACCTGGGCTAATTTTCCAATTCCGGATTCTACAATGTCTCCCTGTATTGACGCAGGTGATCCAAGTTCACCTCTTGATCCGGATGGAACCATTGCAGACATGGGAGCATTTTATTTTGATCAGAATCAACAAGGAGTTGAGGATATATCAATTCTCAAACCGAGTAATATTCTTTATCAAAATTACCCCAATCCATTCAATCCCACAACAACGCTATCTTTCTCACTTCCAAACAATAGTAATGTTGAATTATCCATCTACAACATCAGAGGACAGAAAGTAAAACAGCTTGTCAGCAATCAGCTTCCAGCAGGTCAGCATTCGGTAGTGTGGGATGGGAGAGGTGATGATGGTAAATCAGTTTCATCAGGTATTTATTTCTATAAGCTAAAAGTGAATGGAAAGGATAAATCTGTGAGGAAATGTTTGCTGCTGAAATGAAAAAGCAACTGTAAAAAATTATGTACACACTTGCAAGTAGTAAGATTAGGAGATGAAGATGAAGCATATAATATTAATTTTAATGTTTTTACTAACTTCAATTCTTTCCGCTCAAGAATGGATAAGAAACGGTCCATTTTCTGCACATGTTATTTCCCTGGCAATAGCTCCTTCAGACACAAGTGTTATTTATGCTGGAACTTACTGTGATGGGATTTATAAAAGTATAGATGGAGCAGAAAATTGGCTTCATTGTTCGATTGAGAATTTACCTACCTGGGAGGATTCCCTTGATAACTCTCCAACCGTACCTTGCTGGTGGTTTGGTGATTATTATCCTGTTCAATCAATTGCAATTGATCCCACAAATTCTGAACATCTCTGGGTAGGAACCGGCGGGAGAGGACTATTTGAGAGCAATGATGGAGGAATAAGTTGGCAGCAAGCAAATGAAACATTACCCGATTCTATTGATGTCGATTATATTCATATAAATGAAAGTAATCCTGATGAATTGTTTATTGGTGTAAAACCACAGTTTGTTGGACCTCCATCACCATTAACAAATGGTGGTCTATACCATACTATCAATGGTGGAGATAGCTGGGAATTAATTGAAAGTGTACCTAATGGAGATACTTATCATATATCTTGTATTAGTAACGAACCTGGTAATGAAGAACACCTTTATGTTGGGATTAACAGTTCTGGTGAACCCGGTTTTTCCTGGGGACTTATGGAAAGTATTGATGGTGGAAATGAGTGGCAAATAATATCGGATGATTTTTCATTTCATCACCTTTCAATAAATCCCGATAATAATCAGAATATGTGGAGTATAATATATACATCATATCAGGACTTTCTATTGGCTTCTTCAACTGACGGAGGTTATACCTGGACACCTAATCCTGAATTATGGCTCACCAGTTTGTATGCTGATATAGAATATAATTTATATGTAGCAAAAGGATGGGGGAATGCGTCAGCAGGATATGTAAAAAAAAGTAGTGATAATGGTAATACCTGGGTATATATTGATACTTTATGCTCTGGAAGAGGAGTTAGTCTTCGGAATCGTTGTGATGTCAATAGAGAAAATACAAATAATATTTATTTTGGAACGCGTTGTGGCATATATAAATCTAACGATGGTGGATTTAATTGTCAGTTAGAAAAAGATGGTATTAATAATTCTTACATAAAGGAAATAGAATCACATCCTTATAATCCAGATATTGTTTATGCCGGTGGATTCCAGGGTTTATGGAAAAGCATAGATGGTTGTATTTCCTGGCAGCAGGAAAGTGATGAATCTATAAATTCTGTCAAATTTGATCCGCAACATCCGGATACTCTGTATTATGGCGGTCAAAACTTAATGCGCAGCTTTGATGGAGGTTTAACTTTTGAAGATATCAGACATAATGTAGTTGGAGATATAGTTGATATTTCTATTAATCCACAATGCACTAATATAGTATATATCGTTTCTGTTTATTATGGTAATAGAGTTTATAAAACCGAGAATTATGGAGATACTTGGAATTTAATCCATTCTGGAAGTGCAGATTATCCGATGGTTACAATTGATCCAAATTATCCTGATACCCTATATTTCTCTGATTATCGTAGTGTTGATGGAGGGAATACCTGGGAATATTTAATCTCTTCTTATGAAATTATTGGTATTCATCCTCAAAACTCAAACACAATTTATTATTCAGACAGAAATAATTTATGGGTTTCTTATGATTGGGGTGAAACCTTCCATGTTTTGGATACTTATTCAAATTGGACAGTTCCGGTTCCGGCTATAGTTAATTTAGTTTTTGATAAGAATAATCCGGATAATATGTTTTATTGTACTCCTAACGATGGAATTCATTACAGTATTGATGCAGGGGAAAACTGGTTTGTATTAGAAGGGAATTATGAAAAACGCACATTGGATTTTATCCCTGTTTTAGAGGAAAATAAAGTTTATATTGCATCCCATGGAGATGGAGTCTGGATCGGTGAAAATATATCCGTAAGTGTAGACAATGCTATTTTACCGGAAATAATGCAAATGTCCTTACAAAACTACCCCAACCCCTTCAATCCGTCAGGTGCCGGACGCAGTCCTGAAACAACCATAAGATTCTCCACCACGGAGAGCACGGAGAACACAGAGATTCATATCTTTAATGTGAAGGGACAAAAGGTTAAGACCCTTTTGAATGAAAAACTTCCATCAGGTCAGCACTCAATTATTTGGGATGGAAACGACAATAGCAATCAACCAGTCTCATCAGGGATCTATTTTTACAAACTCAAAGCAGGTGAATTCGAAGAAATAAAGAAGATGATTTTATTGAAATAAAGGGAAGCTGCCTGGCTTCATTTTTCCTTCAAAACCTTCCGTTCTGTTGATAACATGCATCTCTATTTTAATTTATCTTTTCGAAAGAGTATAAAACTACATTTTCCAAATTATCTTCTATTTTAGGTCTTTTAGATTTAGTGTGAATTTCTTACTATAAAGGTTGATTAATAATTATCATAATTATTTTGTTTTTTAAAGTACTTGACAAAAAATAAAATATAATTCCTTTCTTGAATAGAAATAAGAGAAGTGCTTTTCACTGTAATTTATATTCATTTTGAAAACATTGAAATTGAATGCTGATACTCATCTTTTTGAAAATCGCACTTCATTTGAAATTCTTTAACACCAGTGAACCATTAAAATATCTCGCACTTCTTTAAATTGCCAGGTTTTAAATATTCAAGAAAGGAGGAGACATGAAGCACATAATAGCTGCTTTGATGGGACTCATAATTATGAGTCCAGTTGTAAGTTTTGCATGGCAAGAAAATGGTGTTGTGATATGCGATGACCTATCTTCACAGAGTAATCCAGTAATTGCATCTGATGATGTTTACGGTGCTATCATAACATGGGTTGATCATAGAGGTGGAAGCTATGACATCTATGCACAGAGGGTAGATTCATCAGGAGTTCGGTTGTGGACACCGGAAAATGGTGTTGTTATCTGCGATACAGCAGGCGCACAGAAATCTTGCAAGATAGTATCAGATGGCTCAAGTGGAGCTATCATAACCTGGAGGAATGATAACTCTGACTGGAATATCTATGCACAAAGAGTGAATCCATTAGGAGAACGCCAGTGGTCACCTTTAAATGGTGTTCTGATATGTGTGGATGATTTTCCCTACTCTTTGTGGCATTATGAGACTATTGCTAGTAGTTCAGGCGAGGCAATCATAGTATGGAAGGATACTGAGGGTGCTGGTGTACCAGGTATAATCTATGCCCAGAAGGTGAGCTCATCAGGGACACTCCCTTGGGGTTCAAGCAGTAAAGTGGTTTCTGATGCATCAGAACATGCAAAGAATCCAGTTGGTGTCGCTGATGGTTCAGGGGGTGCTATTATAGTATGGTGGGACAATAGGGAAGAAAGCCCGGATAACAGTTTTGATATCTATGCACAGAAGATAAACTCGGATGGAAATCGTCAATGGGGTACAACTGACCTCTGCATCTGTAATAATGTTTATGACCAGAAGAATTCTAGTATTGTATCTGATGGTTCAGGGGGTGCTATCATAACATGGGATGATGATGTAAATGGCAATGGTAGTTATTACAAGGTCTTTGCCCAGAGGGTGAACTCATCCGGAATACTTGAGTGGGACTTATCTGGTGTGTGTATCTGTGATGAAATAAGCTTAAATCCCGAAATTGTATCCGATGGTTCGGGCGGTGCTATCATTGTATGGCAGGATTACAGGAGTGGTAGCAATCTTGATATCTACGCACAGAGGATAGATTCGTCAGGAATATCTCAGTGGGGAGTAAATGGTATCTGCATCTGCAATGCAGTGGGTAATCAGACTCATCACAAGATAATCGCAGACGGTCTTGGTGGTGCAATAATAACCTGGGATGATGAAAGAGATGGAAGGCATGATATCTATGCACAAAGAATAGATGGAGACGGGAATATTCATTCTGGTTGGGACTTAAATGGCAACCTGGTATGTGATGTAACGAATTCTGGTTTTACTGGAATTCATCCGCAAATTGTGTACGATGGTTTAGGCAGGACTATCATAACATGGCGGGATTTGAGGAATCCTGACAATAACGGTGATATCTATGCACAGAGGATAACTTCCGAAGTCTCTGTTGGTTTTGATGATACTGAATATCATATAAGAGTAAAACTTTATCAGAATTATCCTAATCCTTTTAATCCGTCAGGTGCCGGACGCAGCCCTTCAACTAAAATTTTATATGCTCTTCCGAAACTCTGCAAAGTGTCACTCAGGATTTATAATATCAAGGGTCAATTGGTTGAAACTTTGGTGGATGCTCAAAAACCTGCCGGGTCTCATACAGTTGATTGGAATGTTGAAAATATGAGTTCAGGAATCTATTTCTATAAGTTGAGAGCTGGTGATTTTCAGGAAGTTAAGAAGATGATATTGTTAAAATAAAGGGAAGCCATCTGGCTTCCTTTTTTCTTCAAAAAACCCGTACTGTTGATAATATGCATGTCTATTTTACTTTATCTTTTCGATAGAGTATAAAACTACATCTACAAAATTATCATAATTATTTTGTTTTTTAAAGTATTTGACAAAAAACAATATATAATTTCTTAATTGCATAGTAATAAGGGAAGTGCTTCTTACTGTAATTTATATTCATTTTGAAAACATTGAAATTGAATGCTGATACTCATCTTATGGAAAATTGTATTTGATTCGTAATTCTTAAATCGTTGTTTATTAACTATTCAAAAAAGGGGGGATTTTATGAAAACCTTATTTTTTGTTTTTGTCTGTTGGATTTTATTTACTTTTCCATTTCCAACTATTATCAATATCCCGCATGACCAGCCAACAATACAGGCAGGGATTAATGTAGCAGTTGATGGAGATACTACCCTTGTTCAACCTGGAACTTATTTATACAAGATTGAAACAGGTAAATTCAAAGAAACCAAGAAAATGATTTTAATCAAATAAAAGGAGGAGAAAAAGATGAAAAAAATCAAGTTTTTAATTATGACTATTTTAATGATAACTGTTACAAATTTATTTGCCCAATGGGAACCTGATATAAGGCTTACTTTCGATCCTGCTCATTCTTATACTTCTCGTAACAATGCACGGTCTGTTGTAGCAATTGGCGATACTGTCCATGTTGTATGGTTTGACGACCGAGAAGAAGACTATCAAATTTACTACAAGCGTTCTATCGATGGAGGGTTAACCTGGGAAGCCGATATCAGGCTAACAGAAGCCCCTGAAGATTCAAAGTATCCCTCTGTTGCGGTTTCAGGCCCAAATGTCCATGTAATATGGCAGGATAAGCGTGATGGAGACTACCAAATTTACTATAAACGCTCTACTGATGGAGGAGTAACTTGGGAAACAGATACAAGACTTACTTATGTGTCTGCCAATACTTGGTATTCCTCTGTTGCATCTTTAAATAATACAGTTAATGCTGTGTGGTATGACAGTCGTGATGGCAATACTGAGATTTACTACAAACGTTCTCCAGATGGGGGATTAACCTGGGAACCAGATATTAGACTTACAAATGATCAGGCCACTTCAAGACGAGCTTCTATAGCGTTGTCTGAGACTTATGTTCATGTAGTATGGGAAGATGATCGTGATGAAGATTATTATCAGATTTATTATAAGCGCTCTCCAGATGGAGGAGTAACTTGGGAAACAGATACAAGACTTACAAATACCCTTGACGATATATATTATCCCTGTATTGCTGTTTTAGGTAGCATCGTCCATGTCGTATGGTATGACAATCGTGATGGAGACAGCGAGATTTACTACAAACGCTCTAATGATGCCGGTATAACCTGGGAAACAGATGTTAGACTTACAAATGACCCTGCTTCTTCTAACTATCCTTCTGTTACGGTTTCAGGCTCAAATGTCCATCTGGTATGGCGTGACACACGAGTTGGAGATAATGAGGTTTACTATAAACTCTCCATTGATGAAGGAACAACTTGGGGACCTGATGAAAGACTCACTTATAATCCTGCTAATTTGAAATATCCCTGTGTTGCGATTTCAAACTCAACCGTCCATGTAGTATGGCAGGACATCCGTGATGGAAACTGGGAGATCTACTATAAGCATAATCCAACAGGGAATGTAGGAATTGATGATCACGAATCTTTGCCAATTGACTTAACCTATCTGCAGGTCACCCCCAATCCATTCAATCTATCAACGACCATTCGTTACTATCTGCCAGAAGCAAGTGATATGGTGATAAGAATTTACAATGTGAAAGGTCAGTTGGTAAAAATCCTTGAAAAAGATAAAATGGAAGCGGGTATTCATTATGTGGTCTGGAATGGAAAAGACTCTAATGGCAATCGAGTCAGTTCAGGAATCTATTTCTATAAACTGAAAACTGGTGATTTTCTGGAAGTTAAGAAGATGATCCTTCTTCGTTAAAACTTCCTCTTAGCCTAAAGTTTCAGAGGATAAAACAAAGGAAAAATTTTAATTAAATAGGTTAAGTCTAATTTATGAATAAAAAGAGAAAAAAGAGGAATTTGTAAGGCAGTGACATTAAAGGAAATAAGATTATTAACAGAACTAAAAATAGGGGAGATGAAAAAAAAATGTAAATTTCTAACCATGTTTTTCTTTTAAAAAAACAGTATAAAGCTGATCTTTCTCTTTAAACTCATCCCCTGTAGAAATATTCAGCGATCTGATTTCACAGGGTAAACTGCTGCCTGCACCGCCATAGTGGTAACGAAGGCGTGTCCTTCTCTTTTTGATGAGAATATAAAAGATATTCCAAAGAGAAGGAACATAAGAAAAATTGGAAGAAAAATATAAAAAAAGAAAAAAATAGCAACAAGTCATCCCTCTCTTGTGATAAAGAGACCGTGTCAGGCTTCCGTCAGTTGCCGGATTAAAATTTGACTGAGGGACCGAGGGTGAGTTAGAAAATATTTAAAAAATTGAAGTGGAAAATGTTAGAAAAGAATCAAAATAATAAATATAAAAAAACTAAAAAAAATTAGTCTGATATTAGGCTAAAAAATTAAATAAATGGAGGTTAACATGAAAAAAGAAAAAATGTTAAGGAGAAATATCCAAATCAGACCTACTTGTGGCGAGAGAAATCAACTCAGATTGGGTAAAAAGAAAATCAATATTACTGTCATGGCAGCATTAATCCTGGCAATATTCGTATTTCCACAGATTTGCCTGAGCGACCCTTATGATATTACAATGGGTACACCTTACGAATATGATGAAGAAAAGGGTGGAAGGAACAATATTATGTCCAAGATAGATGACTTCCATTATCTCTGTCTTTATGCGGGTTATACCGGCATGGCAGTGATACTAACTGTAGATCCTGATGATTGGTCGATTACCACGGAAACATCTTATCAATATGATGAGGATGGAGATTATATGGGATTATCCATAATAGATACAACTCATTATCTCATTACTTATTGTGGCGGTTATGAGGAAGCCTATGCATCTGTAATTAGTATAGATCCTGCAGATTGGTCCATCACCACAGAAACGACTATCATGTATGATTATGAATTTGGATATTATAATGCTTTATCCAAAATTGATGATACTCACTATCTCGGTGTTCATAATATGTGGGATGTTACCGGAAAAGCTGGAATTTTTACTGTTAATCCTGATGCCTGGTCAATTACTTATGGAACGGAATATATTTTTGAGCCGCAAAGTGGATTTGATTTTATGTTATCCAGAATAGATGATACCCATCATATCTGCGTTTATCCCTCTCAATACGAAGGTTATATCGCTAGAGCCGTCGTATTAATTGTTGACTCAAACAATTGGACTGTAAATACAGCAGTAGAACCTTTAACATTTGCTACAAATTGTGATGCTTATTCTTTCTTATCAAGGATTGACGATACTCACTTTCTCTGTGCTTATCAAGGTCCGGATTCCGACGGCTGGGCAGTAGTACTTACTGTAAACACTATTGATTGGTCGATTAGCATGGAAACACCTTTTGAGTATGATGATCAACTTGGTGGTGAGCCTAACTTAGTCAAGATAGATAGCACTCATTTTCTCTGTGCTTATAAAGGTGAAGACGCTGATGGATATGCAGTTGTTTTAACTGTGGATCCTGATGATTGGTCGATTAGTAAAGAAACACCTCTTGAGTTTGATGAAATGAGGGCAGATTATCCTTATTTATGCAAGATAGATGATGCTCATTATCTCTGTTCTTATGAGGGACCTGGTCTTGATGGGTGGGCAGTTGTATTGAATGTAGAGCTTCCTGGAGTGGGAGTAGCAGAGGATGAAATTATATCTAACATTTTCAGACTTTCTAACTTTCCAAATCCTTTCAATCCCGCTACAACTATTTCTTTTAATATTTCTCGCAAAGACGCAAAGCGAAGTCCGGCTTTTGACGGAAACGCAAAGATTGAAATTTATAATATCAAAGGTCAGAAGATAAAGAAATTAGAAATTAGAAATTTGAAATTAGGAATTAATGAGGTTGTGTGGGATGGTACTTATGATAATAATCTTCCGGTTGGAAGCGGAATTTATTTCTATAAATTAAAAGCAGGTGATTTCGAAAAGATGAATAAGATGATCCTGATGAAATGATCTGCAATGAACTTTCCGAAACTTCTTAGGAATGTCATTCCCGCGAAAGCGGGAATCTAAGGTTTAAAAGCTTTTTCTTCCTGCTGAACCTTTTCAATGGTTGAAATCAGGGTTGTCAGCATAACCATTGAAAAAGTCTATTTGAGAGAATTCCTCTGTGGGTAAACTATTTTCAAGGTAAAAAATGGAATTTGGAAACGAGCGGAAAATATATTTATCGTGTGATGTTTTAGATTTTTTTGGTAAATAAAAATAAAAGTTGACATATCTCTCCTTTTTTAATGAGAGTGTTTTGTGATTTAAGATTTTAATTAACATTTTAAAAAAAATTAGGGAGGAGAGATGAAGAAAAGCACACTGCAAATCATGTTGTTGCTGTTTATTTGTTTTAGTAATGTATTTTGTTGGGCTCAATGGTCTGTGCCTATTAATGTCGAATTTACTATTTCGCCTAATAAAGAAGTCTCTTATCCAGGTGATGAAATTAATGTTAATGTACATGCCTACTTCGATAGAGAACTTCTTGAAATCGAGAAAGGCAAGGAATTTCTTATTATTGGACGATTCACTGAAGGATGTTCAATACAAAC
>SDBT01007447.1_pt1 | contig 18003 bp, 10 predicted proteins | sample 2277101 | NCBI WGS metagenome assembly SDBT01 (sample SAMN10404973, study PRJNA504765) | marine sediment metagenome | isolation source: marine sediment core GS10_PC15, 103 cmbsf | place: Arctic Ocean: Southern Knipovich Ridge | collected 2010 | reverse complement strand
CGCTTATACTGGCCGTACATAAAGCCGATTTCGCGGCCGCCAACGCCGATATCGCCGGCTGGTACGTCGGTGTTCGGGCCGATGTGACGGCACAGCTCGGTCATAAAGCTCTGGCAGAAACGCATAACTTCGGCGTCGCTCTTGCCCTTGGGGTCGAAGTCGGAGCCGCCCTTACCGCCGCCCATAGGCAGGGTGGTCAGGGCGTTCTTGAATACCTGTTCGAACCCGAGGAACTTGATCATACCGAGGTAGACCGTGGGGTGGAAACGCAGGCCGCCCTTATAGGGGCCGATAGCGCTGTTGAACTCGACGCGCATACCGCGGTTGACTTCAACTTCGCCCTTGTCGTTGGTCCAGGGAACCCGGAACATAATTACCCGTTCCGGTTCGGTGATCCGTTCCAGAATCTTGGCTTCGAGGTAGATAGGATTGTCGGTAACAAAATCACCGATAGATTCGTAGACTTCCTCTACGGCCTGAAGGAATTCGGGCTGATGCGGATCGCGAGCCTTCACCTTCTCGTAAATCGCTTGGACTTTCTTATGCATACAAATATCCTCCTGGGATATATGGGGAACCGTTTAAAACGACTCCCCATCTGCTCTTTGATACTACTATATATAATTGCTTAATTTGCTTCCTACAAATCATCGGGCGGCATCGCGATGAAGCCCTTCTCCATCATCATATGGGTCTCCGCGCGCGCCTGCTTGATAATCGTATCCGCCATCTGGAACAGCTCTTCTTCGCTGTACTTCAGGCGGGCGACGCCCTGCTCGATAGCCTTCATACCGACCGCGGTCGCTTCTCTGGGGTATATTTCCCAGTCGTCCATCGTCGGTACCAGGTATTCCTCGTCGAACTTATCCTTCTGGTTGTAGGCGTGGTCGGCCAGCGCGTAGGCGGCGGCGATGCACATCTCGTCGGTAATCGTCGTAGCCTGAACGTCGAGCGTACCCCGGAAGATACCGGGGAAACCCAGGCTGTTGTTTACCTGGTTAGGGAAGTCGGAGCGGCCGGTCGCCACGATACGCGCTCCCGCCTCTTTGGCGTCCCAGGGCCAGATTTCGGGCAGCGGGTTGGCGCAGGTGAAGACTACGGCGTCGTCGGCCATCGAGGACACCCATTCCTTCTTGACCGTACCCGGCTCGGACTTGGAGAGCGCGATGAGAACATCGGCCCCTTTCACGCCTTCCGTCGGGTCGCCGGTGAAACCCCACCTGTTGGAGTGCTTGCACATATGCGCTTTCTCTTTCCAATTGGGGTCGTTGATAATATCGTCGCGGTCTTTGTTCAGCGCGCCTTTGGAGTCGTACATCACGATGTTCTCGATGGGGACTCCGGCGGCTATCATCATCCGCGAAATCGCGATATTCGAGGCTCCGGCCCCTATCATAGCGATTTTCGCGCCGTCTATTTTCTTTTCGACGATGCGTAGAGCGTTTATCAGCCCGGCGACCGTAACCGCCGCGGTACCCTGCTGGTCATCGTGCCATACCGGAATACGGGCTTTTTTGCGTAACGTGTCGAGGACTTTAAAACACTTGGGCTGGGCGATGTCCTCGAGGTTTATCCCGCCGAACACCGGCTGCAGTTTGAGTACGAAGTCTATTATCTCGTCGGCGTCTTTGGTATCCACGCAAATCGGGAAGGCGTCTACCCCACCCAGATACTTGAACAGGATGCCCTTGCCCTCCATCACCGGGATGGCGGCTTCGGGGCCGATGTCGCCCAGTCCCAGCACCCGGGTACCGTCGGACACGACCGCAACGAAGTTGGCTTTGTTAGTGTGCTTGAACACTGTGTCCGGGTTGGCCTGGATGTCTTTGCAGGGGGCGGCGACGCCCGGGGTATACCATATCGCGAAGTCGTCGAAGTCGCGGATAATGCACTTGGGAGTTACCTGTAGTTTCCCCTTGAAGAAGGGATGCAGCTTCATCGCGTCTTCGGCCGGTTTGCTCGCTTTCGCGATTAACTCTTCTTTGGTCATTTTCTCGTCGCTCATTAGTAGCTCCTCACGGTATCGACGTAAGGCTATGTAATATAAAGGATTACGTCCTGTTTGTGATATTTATAACAAATTAAGGAATACCTTATAACATAGGATTTTGGGCTATGCAAGGGTTTTTACAGGGAGACTAAATTTTCTTCAGGGCGGGGATTGATGGTGGGGATGGTGAGGATTTTAATAGGCCACGGAGTAACACGGATTTGATGGATTTACGCGGATATATACGTTCGTATGCTTAAGAAAAAACCCGCCGAAGCGGGCTTTGCGATAAGCGTAAATCTCATTACTTAAAAGACGTTTTAATCTCGCCATTAGAGTGGCGCTTCAATCCTGTATAGTTTTCCTGCCGCCATAAAGTATACATACCCGTCCGGACCCCATTCCGCTTGTTCGATTATCTCGTACGTTATGTCGTTATGCGGCGGATTCGGCCTGGAATATCCAACGCTAGCCATCGTCATCTGTTTGAACTCCCCCGTCTTTATCTCATAGGTCCATAGCTCGAAATCATCGTAAGCACAAGTAGTGAAAAGGATAGAGAATAATAAATACTTGCCGCAGGGCGACCAATCGAGAACCTCGGCGTTGTAGTAAGTATAGTTTTCCCTGATCTCAATCGTATAATCCGAACCGTCGGTTCGAATATAACTGAGCTGTAAGCCCCATTCTATCCAATCGCCGTGCAGCATCTGCGAATCGGCTATCCACTCGTCATCCGGCGATACACCGGGAAAATAACCATAACTTCGGTCGTCGAATTCAGTTAATATCGTAGTGGTATCGGTTCCTAAATCGTATAGCGCGAGATTGGTCCCCATCGGACCCTCGATCGGTTTCAATCGTAAATATACTAATATATCTTCGTTATTAAACCAACGCCCGGCCCAATCCGAAGTATTACCGTCCAGTACGGCCGGACGTATATCTGAACCGTCGGGCCGGATTAAATATATATTGCAGACACCGGGGCCGTCGCTGGTCGTATAGGCTATCCATTCGCCGCTGGGCGACCACTTAGGCCTCGACGTATCGTCTTCTCGTAGTACGTTTGACTCCATAGAATCCAGGTCAAGAACGACAAGGCCGTATGGGTAGCTTTCTTCTGGCAGATTGACATTGAAAGCTACCGATGAAGCGTCCGGCGACAAAGTCGGGTGAAATAACCAGGAATCCCAATCGTTCTCGGGGTCATAGACCAATTCCCGGCCGTCGTCGCCGCGGGCCGTTTCCAACCTATTTAACGAAATATCCTCGCTACAGTTGGCCGATAGGCAAGCGATCACTATAATCAATATTAAAAGTAACTTTTTCATAATGATTGAAAGGCGTTCAGCGAGGTTGGACCCAATCCCGACCCCGCTGATTTAAGTTCCTCTATTTGAGTACCATTTTACGAACAGCGCTCTCGCCGCCAACTTCCAACTCGTAGAGATAAACACCTGAACTAACCGCTTTAGCTTCTCTATCCCAGGTTATTGAATATTCGCCGGCTCCGTTTATCGGTTCATCGTACCCTGCTACTCGCCGTCCCATTATATCATAAATGCTTAATTTCGCAACGGACGCGTTGTTTTCGCCGCTGACCGCGATAATAAAACCGGCTTCGACCCCGGGAACCTCGCTGGCCGCACAGAGGATATCGTAGGCAAAGGCGCTTCCGGCTATGGCCAAAATTAATGCCGCTAGAATTATTAATCTAGACATACTCCTCCTTTGCATAAGTTATAGTGGATTCTCTAATTAGAGTATAGCATTATGTTTTTTTAAACAAGGTTTATTCTGCAGATAATTAAATCAACTAAATTTTATTAGAAACGTTGAAATCATATATAAACGCTCTCGTTTTCGCCCTTGCCCCCGGCTCGATTATATCTTAACATAGTCCGACTTAAACGGAGGCGGTTGGTATATTCGTAGGGTCGTACATTGATGTGTGACCACCGAAATTAAAGTAATAGCGAATTCGTATTATATGATTTATTGTGGCCAGACCTGAAGGTCAGGCCCTACGGGAATAACGAATATAATATTCGTAGTTAATCTACGGATCAGGGGTATCCGAATATGAAGAAGCTGATAGCGTTGATATTAGTTATAAACTCGCTGGCGGGCGCGGACATCCTACTTCGCGTCGAAGTGGGCGATATTGACGGCCTGGAGCAGTTTCGTTCCGGGCAAAACCTCCCGGTCTACTACTGGCAGGGGAATGCTTACGTTCGAGCCGAAGATATGAACTTCGTTGATTTCCGAGGTTTTGACTATGAAGAGGTAACACGAGCGCGCGACGATAGGGTGTTCATCGTCATTCCTGACGTATCCGGCTACGAACCTTTGCCGTATTTGGAGAAGGGCGCCGCTGGCGGCGGTTGTACCTACTACGTAGTTAGCGAAGAGGCCGCGAAGACGATAATTCCCGCTTTCGCCAACTCTGTGCTAACCCGGCCGGCTATCATCCACGACGACGGTTTGGGCCGGGCTTTCGGCGATGAGCTGGACATAGACAAAGCCCGTGCCGCCGATATGGTTGACCGGAATCGTCTAATGGCAATCGTTACTCACCTCTCCGGCTACCACAGCCGTTACGTCGGCTACCCGGACAACTTGGCCGCGTGCAACTGGATAGAGGGCGTTTTCGACGACAACTTCCGCTGCACTACCGAGCTCGACTATTTCGAGGCCGACCCGCCCGGCAGCTACGGGCCGTATACCGTCCCGAACGTATTGTGCACTTTACCGGGGATAACCTCGCCCGATGAGTACGTGATAGTTTGTGCCCATTTGGACAGCTACGATCCGGAATGTATAACAAACCCGAATGCCCCCGCCCCCGGCGCTGACGACAACGCCACCGGCGTGGCGGCGGTAATGGAGGCGGCGCGGATACTCTCGAACTTTGCGTTTGACCGCTCCATCATCTTCGCCGCCTGGAACGCTGAGGAAATCGGGATGGTGGGCAGCGACTATTACCTCGGAAACGCCTACGATGACGGGATGAATATCTATTGCGGCCTGAACGGCGACGTTCTGGGATATGACCCTGATGAGGTTAAGGATTGTACCGTGATTAAAGGCGGTAACGATAACGAGTTCTTTCAAATACTCGGCGATAATATCGAGGACCACACCACGCTTGAATGGGAACTCAGTTACAGCGGTTATTCGGATCAAACGTCGTTCTGGAAGTACGGTTATGATGCGACGGCGTTGTATGAAGGTATAGGCGACGGGAACCCGGTGATTAATACCAGGGATGATGTGGTAGACCTTATACATCCCGAGTTTTTCGAGCAAGTGGTGCGCGGCTTCGTAACCGCGGCTTTCGAAATCGCCGGGCCGAACGGATCGCCGTTTATCTGGGTACGACGCCCCGGCCCGCAGGGAGATAAAGCGGGCCGGCAGTATGAGATAGGCTGGTTTGACGTAGATATTGACGACGCCTTTATAGATGCCGAGATATCGCTTTATTACGATGTTGACGACGACGGGTCGAACGGTATCCACATCGCCTCCGGCATCGCCCAGAACGACGAGGGCAATAGCGGCGGTTATATGTGGGACGTATCGAACATCCCCGAAGGCCGCTATTATATTTATGCGATCATAGACGATGGGATAAAACAGCCAGATACTTCGGTCAGCGAGGGGACTTTGCTCATTACTCGGGCGACACCGCATATCGTAGCCTATCCCAACCCGCTACGGATAAGCGATGGGAATTCCCAATTGAATATGACCGGGCTGGCTGCGGGCGACCTGGTTTCGCTGTACAATATTAGCGGGCAAAAAGTATACGAGGGGATATCGCGGGGCGAGAACTGGGCCTGGCTTATTCCCGACGTTATCTCCAGCGGGGTCTATCTGTATTCCGTAAATTCGGTCGTTACCGGCGAAATCCTGCGCGGAAAGTTCGCGATAATCAGATAAAAAACAACCCGTACCGGCTATCTCCAGATAGCCGATTCCTTATCATCGATTTCGGGCCAACTGGAGTTAGTCGATACGTTCACATAATTTGTAAATAAGGTTTAGCAGTTATGAAATCGTTATATAAATATTACGGTTGTCTAATATTTTCGTTCGGCCTATCGTTATTGATCGCGCTAGGCTGCGGCAAAAGCGAGGATAGCGATTACGTCGAGTTGACCGAAAGCTACGTGGCGATGGGCACCGATATCGGCATAACCGCTCTAGCCGCCGACGAACTGACGGCGAAGCAGGCGACCGAAAACGGCTTTCTCGCCATCGACTACGTTAATACTATCGCTTCGACTTACGACCCGGAGTCGGATATAAGCAGGGTAAACCTCGCTCCCGGCGAGGATATGACCTCCGTTTCCGGCCAGTTCATCGAGTTGCTTATTTATAGCTTCTCGGTCGCCGACGCTACCGGAGGCCGCTTCAACCCGGCGATTATGCCGCTGGTTGAGCTTTACGGCTTAAAGACACCCGAACCGCGCATACCGGAAGATACTGAAATCGAGGAAGCTCTACCTCTGATAGACTATTCGGTTTTCGAGGTGTCAGAAGAACTCGGTATGGTTACCAAACCTGTTGACGGGATGACGCTTGACCTATCCGGCGTCGCGAAGGGCTGGGCGGTAGACCGGGCGGCCGAGGAGATGATGGAGAGCGGCGCCGCCGCTGGATTGGTCGAAGCCGGGGGAGAGGTGCGATGTTGGGGCGGCGACCTGCGCGGCAAGCCCTGGGTGTTGGCGATAGCTCACCCCGGCGGCGATGGTATCTGGGGTACTTTCGAGTTGGAACGGGGTTCGGTAGCCACCAGTGGGAACTACGTGCAGAAGTTTGAGTACGAGGGTGTAGAGTTCAGCCATATCCTGGACCCGACGACCGGTAAACCGGCGGACGGCCCGGCCAGCGTTACGGTGTTGGCCTCCGACTGCGCCGCCGCCGACGCCTGGGCTACCGCCCTGATGACCTTGCCCGCCGAAGAAGCTCTATCGCTGGTAAATGCAAACGACGAGTTAGAGTGTTATATACTAGACGAGACAGGTGAGGGCGAGTATAAGGTTTATAAGAGTGGGGGGTTTGAGGAAGTATTATCTAACGATTAGCCTAATAAAACGACGGGCGCGCTGCCCGTCGTTTTTGCGTTACATCGGTAACATCTCATTTTTCGATAATTTTAACCCCTCGATCCGCCAGTTCTGATATCATTACCTCGCAGGGGACGGCTTGCTCCGGGGTTAACGCACCGGGGGCGGTTTCGCCCCGGCCCAGCCACAGCGCGGTTATGGCTACCGGATAAGCGGTGCAGCGCATCATAGCGGTTATACCGTTCTTCTCGTCGGGATAGTCTATCAGTTCATAGCCAATGATTTTTTCCGCGCCGTCCTTTATACCGGCGGCCATCGCTCTTAACAGAATAACGTCCTCGTCGGTGGACCCCAGCTTGCGGGTAAGCGCGGCAGCCAGGCAATCGCGCGGTACACTATAGCTGCACCCCGTGCTATTAGACTGCTTCTGGCTGAAGAAACCGAGGTAGCGCAGCAGCGACATCTGCTCGCAGTGTCCCCGGTAGCGTATCGTCTTATAATCCAGCTCTTTAACCTGTCCGTTATAGGTGCTGGGCAGAGTGGATGAACCGCCGGAGGTGTGGAAGGCTTCTAACCCGGGAAAGCCGTTAAAATCTACCGTCTCTAACCCGGTCAACGGTTCTACCTCGGCGATTTCGTAGTTCTCCAGTACCCGGCACAACTCGTCGTATTCGTTTATAAGCCCGTAAACCGAGAAGGATAGCGCGTAGTTTAGCGGCGGTTCGGGATGTTGAGGCAGTCCGCCCACCCGCAGCCGCACCTCGTTGGCTTCGTCCAGTTTGCCGATAAGCCCGGCGGCGAGGACGTTTACCAGGCCCGGGGCCAGGCCGCAGTCGGGAACGATGGAAACCCCGGCCCGTTTAGCCACACCGTCCAGCCCTAGTTCCTGCTCCACTACGGCGTTGTTGCCCCCCATATCGCAGAAGTGGCAGTTCCCCGCCATCGCCGCTTTCGCCAGGTAGAAGTTAAAGCGGTAAGGCGCCGCCGAGACTACGACGTCATAGCCCTCGAAAACCCGGCCCAGGTGTTTTTCTCCGGATGCGTCCAATTTGATTGCTTTACCGTGCCCGGGTGCGAAGGTTTCAACGACGCGCTGTGCTAATTCCAATTTGACGTCGGCGACCAGGATGGATTCGACTTCGTCGCGCTGCGCCAGGTCGAATACTACCGCGCTCCCCATTCGACCCGCTCCTACTACCGCTATTCTCATATAATCATCCTAAAAATCGTTTATTAGTTATTCTAATCGTGCAAAACCGCGTCGAGCCGGGATATATCCAAACTGACGGTCTCCGGTACCGCCGCGAATATCAAACTGACCTCCGCCACTTCCATCCCGGTAATATCCCGCAAGGCGGCCGCGTAGTGCGCCATTTGGGTGTTGTATGTATCAGCGCGCGCCGCTAAGTCCTCCGCTTTAGCCGCGTCGCTCTTGTAGTCGGCTATGTATAACCTTCCACCTATAATATATACCAAATCGACCACGCCTTCAACCAATTTTCCGTCCCGGGGATAGACGAAATTCAGTTCGCGGTAGGTTTTGTCCGCGTCGCGCGCTGCGACAAGCGGGGAGGAGGCAAGGCAGTTGCGCGCCATCTCCGTTATCCTCTCGATTTCGGGTTCGCATTTGAACTCGTTTACCGCCGTTTCTACCAGTTCGGTTGAGGGTTCCGGGATGCTGAAGTCGACGTTTTCCATTATATAATGCAGGGCATTTCCTATGCGCCGGGGCATATCGCGCGGGCGTTCGTCGCGCTCGGCATCTTCGGAATGCTTGGCTTCTATGCTATGCCCCAGCGCCGAGGGGTTGATTATTCGTGTGGCCGCGCTTTCGATTGCGGTTGACGCTGTGTTCATCCTCGATTTCCATCGCTCGTACTCGTCGGCTATATCCGGGGCATCCTTTTGAACGTCTAACTCCCTTTTTATGCGGTCTAATTCGAGATAAGCCGCCCCGTCGATAACCTTCGCATCGAGGTAGTCCCCGGCCTCGGGCAGCAGGTATTTAGCGTAAGTCTTATCCCTGCCCTCCTCCGGAATGAACGCAGGGAGTATCAGGTAGTCGCGAGCCCGGGTGGCGGCTACGTAAGCCAGGCGTACCCTTTCCGCGTCGAGATAGTTTTTTATAATTTCTGTATGCTCCTTATAATTTGCAGTATAGATATCCGCTTTCAGGGCGAGTGATATCTTCGGTTCATCAGACTCGCCCTCGCGATAGTACAGCAGGCCGGGCGCTTTAATCCCCTGGAAGCCGTTTATCAGGTTGGGCAGGATAACGACGTTGTACTCCAGCCCCTTGGCGCTGTGCACCGTGTTGAGTATCACGCTGTCGCCGGACGAAGCCGGAGTATCGCCCTCGTCCTTCACCGCCGAGAGTTTCCGGAACCAGCGCACCAGCCCCGGCAACGTCGCAACTCCCGAAGCTTCGCTCTGCCGCGCCATCTCCTGCAAGCGATTTAGGTTATACACCGCCCTGCCGCCGCCGTAACGGGTTTTATGCAGAGGCCGGTTCATCGTTAGCTCGAACAGACGGCTTAAAACGTATGAGGGCTGGGCCGCAACCGAAAGGGAGCGCAACTCCCGCATTATCTCGAAGCAATCGGCGATAACAACGAGCGATTTTCCGTCGCATCGGGTATAGTCGAAATTGCCCCCCGCCGCCCGGTAGCGCACTAAATCGGCGTCGGATGCGCCGAAGAACGATGAGCGCAGGGTGCCTACCATCGACGCATCATCGTAAGGATCGGCCAGCGCGGCCATTATTGATATTAGCTCGTTTACTTCGGAGCGCCCGAAATAGGCCTTATCCCGGTATAGCTCGTTGGGTATACCGGCGCGGTGCAGGGCCTCCTCGTAATAAGCGATGGGCGAAGTGCTGAAGAATAGCAGAGCGAAATCGCCGTAACCGGCAGGGCGGGCGGTTCCGTCTTTATTGTGGACTTGCAGTCCTTCCTCTATTGAGCGCCGGATGTATCCCGCGACGAAGGCCGCTTCGGCGCGCTGCCATTCGGACTTCTTTAGCTTTCCGTCTTTGACGCCGTTGTAATCGGCGACTACATCCTCGCCGCATTCGGCGACGATAACCGAGGGTTCGCTCTCTTCGCGGTGGGCGTTTAAGGAAATATAATCGGCTTGCATTTCGCCCCCCGTCATCTGCGACTCGAAGCGATGGTTTACCCATTCTATAACCGAGGGACGACAGCGGAAGTTCTCGATTATTTCTACTTGCTCCCCAATCAGGTCAGCTGCTCTGTTGTAAATCGCGATATCAGCGCGGCGGAAACGGTAAATCGACTGCTTGGGGTCGCCCACCAGAAACAGCTTTCCCGGTTGCAGCTTAACCTCGCGCCAGTCGTCGGCGTCGGGGGAGGCTTCGGCCAGGTAAAAGGCAATCTCGGCCTGGATGGGGTCGGTGTCCTGGAACTCGTCCACCAGTATGTAGTCGAAACGCTTTTGAAAGTAGCCGCGTACCTCGCGGTTGTCGCGCAACATATCCCGGCAATATATCAGGATATCGGTGAAGTCCAATAGGCCGCGCTTCCGCTTCTCCTCCTGGTAGAATGCGACGTATTCGTTGAGCCTGCTCGCGACGTTGCCCGCCGCCCAAGCGAGTAAGTCGGCTCGCAACTCGTTTATCCGCGCATAGCAGTTAGCTAATACTTCAATAACTCTTTTCTTCTCCTTCCAGTTGCTTTTCTGCCCTTTATTGGCCGGATTAGTAGGAGGAGAAGCGGTAATTTGATGAACCACGTTTTCGGGATTACGCAAAATATCCGCGAATATTATCCGATAACTTTTTAAAACGACGTATAGGTTATCCTCGATATCGGCGCATTCGGTAGATAGTTCGGCGCATAAAGCGTCGTTGACATCGGCCAGTGAGAGTAAATCTTTTGTAATATCAGGTTTTTCGGCCCCGAAAGCGCCCGCCAGAATATCCCGGTCTGATATGAAAATGTCGGCGGCTTTCTTCAGGCTGTTCAAAGTCAAACCGGCAGCAAAAAGTATTTCGAGCGGTTCGTCACGGGTGTCCGACAGGTTATCCAGCAGCCAGCGTTCCCAGCAGTGCTCCAGGATTTTATCCTTCTCGACTCCATCTATTATATCGGCCACCGGGCTGATCCCGGCTTCGACCGGCCGCTCTCTTATCAGGTTGAGGGCGAAACCGTGTATGGTGGTAATCTGGGCCCGCTCCAGCCGGTCATAGGCCGCTTGCAGTAACGTTTTCTCCTCCCCAACGATTTTGTTGAGTTCGTCGCGCACCCGGGCTTTCATCTCGGCGGCGGCTTTCTCGGTGAAGGTAATCGCCGCCAACCGCTCCGGTTTGAACGGTTTCAATTCGCCGCCGTGAGAATCCGGGTCGCCGCCTCTTAAGATGTTGATGATGCGGTCTACCAGTATGGTTGTCTTGCCGGTTCCGGCGCCGGCCTCGACCAACATACTACGCTCCAGCCCGTCGTCCAGGCCGGAGGCGTAATTACGTTTATCCTGATCTATGGGTTGTCGTTTACTCATCGAAGTCGTTTTCCAGCATTCTGCCGTATGAGACTGCGGGAGGCGTCTCCTGTTTCCTCGATACTAAATGATCGCTGACCGGGCGGCAAACGGCCACCCAATCGCATTTATTATACTCGTCGCCGCATTTCTTGCCCAGGTTCGCCAGGTAACCGGTCTCGATAAGGCGCAGCAGTTCCGCCAGTTTGCGTTTAAACATCACGAGATCGGCGTACAATGCCTCGCCCGATAGCTCTCTCGTTGTATTCTGGTAGATGTAGCTGTAAAGCGCATCTACCGACGGAATCTCCGTCCCCGTCAAATTTGCTGCCGCCAATAGATAGATAGGGAGTTGAAGCGTGTTATAAGCAGAAATAGTCGGATTCGATACCGGCGACGACTTGCCGGATTTATAGTCTATCGCCCGCACTTCGTTTTCGCCCAAATCTACTCGGTCTATTTTGCCGGAGAACAGCAGTTCCCGGTCGCCCAGGTCTAGCCTATACGGATCGGTCGTGGACTTCGGATCTTCTTCGTCGCCCCGCCCCCGGTACCCGAAACGCAGCTCGAAATGGGCCGGGATCATATCGGCGTCGGATGCGGCTTCGGCGGCTACGTAGGCGGTAATCGCCCGTTCAATATCCCGTTTCGCGGTCTCCCAGCTAAGCGGTAAGCCGACTATTCCGCCTCGCTCCGCTTCGGCGAAGCGTTTCGCGCAAATTTCGCTTAAGATATTTTCGTATTCGTCGAGGAGCTCTCGGCTCAGTGGTAAACCGTCGGAATCGCGCAGGCTCGAATAGAAATCGAACAATATACTATGAACCAGATTGCCCTTATCCATCGCGGTCAACTCGAACACCTTGTCCGCCTCGGCCGGTTGCCTTAGCTTAAGCACGCTCGACAGGAAGAATTTGAAGGGGCAATCGAGGTAGCTCTCCAGTACGGTTGGGGACAGCGGTTCGCCCCAGCGTAGCGATTCCTGAAGCGCGGCCACGGCTTCCGCGTTGCTTAAGCAACCATCGTACTCGGTCAGGGCCGTAGAATATCTAGCCCGGGCTAAGCCCTGCCCCCTTTGAAAATACGGGTTGGATGCCGTTAGAATAGATGCTGAAACGTCGGGGGCTTCGCCGGCGGCAGACAGGAAAAACCCTTCGGGAGACAATGCTTCGTCGTAACCGGGTGTCGGCCCGCCGTAGTCGCGGTAGAAATCCTGCAGTGAGTATCGCTTTCCGCGTAGCTTTCCCAAAGCCGTGAGTAGGTAATACGACGGTACTTTGGGGTGCAGCGCGTTCTCCTCGGCGCAGGGGCAGCAAAGGTATAACCGTTCTTCGGCGGTATGGAGTACGCTCCAGAAAAGCGCTTCGTCTATATCGGTGTCGTCGCAGTGTAACGGTATTTTGGCGTACTTATCGGTTTGTTTGTTCAACTCTTTTCGTTCATCATCTAGTAAGATTGGATCCTGGCGGTATTTGCGGGGGAGGCTCCCTTCAACCAGGCCGAGAACGAACACGGTGTCGAAACGCAAGCCGCGCGCCAGGCGTATATCGAGAACGCTCACCCCGGACTTCCCGAAGGAGCCTTTGGGTTCGGTTTTACCCTCGATTAGCGCCACGGCGTTACTAATAAACAGAGATTTACCTGCATCCGTGCCGCCGATCTCCAATTGGTCTAATTCGGCTAATTGCTCGATATGCTCTAACAACTCGTTGTAACCGGCGGGCGCTGTAAATATTCCGTCCACTATCGCGCGGAGCAACGAGCAGAAGTACTCCCATGAATTTATTTTAGGGGCGTCGAAATCGCCCAGGTATTTGAATAGCTTACGCGATAACTCGCGCAGCTCCTTGGCCGCTTCTATTTCGGTTTCTGACTCTTCGGTTTCGCATTCATCGTCATTCCGTCGCGCTCTTTCCTTTTTACGGTTTAGCCGCTCTATATAGGTTTCCAGTTTATCGGGAAAGTCTTCCCCGGTGATTATCCCGGCGTTGAGGGTAATTCGATTATATAGGGGAGATTTACCAATATTATCTCCGGCGCGTACGAATGACAATAGTTCGACGATATCGAAGCGGCTGCGTTGCTGCCTGGGCGCTGCGATTAAGCCCAATAGAAGCAATAAAGCACGTCCTTCGCGGGTCAGTTCCGCCGGGAAACCGGGCGACAGATAGTAGGGTATTCGTGCTCCGCCATTTTCCCCGCCGAATAGCACGTCGATTATCGGTAAATACTCGCCCAACCCGTCCACGATAACCGCGATGTCGGACGGTTCGGCTCCCTCTTCGGCTATCAGACGGATGATTTCAGCGGCTACCCGCTTTACTTCCTCATACTCGTCGCGCCCCGCGATGATATTTATCGTTGCGTCGTCCGCCGGTTTCCCTATTCCCGGTACGAATAGATTATCGGCGAAGCGGCTAATACCCGCGCCGTTTTTGGAGCTTCCCGATATAGCTTCCGGTGTAAAACCCGCGTCCAGTAGCCAATCGCGGGTTTCGGTCGGCAACTTCAGGTGTTCGTTGTAGGGCAGGTATACGCGTATCGGGCGGGTTTCGGCGAGTGCTTCGATGAACAGTTTGTGCGCACCGAAGAACTCGTAGATGCCGTAAATGAATAGCGGCTGTTTATCGCGACTGGCGGCGCTTCCCGCTTCGGCGAACAGGCCGCCCTCTTCGCAAAGCCCGTTGCGTTCTAATAACTTTCGATAGTCGTTATAAAGCGAATGTAAATCCGCGATTTTGCCCGATCCCATTTTGCCCGAAAAACCGGTAAACCCGGTGAGCGAGAGTTCTTTGAAGGTCGAAGCGAAGGCGGATTCCGCCCCTTCGAAATCGCGGAAGCGGCCGAAGTAGCCGTTGCCCGATTGCGCGTGCAACGCGGCGCGCGCCAGCAAAGCCAGCGCTTCGGGTGAAGCCGCATTAGCGCCGCCGCCGGGTATTAACGATTTGGCGAGGTCGGTAAGTGGGGAGAAATCGAGATTACAAACGCCGCCCGATTTAACAGCGACTCGGCGGCGGAGGTGTATACCTTGCAGGTTGGAACGTACGACAACCGTAATTGGGGCGAGCGGGTCATCGGATTTTAAAGCGGTTATATCGGCGGCGAGACGGTTTTCGATATCCGCCGGACAACCGCAGATCAAAGTTTTATCGGTTAGCATTTTTCGATTATATCTATTCCCCTCTATCGTTAACTCCCCTTTATCCATAATGTATCAATTATACCGTGGGTTCGCAAGGTAATTGTTCCCATATCATTAACCGGAGGATGGTTTCGTCCCGGCAATTACGGGTATTGCTACCGTATAAAAACGGGGCGATTTATCGCATTATTACCCTTGAGTTTTCCTTCCGTTCTGGTATTATCTGGTAGTTATATAAGAAATATCACTTCATATTGAATTGCGAGGAGAAACAATGAGTAGGGCAATACGTTCATTAACCACGGCGGATCACGCCGGTATCGATTGGTATAATATGCCGTTCGGTTTCGTACCGACGGAGAAGATGTTCATTGCCGAGTACGCCGACGGCGAATGGAGCGAGGGCGAACTGGTACCGCTTTCCGAAATAAGCCTTCACCCGGCGGCCTGCGTCTTCCATTACGGGCAGTCCGTATTCGAGGGTATGAAGGCAAGAAGAACCGAAGACGACGAGATAGTTTTGTTCCGCCCGTTGGAGAACGGCAAACGGATGGCCGACGGCTGCGCCCGGCTGATGATGGCGCAGTACGATCCCGAGAAGTTCGTTCAGGCGGTTGAGGAGACGGTTCGGGCCAATAAAATATTTATCCCGCCCACCGATACCGGCGGCGCATTGTACATAAGACCGTTTTTGTTCGGGAGCGGGCCGGTTCTGGGGGTATCGCCGGCGGCCGAATATACCTTTGTAATATTCGTTGCCCCGGTCGGCCCGTATTTCAAGGGTGGCTTCGAGCCGATAAAACTGCAGGTACAATATCATTATCATCGCGCCGTAAACGGCGGCATCGGTAGCGTCAAAGCCGCCGGTAACTACGTCGCGGGAATGCTCCCGGCGAAAAAAGCCAAGGAACAGGGTTTTGCTGAAATACTATACCTTGACGGCGCCAATCATCATTACGAGGAGGTGGGCGCGGCCAACTTCTTCCTGCTGAAAAACAACGAGCTGGCGACGCCGGAGTTGGGCGACGAGAGTATTCTGCCCGGAATAACTCGGGATAGCGTACTGCAGCTCGCCAGGGATGAAGGCCTGGATACATCCCAACGGGATATTTTGGTTGACGAGATATTCGAAGCGGACGAATCATTCTGCACTGGCACCGCCGCTGTTATCACACCCATCGGCGAAGTTTCTGTCTTCGGAAGGGATCACGTGATAAGCGAGGAAGCCGGTACGTTGTCGAAGCTATTCTACGAAAAACTGAACGCTATTATGCTTAAGCAGGCGACGGATAGCTACGGTTGGGTGGAGACAATCGGAAGGGTATAGCCGGGAACGGTCTAAGGAGAATGAATTAGCGGCGTTTTATACTGAATCGGTGTGTGTTATCCCGACGCATAATAAATCACACAGCTATTTACAATCGGTGATTTATACGCTATAATACGCGTATAGTATAAATAATCTGGTTTCGTAACTTACTTCGCGGAAAATAAGGGGTAATATATGCGTTATATGTCCGTATATGCGATTGTTTTAACCTTGACGATTGCGGTATCCGCTTCGGCGGTCATTCTACAACCCGGCCCGGATATCGGGAAAGATACTTACATCTCGTCGGGTGCGCTCAACACCAATTACGGCAATCTGGCGTTTATGTACGTAGGTAAAAGCGGCGGGACGATTTTACAGATATTGATACAGTTCGTTGAGGTGGATAACTATATCGGCAACACGGTGGATTCGGCCACGGTCTCATTATACTTTACTGTTGACGAAGGTTCCGCGTCGGGAGTTACCCTGTATATGGCGAAGATTACCGAGGACTGGTACGCGGAGGATGGCGGTGGGCATGAAGGCGTAACCTGGAATACCGTACCCGACTACGAAACCACGTTCTATACCTACGACTATCCCACGTCTACCGCAGGGGCCTGGGTGGACTATGACGTTACCGACATCGTATCCGATTGGTTGGATGAGAGTTCGCCTAATTTCGGGCTGATCCTATACACCGACGATAACCTTCCCCATAACGGCTACGCCGCGACCTGCGAATACTCCGAGCCGACCTATCGTCCCAAGCTGGAATTCCTCAATACGGCGGTAGAATCTTCCAGCCTGGGCGAGATTAAAGCGGCGTTTAAGTAGGAACTGAACGATAAAGAATAAACAACGGCGCGGTTTATCCGCGCCGTTTTCTATTTACGATATTAACCTCGATTAACAAGTTTAGTAAATAATAATGGATAAACGCCCAAGTTAAGAACTTGGGCTACAATATTCATCAATCTCATCGATTAACTTCGTACGTTCTAACTCCCTCTGTTCCCGGGTCTCGATTATCTTGAGCCCCGCTTTACCCGTAGCTATCTCGTCCGGGCCGAGTACTATCGCCAGCGGTATACCCTTCTTCTCCGCGTAACCGAACTGCTTGCCCAGTGTCACCTTCGGTGTCAGGTATACCTCGCAATTGATTCCGGCGGTACGTAGTTCATCCGCGAGACGCAAAGATTCCGCCGCCGTTCCTTCATCGAATACCGTAATCAGTACTTGCGTCGCCGTCTTCGCCGCGCCCATCATCCCCAACTCGGTCATAACGCCGATTATGCGCTCCAGGCCGATAGAAGTTCCGGTGCAGGGGATGTCGCGCCCGGAGAGTACGCCCACCAGTTTGTCGTAGCGGCCCCCGCCGGTTATCGATCCTATCTTCGGTTCCTCGACAAACGTCTCGAAAACCGGGCCGGTGTAGTAGCCCAGGCCGCGCACTATTGACAAGTTGAAGCGGTAATTCTCCGGGGGGACCCCCATCGCGCCCAGGTAATCGAAAAGCCGTTGCATCTCCTGCCAGCCTTCCCGCCCGATACCGCCGGTAAGCATCGTTTCCAGGTGACGTAATATTTCATCGACTGAACCGCCGAACGATATTCCATCCATAAACTTTTCTGCTGAATCGCTTGGGATACCGCGCTCCGCCATATCGTCCAGAACGCCGCTCAGTTCGATCTTATCCAGCTTATCGGCGCAAATCAGGGCGGCAGTCGATAGCCCGTCTTCGATACCGGCATACTCAAGTAAACCGCGCAATATCTTCCTGTTGTTTATGCCAATCGTAAACTTCTTGAAACCGAGTTTCGTCAACACAGCGTTGACCATCGCGATTATCTCGGCGTCGGCCATCATCGAGGGGGTACCGACGCAGTCGGCGTCGCACTGCCAGAACTCGCGGGAGCGGCCCCGCTGGTATCGAATGACGGGTTCCACTGCGGAGAGGAGTTTGGCCGAGGTCATCACCGCGACCGCCACC
>SDBT01007446.1_pt1 | contig 18005 bp, 13 predicted proteins | sample 2277101 | NCBI WGS metagenome assembly SDBT01 (sample SAMN10404973, study PRJNA504765) | marine sediment metagenome | isolation source: marine sediment core GS10_PC15, 103 cmbsf | place: Arctic Ocean: Southern Knipovich Ridge | collected 2010 | reverse complement strand
TTTATCGCTCAACTGGGCAACGACCCGATAGCATCGCAGGACTTGCAGTTGGAGATCGTCCGGGAATGTCTCGACAGTGGTATCAGGTGTTTCGACACGACCTACCAGCCGGAGCGCGTGGCGCTGGGTGAGGCGCTGGGGCGATTGGGGCGTCGAGACGAAGCCACAATCATAGCCTGGAATTTCTTCAAGCGTTTCGGGCCCGAGGAGAAGCTGGGCGGGCCTGCAGCGTATCTCCCGCAGCATATCGAGCAAATGCTCCAGGAGCTGCGCACGGATAGGATCGAGCTTCTCGTCGTGCACGCGGTCGCAGACGAGGCGGAGGACCGGCAGCAGGAGGAGTTGGCCGTGTCCTGGAAGGACGAGGGCCTCGTCTCCTCGCTGGGCGTCTGGAATCCATCGGAGGATATTGAAGAAGTCTACGGGCCTGACAGCCCTTACGAGTTCATGGTGAAGCCCTACAACGTCACGACACTCCCCGCGGGCGAGGCTTTCGCAAGATGCAAGGCGATCGGATGGGAGACCTTTGCCTGCTCCCCGTTTGGCCGCGGATGGGAACTGGACAAGCTTGTGGTAAAGGCGAGAGAGGTTTACGGTGGGGCAGAGGATGAGTTGCGGGAGAAGTTGGCCCAGACGATGCTGCGCTACTCGCTCTTCGCTGGGAAGGTGGACCGCCTGATCGTGGCGATGCGAAAGGTGGAGTGGCTCGCTGCGAACGTTGCGGCTGCGACGCGCGGTCCCCTGAGCGAAGGCGAGGCGGAATGGCTGCGAGGGATTCTCTAACTTCTGTTGTTGCGTAACGTAGAATAGTAGGGTAAACGTTTCCTCGGTGGTGAATTGATGCGGAAAGTGCATATTTCGATGGTTTGTCTGCTGGTCCTTTCGTTTCCGGCGGTGGGACAGATCGGCGATGCGTTTTCGGATTTTCTCGCCCGTGGTGCCCAAAGCGAAGCGGCCGGGCACGTTCAGGCGCGCGCGATCGCATCGCACTTGCAGGTCAGACCGGGTCAGGAGTTTCACGTCGCACTCATTCTGCGGATCGACGAAGGATGGGTCTATTACTCCCCCGATCCGGGCCCGATCGTCCTTCCCGGAAAGCTCCGGGTCGATTCCGCCCCGCTGATCGCGGCCGAGCCGCTCTGGGAGAAACCGAAACCAAAGGCGACGAATCTCGGTGATAAGACCATCATCAACAACGTCTACACCGGTAAGACCATCGTATACGCCCCGATCCGCGTCCCGAAGACCGCACGCCCCGGTGTCTACGAGATCACGCTCATCCCGGAGGGGCAGATCTGCGCGTTAGTCTGCATCAACATAGAAGGGGTTGCGGGAAAGGTCTCGGTGCGCGTCGGTGATTCGAGCGTGTCGAATGCGGATTGGACGGAGGATATCGCCGCCCCCCTGCGCACCGCGAAGACCGCGCGCCAACTCAAGACCCCCGCGAAGCAGAGGCCCGAACCGCCCGAGATCGTCGCCTCGTATGAGATCGGTGCGTTGAGTCTGTGGGGAGGGTTGGCCTTGGCGCTGGTTGCGGGGGTAACTCTCAACATCATGCCCTGCGTCCTCCCCGTCATCCCCCTTCGGATACTGAGCATCGTGGGGATGGGGGGCGGGTCGAGGAGGCGGTACGTGACGCTGGGGTTGGCGTTTGCGGGTGGGATGATTCTGTTCTTCGTCGCACTGGCCACCCTCAGTGCGATCCTGCGCGTGGCGACCGACCAGACCGTCAACGTCAGCGACCACTTTCAGTATCCCACTGTGCGAATTGCGTTGGCGATGATACTGACCGCACTGGCGGTGAATCTTTTCGGGGCGTTCACCGTGGTCGTACCTTCTCGCCTCGCCGCCCTTGAAGCGAAGACCACCAGCGAAGGCCACGCCCGATCGCTCGGGATGGGATTGATGATGGCGGTACTGGCGACACCGTGCAGCTTCGCTTTTCTGCTCGCCGCGATGGCGTGGGCGCAGGTCCAGCCTCTTGCGATCGGAACACTGGCGATCGTGCTTATTGGGGTGGGGATGGCCGCTCCGCACGCGCTGTTGGCGGCGTTTCCGGGTCTGGTCAACAGGCTCCCCAAACCCGGGCGATGGATGGAACTGTTCAAGCAGTCGATGGGTTTCGCGCTGCTGCTGGTGGTGGTCTGGCTGATCGGGACGCTTAGCGAGGAGTCCTGGGCCTTCTGGATCGCCGCCTGGGCCGTAGTCCTTTCCTTCTGTCTCTGGATGTGGGCTAACTGGGTCCGATACGACGCACCCCTCGTCCGCAAGATTATCGTTCGATCACTCGCCGCCGCACTTGCAGTGGGCGCCGGCTTGTGGATGCTTCCTCGCCCCGAACCACTTACCGTCAAGTTCGAACAGTTCGACGAAGGGCGTATCGCCTCCGCGCGAGTAACCGGGAGAATCGTCCTGGTCAAAGTCACCGCCAGTTGGTGCACCGAGTGCCTGGTGATAGATCACCGTGTTTACGATACTCCGGAGGTCGCCGCGAAGCTCGAGGCGATGGACGTCCTTAACATCAAAGCCGACGTCACGAACCGCGGTAGCCCGGTAAGTCAGTGGGTGCGACGGGAATTCGCCGCCGCGCCCCCGCTGACCATTATCTATCCGCCCGACGGATCAGCCCCGATTCGCCTGGTGGGGGCGTTCTCCAAGGGGGACCTCATCGGTGTTCTGGACGGGCTGCGATAGTGTTTGCACAACGTCGTCCCTGTAAACTTTTCTTTTACTTCCTTCTTTTTCGACGTTGCCCGCATTGCGTTGATGTGGTATGTTCACGGGGCATATTCATACAGTCAACTCGCCAGGGTGGAACATTATGGAAGAATACGGATGTCGCAATGGATTGCTGTGTACCGTAGTCATGGTCGCGCTGATCTCCTCCGCTGAAGTTACCTGGGCGGGCGATTCGCCGGTAGTTGAGGCGACCAAAGACGCCGCCTTTGAGCAGGGGCAATTTGTTGAGGCGTGGGAGACCATGTGTGCGGCGCAGGTGGATTCTGCGCGGTTCGACGAGGTACGCAGCCAATTGCGGAAAACGATCGAGCAATTGTCGCCGGCTCGCCGCGTCGAGGCAGCCGCTGCGCTCATGGACCGACGCGCCCCGGAGAATATCAACGCCGCCGCGCTGCGACTCTTCGGGCGCGACCCGCTGCCCATCGAGCAGGTCCGCCGCATCCTTTTCGATTCCAAGCGCACCTTTGACCAGCGAGTGCTCGTGCGCACCTACTTCTCCCTCACCAGGAGCGAACACCGGACCTCCCAACTGACGGAGAAGACCACCTTGCAGTGTCTGGAAATGCTGACCGACCGCGTTGAATCCCTGACGGGCAAACCGACCGGGTACGGTGAGCAGAGGCTACTGACTCACCTGTCTCAGTCTCTGTTGCGGTGTTACGCGAGGAAATCCGACGAGGTCCCACAGATGCGATGGTTTCTCGAGGCGCTGGACACCTATGGCCTCGCCGCTGCGAATGGCGATGTCTTCGCCGAATCAATTCGCGGGTGGACGAGACTCCTGAAAAATCAGACTGCTTCAATTCTCTCGTTGGATACGGCGTTTGTTTCGCTGGGACACTGGGACCCTCTGGTCCGGTGGAGGGCCTCGCGCTTCCTCGCCCGCTGGGTCGAAAAGCGCCCGGATATGCTCAAAATAGTCTTCCGCGCGTTGTCCGATCCCCGAGACGAGGTGCGGGCGACGGCTGTGGCTGTACTTGGAATCGCCGCGAATCTCCACCCGCAACGGATCGTCGGGAAACTCGTCGACGTTCTCAGGCGGGACCGCGGGGTCACGGTCCAGGCTGCTGCTGCGGCCGCCCTCGCCGCGCGGCAACAGGGAACGGCCAAGGCGATCGCCCCTCTGTTGATGGCCTTCAAACCCGAAGCAGGCGGTTTTGTTCCCGGTCCGAAGCGGACCTCGAGCATACTGACGGCGCTGGCGCACCTCGCCGACGACGCCGTCGGTCTGCAGCGCGATCAGATGCTCGAACTCGCCATTAACAAGCTCCACGTCGCACCTTCCGGGGCCTTGGCGCTGATCAAGGCGCTGGGACCCTCGGCGAAGGCGGCGTTGGACGAGGTCAAGGCGTACCGCAACGGTGAGGGGCGAGTCCATCGCAACTACATCGATCGCCACGTCCTACCGGCGATCGCATACGGTACGCTCAAATCGCAGGAAAAGTAGGAGCGAACTTACCGGTTAGTCCCGCGCGAGGGGCTCCGACGAGTTGGGTGCACCGCATGCAGGGGGATTCGGTGCTTCGACGAGAAATCCGCCCGGGTGGTTCAGCTTCTATGGTTGTTTCTGTTCTTGCGGGAATAGATGCGTGAGGGTTTCCCGATCATCGTTCCCTCGGCGGTGGGGCGGCGCTCTCGACGTTTGGCGGTGACGCGTTGGGCTTCGAGCTTCGTCGCCCAGGCGTCTTGGACGATCCGGGCAGCCTCGTTGATGCTGTTGGTGATGAAGAACAGGTTGAGGTCCTCAAGGTCGATCTTTTCATTCCCCGCCTGGAGCATGGTCTTGCGCATCCACTGCGTGAGCCCTTCCCAGTAACTCCTCCCGATGAGGATGACGGGGAATCGGTCGGCCTTTCCCGTCTGGATGAGCGTCATGGAATTGAAGAACTCGTGCAGCGTCCCGAACCCACCGGGAAAGCATACAAACGAGCACGAGTACTTGACGAACATTACCAGCCGGGCGAAGAAGTACCGGAAGTCCAGCTGGACATCGGCGTAGGGGTTGGCTTCTTGCTCTTGCGGAATGGTGATGTTGAGTCCGACGGACGGACTGCCCCCCTCAAGCGCTCCGCGGTTGGCGGCTTCCATGATTCCCGGTCCCCCGCCCGTGATTATGGGAATCCCTCGCTCGGAAAGCATGCGGGCGAGTTTTCGGGCCTTCTTGTAATACCCATTGGACCGCCGCGTGCGGGAAGACCCGAATATGCTCACGGCCGGTCCTATCCGCCCCATCGTCTCGAAACCTTCCACGAACTCACTCATGATGCGGAAGATTCGCCACGTGTCCTCCGAGGTATACCCGTCTAACTCCGGGGCCTCTATCGCGATGGGCGCTTTCGGTTTCTGGGGACGTCTTGGCATTTTGTTTCTCTCCTTACAGTTTATCGGATATTATCGGTGGTCAGGTGCGATTTCATTTTCGCATTTTCTCCCTTTCCAGGGCAACCAACGTTTGCAAATCCACCTTACTTCAGTGTAAACAATGGACCGATGCGAACGATACGAAAAAGGTGTTTCTTCCAATTCTTGCTGCTGTCGGTGATGGTGGGGGGGTGTGGGGGGCAGTACACCCTGACGGGAGGGGATCACCTCGTGGTAATAGGCGCCGAGACGCCCGTGGTCGTTCGCCTGCAAAGAAACGATTTCTTCGTGCTGAATTTCCCCGCAAAGGGCGCCCTGATACGCTTCGGGATCCCCGATGGATCCGAGCGGGCCGCCTACGCCGATAAGCTCGGGTACGCCGGTACCACCATGACCGCCCCGACGAAACCCGGGCGCTACACGGTGCGTATCGACCACATGGATTCTGAGGGTGAGGAGCTCTCCGGGGCAGTTTCGCTGTTCGTATGGGACCCTGCGCGTCCCGTGGTCGCTGTCGACATCGACTCCCTTCCGACCGTCATCTCCGAGGACGCCGTGGGTGCGCGGGCGGCCCTGAAGCGCGTCACCGCCCTTGCGAACATCGTGTATCTCACTCGCGAACCGATACGCGAACATTACCGCCTGCACTGCCGATTGACCCTCGACGGTTATCCTGACGGGGCGATCATACGCTGGACACGCCAGCGCTGGCGGATCGAGCGCCGAGGGCGATACAAGATGCCCAAGGTGATCGTCGAAGGCAAACTGATCTCCCAGCTGTCCGAGGTGCGCAAGACCTTCCCGAAGCTTTCGGTGGGAATATGCGCCTCGAAGCTTGCGGCGGAGGCGTTTGCGGATGCGCAGATGCACGCCGTAATCATCGGTGATAAGGCAGTGAATGTCCCCTCCCTTACCCGCCACGAGTCCTGGGAGGAGTTGGCGATAAGGGGGATCTGAGGGGGGCATCTTAGCTTGCGAAATGTGGGAATCTCCTCCACGATCCTAACCGTCTCTGTAGACGCCGGTTCGTCCGCTAATTCCAGCCGGACCAGTTCGCAGACAAAAGGGATTCTCTTGTCGCTTCATATGGTTACAATGCCCGGATGATCCTCGCGCACAGCATCGCCGTCTTCCTGCCCAACTGGGTGGGGGACGTGGTGATGGCGACTCCTGCACTGCGGGCGCTGCGGAAGCACTTTGAACGGTCGCGGATTACGCACATCGGTCCACCGGTCGCCCTCGAGACGCTCGAAGGTACCGATCTCGCGGACGAGCAGTTGCCCGACCTTTCCCGGCAACCGCCCTCGCTGCGCAACTTCATCCGCCAGGTCCGGTCCATCCGGCGACACGACTTCGACCTGTCCGTCCTTTTTGCGAACAGCTTTCGCTCGGCGCTGCTGTGCTGGTTGGGCGGGGCCCGGCCCATCGCCGGTTACGATCGCGACGGGCGCGGATGCATGCTCACGCACAAGCTCAGCCCACCTCGCGACGATGCCGGAACCTTCGCCCCTATTCCCGCAATAGATTACTACAACGCCCTGGTCGGTATGCTCGCAGCGGATACCACCTCGCGAGAGATGGTCCTTTCCGTGACGCCCGAGGGAGAATCTGCGGTCAAAGAATTGTTCGCCCAGGCGCGGATCGACCCGAAGCGACCCATCGTCATGCTCAATCCGGGCGGGAGCTTCGGACCGAGCAAGATGTGGGCTCCCGAACGTTTCGCCGTCGTCTCGGATACCCTCTGCGCCCGGCGGTCCGTCCAGATAATCATCAACGCTGCCCCGTCGGAGCGTGACGTCGCCGCCAAGGTCAGCGCTTCGATGATGCGACAGCCCGCGATAAATTTTGCCGTTCGCGAAGGCTCGATTTCCATTCTCAAGAGCCTCATGCGGCGAACTAATCTGCTGATAACCAACGATACCGGTGCGAGACATGTTGCAGCTGCGATGGGTGTCAGTGTCGTGACGATATTCGGTAGCACTGACCCGAAATGGACTGAGATCAACTACCCGAAGGAGCAGATAGTTCGCGTCGACGTTCCCTGCGGGCCCTGCCAATCCAAGGCCTGCCTCCTCCCTCGCGGACCTTCCTACCACGAGTGTATGATGAAGATCACACCGGAGGATGTTCTGGAGGCGGCGGAGCGAATGCTCGATCGCGACGCCCGCGAGAGATCGGGGGACAAGGCGTGAGGGTAGGAAAGCAGGTGGACGAGCAACTATTGGGGGCTTTGCGGGCGGAGCGGCTCGACTCCGTTGAAGGGGTCTTCGCTTATACCGCCGGTGAGGATCTTGTCAAACCGGACCTGGGAAATCGCAGCCGGACAAGATTGTTCCTCACGGACCGGACCGGTAAGAGACACGAACTGTACCTCAAACGCTACGGGCCCGAGAAGCTCCGCGAGCGCCTGCGGCGATGGTGGACTTACGGTTCGCGCAGAAGCCCCGCCGCCATCGAAATGGACAACATAGAAACCCTGCACGCCGCCGCCCTGACGAACATGCAGGCAGTGATCTGCGGTGAGCAGCGAGGGATCCTCGGTTTCAAGAGAAGTTACGTCCTTGTCACTGCCGCCGCCGGGCTGAAGTTGGAAGAGTGCATCTGCGAGCTCCTGGACCGCAACGCCGAGAACCCCGACGCACTGCAGGAGCTTACCGTCGCGCTGGGGCGCCTGCTTCGCAACCTCCACGCCACCGAGTGCGTCCACCGCGATCTCTACACCGCCCACATCTTCCTTGAAGAGAGCGGCGAGGGAATCGCACTCTCGCTGATTGACCTGGGGCGCGTGTTCGCACCAAAATGGCGGCACCGGCGATGGAGAATCAAGGACCTCGCCCAATTGAAATACTCCATGCCGCGCAGAAGATGGACCGAGAAATGCTGGAACCTTTTCATGCGGACCTATCTTGGAGACTGTGACGATAAGGTCCTGCGTCGGTGGAATCGCGCTATCTCCCGCAAGGTCGCATTGATGCGCTTTCGTCATCGCAAGAGGACTAAGGCGAACGAATCATGAAGATCGCAATCGTGATTGAGAACCTGGACCCCACCCGGGGAGGCAGGGAAACCTCGACGGCTCAGATCGCGGCAGGATTGGCGCACCGCGGATGTGATGTGACCGTCCTCTGTCAGCGCAGTAAGTGGGACCGAAGCGACGTAAAAGTAAAGACGTTCGGGCGAAGAGGGATTCTGAGAGTTCAGAGGCTGAGCAACTTCATCAGAAGCGTCGACAGCTCCGTCCAGGAAGACAAGTACGATATCGTCCACACAACGCTGCCGATTTTGTCCGCGAACGTCTATCAGCCGCGGAGCGGGACTATTCCCGGCCAGATCGCCGGTGCGCGCCGACGATGGAAACTCCTCGGACCGCTGCGAGCCGGAATACTCGAACTGTTCAACCTTTCACGCCGCAAACTCGCCCACCTGGAGCGCCAAATCGCCGACGACGAGAACGTCCTGTGCTTACCGGTCAGCGAAATGGTGGCGGGGGAACTCGCCCACTATTACTCCCGCAGACGCAATGTGCGGGTGGTGTACAACGCAGTGGATATCCCGCAGATCGATCCGCAGGAGTGGGCTCAGTGGCGGCAGAAAGTTCGCTTCGAGCTCGGTGTCTCCCAGGACGATCCGGTGTTCATCTGCGTCGCGAAGAATTTTCCCCTCAAGGGCGTCGCTGAAACCATCCGCTCGTTCGCGAAGTGGGGGGCGTTGCATTACGGTCAGGTCAACGCACGCCTGGTCATCGTCGGGCGCGAACTGGTCGAGGGATACGAACGCCTCGCAAGTATGCTGGGTGTGGGGAAGCAAGTATCGTTCGTCCCTGCGACGAATGAGATCTTCCGCTGGTACGCCGCCGCCGACGCATGCATCCTTCTGAGCTGGTACGATCCATGCTCGCGGACCGTTTTGGAGGCGACGCGCCTGGGTTTACCTTCAATCACCACCGTTCATAACGGGGCGGCGGAGATACTCTCCGGAGGGGCGGGGATTGTCGTTTCGTCCCCGAAAGACACCCGCGCAATCGTCGCCGCCCTGGACGAACTCGCGGATCCGCAACGCCGCGCCGACTACGTCGATGCTTCCCGCTCTGTGGGAGACCTTGCGAGTATGGACAACCACGTCGAGCAGTTGCTGAAAGCCTATGCGGAGGTCCCCAGACGCCCATGACGGAACATCCTTTCGTTCTTGCGGTGGTCGTTCCGCTGATCGCCTACGTGATCGGGGCGACCCCGTTCGGTGTCATGATCGCCCGGGCCCGCGGTATCGACCTGCGGAAGGTAGGCAGTGGAAACGTGGGGGCGACGAACGTCGGAAGGACGGTAGGGAAAAAATGGGGGTACCTGTGCTTCATCCTCGACGTTGGTAAGGGCCTCTTACCGACGCTCGCAGTGGGGTTGATCCTGCGAGGGCGGGAAGGTTTCCCCACGCTCTCGCACCAGCTTATCTGGTTGAGCGCGGGGTTCGGTGCGATTGCGGGGCACGTATTCAGCTTTTGGTTGAAGTTCCGCGGTGGGAAGGGGGTGGCGACCGCACTGGGGGTGGTCCTGGGCATTTTCCCGTATTTCACCTATCCCGGACTCTGCGCCCTGGGATTGTGGATCATCGTGACGCTCACTACCCGTTACGTCTCCCTGGGATCGATCGTAGCTGCGGTGGGGTTTGGCCCGCTATTTGTCGGGTTTCACTGGTGGGAGGTCAGGCGGCTTTGGGCCCTTGGAGCATTCGCGGCCGCCATGATCGCCCTGATCGTCTTCCGCCACCGCAGTAACATCCGGCGGTTGCTCAGCGGGACGGAAAACAAGATCTCCCGCGGTGCGTAGGTTCTCTTCTGGGAAGCCCCGCTAGCCCCGTAGCATCATCTGAACTCCAACCTTTGGCGGATTCTTTTGATCAGCGGTCCCAGGACGGGGGCATCGGTGTGGGCGGCGGCTATGGTCGCCCTCGCCTCGTCGTATCGCCCGATCTGCTCCAACAGCACCGCGTGATAGTAGCTCACAAGCGGTTCGTCGGATTGGCGGGCGAGTTTGCCCAGGGCGTCGCCCGCTTCGTGCAGTTTACCCTCCGCCCACTCGCATAGGGCGTCTCGAAGGGCGAGCTCCCAGGCGTCTTGGGGGGTGAGTTTGACGGTTGCGTAGGTTGACTTGGCGTCCGCGATGGATCCCGTCCGCAGGAGCAGGTCGCCCAGGCGCATTCGTGCTTGCGGGTCCGTATCTGCAGCGGTCTGCAATTCACCGATTGCGCGGCGGATCAGACCGACGCGAGGTGAGGTCAGCAGGTCGATGCGTTGACCAAGGGTAAGCTCCTTACGAAGCTGGGACGCTCTTGCGTTGGCCTCGTCCAGTGCCCGGCGAATCGTATCGCGAAGCTGGAGGTATGCTTGCGGGGGGAGGACCTGCTCGCGCGGCGGGAGGTTGGCGAGGAATTGGCGGACGGCCTCGTCCGCGGCATCGATCGCCCTCGCATCCTTCATCGCGATGATGCGGTGCAGGGCGGACATTCGAATGTCTCGATCGTCGAGTCTCGTCAGGTCGAGTTGGTCGTAGAGCGCCAACGCCCGCGCTGAGTTTATGTCCACCGGAACCCGCGCTGACGGTGCGACGTCGCATTGCAGGGCGCGTTGGTGATACCCCCACGCGAGCGCCGCGGTTACAAGGTGAGAGGGGGCGATGTCCTCGGTGCGGGCGGCGTTGAGGTAGCGGATTCCCAGGAGGGTACATCGCATCTGTGTTATATCTGCTCGCGGCCCGGCGCCCATCGCAAGGAGCATGGAGGCGAAGCGGAAATTCAGCGCTGGGGGGTTCTGGGCGTAGAAGCGGCGCTTCTCCGCCGCGAATCCCTCCACCAGGTTCTCGCGAGTGAGCGGGCGGTCGTAATCCTCGAAATTGGGCGAAGGAAGCCCCCGGGCAGTCCCGACCCAATCCGCGCGGGCGAAGCATGCACCGACCGGATCGAAGTGGATCAGGGTGAACCGCCTTGCCTGCATCGCGGCGCTCAAACGGCGGGGCGAACCGTGACGGATGTAGATGAAGCGGATCTCGGGGGGCAGCCTGACGGCTTGCGCTGCCTCGGGTGTCCGCAGTGAGTTGGCGATGCGGAAGTGGTCCTTGAACCTCTCGAGTGAATACGCCTCCAACCTCCCATCCATGAATATCCGCCTTTTCGGGTGGGCGTAGTAGGCGAAGGCGGCCGCGTCGCCGAAGTTCTCGCAGAATACGTCCCCGCGCCCGGGTAAGTCTCGCAGGAACTTCGCCGCCGCTATCGGATAATGCTGCTTTCGCAGCCCGGCGCCGAGTTGCTGATTCGACCCCAGCTTATCCCAGATCCAACTGGTTCCCGTAGCGGCCACACACAGCAACGCTACCGCGACCATCCAGCCGGTCAGATAAGGGCCTGCGCGGGACAGTTTGCCTCTGCGATCGACGATGCGGCTGATCACCTCTCCTCCGTTCCAGGCGAGGAGGTAACCGATCACGGGACCAATGAGAACCACGTTGCGCCTCGCCGTGAGTCCAAGGATCAGGAAGGTGAGAAACCAGACCACGTGAGCGATTGGGAGGCGCTTCATGTTTGCGATCATCACGGCGATGGTTAGCGCTGCGATGAGGATCACGTACCAGTACGACCCGAGGACCTCCCAGGTGGGCTTCAGTTCGGCGACACCGTAGGTGTAGTAGAACCCCTCGCCCCCGAGCGCCTCTCCGGAAATCCGCGTCAAGAGCAGCAGCGGATGCAGGGCGCCTTCGAGGATCCACGGATTGAGGAGCACCACCACCGTCGCCGCCAATGCGGGTCCGAGTGCTTCGAGGGTCACTAACCGTCCGCTGAGAGTCTTTCGTTTCAACATCCGATCCGCCCACGCCCCGAGCAGGGAAGACCAGATCACGGTAAGACCGAGAAAGTAGAGCCCGTGGAGGTTGACCCATATCAGCATGATGGGAACGAGCAACCAGAGGCGCTTGGGTGAGTTTGAGCGTCGGACGCTTTCGGTCAGCGCGATTGTCCCCATCAACATCGCCAAAGTGACCGCCTCCGGGCGCACGCGAACGCGGTGAGCGATGATGAGCAGCATACTCAACCCGCTGAAGATCAACCATCCTGCAGGTACGCTCTTGCGAAGCGAGAGGGCGAAGATAAGCAGGACTCCCCCGCCCAGGACAGCTTTGAAAACAGTGAGGATTTCGAATCCGCCCAAGCGGTGCAGCAGAGCGATCGTTATCTGGAATAACCAGTGCACGTTGGTCCACAGGCGGTGTGAATCGATGCTGAAAGGATCGAACCCCAGGATACTCCTGTGCTCGAGCATCCACTCACCCGCCGCGAGGTGCGAAAACAGATCGAAGCTCCAGACGCACGTGAACGTCGCCGCGACAGCGGCCAGGACCAGAACGACAACCGCGATAGTCGACCAGAGACCCCTTGAATGGGCCTTTGGGGAGGGCGATTTGGCGGGGACGCTTAGCACCATGTGCGGAATGTAGGTGAAATCAACGCAGTGGGCAAGTGGCGATGGGCCGTCCTTTGAATTACAAGCCCCGACGGCTCGGAGACAACCAAGCGTCTCACCCGGTGGTAACCCCGTTTGCGATCTGGAGCATGCGGGCGAGGCGGGCGGCGGCGCCTTCGTCGATCAGTTGCTTGAGTTGCTCGACGTCGTAAAAGATCTCCAGGAGCATCGTTCCTTCATATTGCTCCTCGTGGAAGGCGCGGGCGACCTGGTCGGGGTCAAGGGTACCACATCCGGGAAACTCGTGATCGTCACTCTTACCGGAGTTGTCCGAGAGGTGAACGTAGATCATCTGTCCGCCCGTTTCGCGGATAGCTTCGGCCGGGTCGGAGACCATATTAGCATGCCCGACATCCAAGCACATCCCCGTATTCGGAGCGTCGATTCGCCTGAGCAGACCACTTAGCTCCGCGACGTCGTAACCGATCGCGTGATATCCGGGGAGGTTCTCGAAGGCGTAGCGGACACCGACGCTGCTACCGAACTGACCAAGCTCGGCGACGGATTTTTCCAGTTGCTTGATGCGCAGATCGTGTTCCTCTGTGGAGACGCCTTCGGCGCGAATACTCGCGCAGTGAATGACGACGAGCGACCCGCCAAGCTCCAGGACGAGTTCGGCTTCGCGCTTGAAAGCGTCCACGGCTAGGATCCGTTTCGTCTCGTCCGGGTTGGACGGATCGAACTGCTCACCGTAGAGACCGTGCAGGGAATCGCAGGGCATCTGTCCGGCGGCGAGGGCGTCCTTCATTTCCTCGACGGTGACGTTGGCGTCCTGGTTTCGGTAGGCCTGAACGACGCTGGTTCCCAGCTCGCGAAAACATCCGAGCCACTCAGCTGGAGGGAACTCCTCGAAACCGATCGCGGCTATCGTCCCGAGTTGAATCGCCATTCCGTTACATTCCTCTGTCGTCCGGGTTATTTCAGTGGCGGGAGCACGATCTGCTCCGTACAGATAATCCGCGCGGTCGCGTGGTTCACTCGGCACCGAGGCGGCGCCGAATGTAATCCGCACGGGCGAATCCGCGCTCTTGGGGGTCCATCTCCCGGTTGAGTATCTTCTGCAAATGACCCGGCTGCGTCAACAGGAACAGTTCGTTGACCGTCTGGACGTCGACGCTGGTGACCTGTTGAAGGTTGACGCCGAGGCGCAAAAGCGAAAGGAGGTACATCGTTTCATCGCTGCTGATCGTCCTCGCCGATCGCAGCAGCGCCAACGCACGGAAGATCTTGTCCTCGAGGGCGACTGGCTGCTTGGAGCTCAGAGTATCGCGGGCTTTGCGTTCGTACTCTATGAAGTGAGGGATCGTCTGCTGGACGAACTCGTCGATGATCTGCTGCTCGCTCTTACCGAGCGTGGTCTGGTTGGAGATCTGGAAGAAATCCCCGGTCGCTTCCGTCCCCTCCCCGTAAAGCCCTCGAATCGCCAGCCGCATGTCCCTTGCGGCGCGGAAGGCCTTTTCTATCTCACCGCTCATCTTCAATGCGGGCAGATGCAGCATGACGCTTACGCGCAGTCCTGTTCCGACGTTGGTGGGGCATGCGGTGAGGTACCCGAAGCGGGAATGGAAGGCGAAATCCAGCCGCTTTTCGAGCTCATCGTCGATGCGGTCGATTTCGGTGATCGCGTCATCCAACTGCAGGCCGGACCGCAGGACCTGGACGCGGAGGTGGTCTTCCTCGTTGACCATTACGGCGACGGTTTCATCTCCGCTGACGGCGACCCCGCGAGGGTGCGTCGCCTCGGCGTGCTGGCGGGAAATCAAGTGCCGCTCCACCAGCAGCCTCCGGTCCATCTCACCGGCGGCTCCAATGTCCACGTAAAACACATCCGCGGCGATTCGAGCTGCGAGAATCTCCTTCCTGAGCCTCTGCTCGATCTCTTTCTGCTGAGCGTCCGCGCAGCGGTTCAGGAAGGGCATCCCCGCCAGGTTCCTCGCCAGGCGAATGCGCGACGAGATCACCACGTCGTGCATGGGTCCCTTCCCGCGAAGCCATTCGCCCGCGCGGGTGGTCAGGTCGGTGAGCCTCATGAATTCTCCAGTTCCTTGATCTGATCCCTCAGTGCGGCGGCGTTTTCGTAATCCTCTGACACCACGGCTGCCTTCAACTGCCCCCGCAGCCTCAAAATGGTGGTCATCTTCTTCTGATCGTCACCGGCGCGGTTGGGAACCTTCCCGATGTGCTGCGAGGCCCCCTCGTGGGCGCGTTGCAGCAGCGAGACCAGATCGTCACCGAAGGCGTCGTAATCATGGGAGCACCCGAGCAGACCCTGGTTGCGAAACTGTGAAAACGTCATCCCACAGATCTCGCATTCGGCCTGCTGGGCGATACCCTCAGAGCCCGCTCCCTGCAGAACAAAATCCTCCAGGAGCATGGAGATCGGGACGTTGGTCTTGAAGCTGAAGCCTTCGGTGGCGGCGCAGTCTTCGCAGAGGTCCTTCTCTATCTTCTGCCCGTTGATGATATCCGTCAGATGCACGGTGGCGGGCTTGTCGCAATTATCGCACTTACGCTTCATTTTCTCCTCATGCTATCCTAAGCCAACACGCCCAAACAGTCAAGCTCCTCGCGCAGATCGCATCTCGATTGTAGGAGGAGTTGACGACATGCTTGCAATCGGAGGACGCGGGTTTTATAAAATCCTACTTTCCGGAAGAACCCGCGGTGCAAGCGGGTCGTAGAATCTGGTGCGGTCGGCGTTTGTCTTTCTTTGTCGGTTGACCTTACATCTGCAGGGCAATCTGACGGAGTCCTATATGGGTCATGACATCCTGAACGAATCAGTAAAGAAGCAGACCGGCCGCGCGAGCCTCCTGATTATCGGGATCCTCATCGGGGGGGTGCTCATAATAAACTCCTACATCGCCGACTGGGTGTTCTCCGATTACACGATTCGCGAAGGCGCCAGAACGTACAATCCTTATTCCGACGCCCTGGCGCTGCTCGGGACGCTGCTGTTGGGCATACCCATCATCATCCATGCCATCAAGCACCTCTTCCACGGGCACATGCATATGGATGAGCTGGTGGCGCTTGCGGTGATCGCGGCGGTGGCGACCGCGGATTACAAAGCCTCGGGGGCGGTGGCGTTTTTCCTGCTGCTCGCCAACCTCATCGAGACCCGCACCGCCTTAGGCGCGCGGGCGAGCATCGAGGGGCTCGTGCGCCTGACACCGACCAAGGCGCACCGGCTTCAAAGCGATGGTACGGAGGAACTGGTCGACCCGCGCCTCCTTCGGGAGGGCGATATCGTCCGCATCCGTCCCGGAGACAACATCCCCGCCGACGGGGTGGTCACGGAGGGTGAAACTTCGGTCAACCAGGCCAACATCACCGGTGAATCGCTCCCCGTCGATAAGACCCGCGATGACGAGGTGTTCTCCGGAACCAACAACCTTTCGGGGGCGATCGACGTCAAGGTCACTCGCGCCGGGGCTGATACGACGCTTGGAAAGGTCCAGAAGCTCATTCTTCAGGCGGAGAAGACTCGCATCCCCGTCATGCGGATGATCGACCGCTACGCCGCGTGGTACACCCCCACAATCCTGATGATCGCGGGGGCGGTGTGGTTCTTCACCCGCGAGATGGACCGCGCCGTGACCATGCTCGTGGTCGCATGCCCGTGCGCTTTGGTCTTGGCGGTTCCGACGGCGATGGTGGCGGGGCTCTCGTGCGCGGCGCGGCTGGGGATCTACGTCAAGGATGTTTCCACCATCGAACTCGCAAAGGATATCACCGCCTTCGTCTTCGATAAGACCGGGACGCTGACCACCGGTGAACTCTCGGTTACGCGAATACTCCCCGCCCCTGGTGTGGATGGGGCGGAGTTACTGATGGCGGCGGGGTCCGTGGAGCAACTTTCCAAACACCCGGTCGCACAGGCCGTCGTCGCCGTAGCGCGAAAGGCCCGCATCAACTTCTCAGACGCGAGCGACTTCGAGGAGATTTCCGGGCGCGGGGTCACAGCGAAGGTCGATGGGGATACCGTGCTCGTCGGGCGCAGAAGTTGGCTTCAAGAGCAGGGGGTGAGTTTCACCACCATGAGCGATCCCAAGTACGCCGAACCGGAAGGCCTGAGCACCCTCTACGCCGTTCGCGACGGAAAGCTGCTCGGTTGGATCGGTCTGGAAGACCGCACTCGCGATCAGGCCCGGTTAGCCATGGAAGAGTTCCGCGCCCTGGGAATGAAGGAACTGGTAATGGTCACGGGCGACCGCTGGTCGGTGGCGCGGAGAGTGGCGAAGGAGATGGGGTGCACCGAGGTTCAGGCGGAGGTGCTCCCGGCCGACAAGCTCGAACTGGTCGCGGCGCTGAAGCGGAAAGGGCATAAGGTGGCGGTCGTGGGAGACGGGGTCAACGACGCACCGGCGTTGGCGGCGGGCGATTTGTCCATCGCCATGGGCGCGGTGGGCAGCGACGTGGCGATAAACTCAGCCACTGTCGTGTTGATGAACAACGATCTCCAGCGCCTTCCGTTCCTCCTCCGCCTCTCCAGGAAAACCAGCGAGGTGATTCACCAGAACCTCCTGTTCGGTGTGGGCTTCATTGTTACGCTGATTGTTTTGGCGGGTCTGGGGTTCATCACTCCGATCATCGGGGCCGCGCTGCACTTAGTGACGGCGACGCTGGTTATCTTCAACAGCGCCAGACTCGTGCGGTTTGGGGAGGAACTGCACCGTGGTGAATCGACCGAAGAGGCCCCGACCGACCGGATCAGGGTGGAGGCGGTCCCGACGACGTAGGGAATCCTGCGAGCGCGAGATTAAGCGATCGCTCATGCGGAAGATTGGAAATGGCGGCGAGTTTTCGGGAAACCAAGGATCAGGATCACTACCATCGCGACGCTAGCGCCCGTTACGGCGATGACGCGCAGGGGTCCTGCGCGAGCGAATCCGATCGCGGCGGGGAAGAATACAGCGGCGATCAGCGCACCCAGCGCCAATACCGCAACTACGAGCAGCGTCCAGTACGCCCATGGTGCCGCCCCGGCGAAGGCGCTAAAGAGCTTCCAGGACAGCGCGGCGGCGAGGAGAATCCCCGCGATCAATCCCAACCCGGTAAGTCCGTGGAACCCCGGGAGCGAGAGCAGGACAAGTCCTACGATCGCCCCCGCGATCCCCAGCATGCGTCCGGTCCACCCCAGCAGCGCAACCGCCCCGGGTATGCTCCCCGAGGTGCTGATAGGCTCGAGTTGGCGGCGTTCGAACAGTGCGATTCCCAGGGCGAGTATTCCCCCCATATAGAGCGCGCAATACCCTCCCGCCGTTGCGACGTACCGCGCGGGAATGGTCACGTCCTTGTTCAGCGCGTCGAGCGGGAAGAAGGACGTCAGGTCCGGTGCAATCCACCCCATCACGCGGACCGCCACGATCTGATCACCCCAGCGGGCGAACAGAAACTG
>SDBT01007445.1_pt1 | contig 18005 bp, 20 predicted proteins | sample 2277101 | NCBI WGS metagenome assembly SDBT01 (sample SAMN10404973, study PRJNA504765) | marine sediment metagenome | isolation source: marine sediment core GS10_PC15, 103 cmbsf | place: Arctic Ocean: Southern Knipovich Ridge | collected 2010 | reverse complement strand
CGAGCTATACCCGACGGGGCCGAAGGCCGAGCTCGCCGCGCGAGTGATCGCCGCCAACGCTGGAGCGGACGGTGGATCGTGATCGCAATCGAGACGCTCAAGGCGTGGCTCGGTCACCCTGACAAGGAAGGCGTCACCGAAGTCCTCACCGCCCTCGAGACGATGGCGGTCGAGTTCGTCCAGGACGAGACGGGCCGCTACTTCGGCGCCGAGGTAACCCGGACCGAGTTCATCGAAGGCGACGGGACGGGCGCCCTCCACCTCGCCGAGAACCCGACCGCGATCACGAGCGTCGGCCAGCGCCGGCACATCGGCGACTCCTACGTCACGATCACCGAGGGCGACACCGACGGATTCGAGATCCGCGCGCCGACCGCCGGATCCGGCCGAGCTCGGCTCCTCCGGAAGGGCTCGATCGGCTGGTACGACGGATACGAGCACCGAGTCATCTACGAGTTCGGCTACACGGCGCTCGGCGAGCCGGAGCGGATCCGGCAAGCGGTGATGGACCTCGTCGCTCTCAAGTGGCACTCGCGCGGACGTGAGGGCCTCCGGAATTGGAACGCTGGCGGCGTCCAGTGGGCGCAGTTCACCTCGATTACCGCGCTCGACGTCCTCCAGGTCCCCGGACTCACGCGCGCGCTCGGGCTCTGGAAGGCTCGGCCGATGGTGCTCCAGTGATCCCGGCGCCGCTCTTCGATCACCGCGCGACCGTGTGGCGGTACCGCGAGCTCCGCGGGACGGCGCTCCTCGAGACGACGCGCCAGTGGAAGCAAGTAGACAGCGCGAAGCGGATTGGGCTCATCCTCGCGGTCGATCGCGAGGCACGGGACGACACCGGCGGCGGCGAGCGGACGACCGGCGAGTACTCCGGCACGTGCAACGCTCACGTCGACCTCCGGGGCGGCGACGTCCTCGAGGTCTACCGAGGCCGGATGGCTCCGCTCAATCTCAAGGTCGAAGAGCACGACGCCGCCGGCGGGATGACCGCCTCGCTCGTGATGGTGCCCTTCGTCGGGAAGCTCGCGTCGTGATAATCGTCGACGTCGAGACGACCGGGATCGACGGGATCTCGGTCGAGCTCCTCCGGGACACGAGGGCGATCACGAAGTCCGCGCTCTCGAAGGCGGCGACGCCGCTTCGGCGTGGAATGATGAGGCTCTTGAGCGACACGGGCGGGCCGTCGGCTCCGGGCCAGCCGCCCGCTCGAGTGACCGGCGCGCTCCGGAGCACCATCGGGAAAGGACGCCCCGTAGTCGAGGACGGAGATGTCGCCGTCCACGTGGGGCCGGGCGAGGGCGCGGCGAAGGCGAAGAGGGTCGCGGAGCTGAAGGGCGAGGGGATCAACGTCTTCGAGTACGCGCTCCTCCAGGAGCACGGCGGCGTCTTCCACGCGGACGGGCGACGCTATCCCGCCCGCTCCTACGCCCGCAGGGCCGAAGCGGAAGCCGAGGCCGAGATCTCGGCGATCCTCCAGCGGGAGCTCGGCGAATGAGGTGGGACGTAGTGGTCGCCGCGTGGCTCGTGCCGATCAAGGCGGACTCCGCGATCCAGGGCCTCCTCGGCGTCGATCCAGTCTTCCGCCTCGCCGTCGAGCGCGACCACGCGATCCCCGGCCTCGAGTACAAGCTCATCTCGCCGGCCGTGCGGTACATGGAGGTCTATTGGCGGTCACTCATCCAGCTCGACCTCTTCGCCTACGCGCTGGCCGAGGTCACCGCTCTTGAGCGGGCGCTGGTGCGACTGCTAGACTTCGACACGCCCGTCGTGATCGGGACGATCCCGATGTGGTCGGAGATGCAGCAAGGCGGCGTCGAGCTCGCGGGCGCGGCCGACGGCATCTTCGGTCGCTCGATCGACTTCCAGCTCACCTACCTCCGGGACAAATACACGCCATGAAAAAGATTCAACAGCTCGCTCGACACGATCCCCGACGGAACGCCGCGCTCGGCCTCGTGCGCCGACAAGTCTCATCGGGTAGGTTCACGAAGAGCGACGTCGACCGCTGGAAAGAGGAGCTCGGCGCCGACGTCGTCGGCGCGATCGTCAAGGAGCTCGCACCGGCGAAGGCCGCGAAGGCGGAGTAGAAGAAAAGCCGACCCGAAGGACGAGCCGGCCGCACCCGAAACGAAGGAGTAGGACATGGCACTCGCCGCGACCATTGGGGACCTAGAAGCCACGATCCGGCACATCGGCCGCGCGGCCGTCTTCTACGAGGCGGGCGCGTACGCGGGCAGCGGGAACGACGTCGCCTTCGTCTACCTCGGCGACACCGAGGGCGAGATCACCATCGAGGAGAACGCCGAGTTCTCGGAGCTCACGACGCCCGAGCTCACCGGCCCGGTCGCACGCTCGAAGTACCTCGAGGGGATCAAGCCGGTCATCACGATCCCGCTCCTCGCCGGCGATCCACTTCTCGACATCGTCGTAAACCCGACCGGCGCCGCGTCGGGTAGCCAGGGCGGCGGCTTCGAGCGACATCAAGCCGTGACCGAGTATATGCTCGCGATCATCCCGGAGGAGGTCTTCATCGAGGCGAACGCGGCGGTGGCGCTCGGGTACACGACGGCGGCCGACTGGACCGTCGGCGGCGACGTGGCGACGGCCGCGCAGTTCGCGTCCCTGGATAAGGGGATCTTCTTCTGGAGGGGTCACTTCGAGTCGCTCGTGCCGCGGTACAACCACGCGGACGGCGGGAAGCTCATCACCGAGGTCATCTTCCACGCGATGCACAATAACGACATGCAACAGGGCCACTACATCTACACGAAGGGCCGGCCCGATCAGGCGCTCGTACCGATCGAGCTCTCGACCACATAATGATCGCGATACGCCCTCCCCGCTCCGAGGCCGAGGCGCGGGCGCGGGAGGGCTACCGCCAGAAGTTCCCGGAAGGGGCACCGGCGGCCGCACCTCCGGCGAACGGTCGCCCGGCGTTGCTCATGCTCGGCGCCGACACATTCCAGGTCCCGTACCGCGGCCGGCTGTACGAGCTCGGCCACGTGAGCTTCGAGGACGGGATCCGGCTCGTCGAGGCCCAGACCGCGATCGCGTCGATCGAGGACGACGACGCGACGCCCGAGAAGATTGCCGTCTACCTCCGGGCGATGCGCTTCGTCGTACGGCTGGCTCCGCGGTACATGGTCCCCGTCAAGCGCGTCCGCCGCTTCTTCTGGCGGCTCCGGCTCCGGAGAAACCCGTTCCGCAAGGCGACCGACGCGGAGGTCGGTCATCTCTTGGGTTTTTTCTTGGCGTCCCGGATGAGGTCCCGCGTCCCGTATCGGGCGCCGGCGGCCAGTCGGGGGGCCGTACCGACCTCGTAGACCAGGCGCTCGAGTTCCGGGCGGCGTTCGGGGCGTGGCCGCGGACGTGGGTCGAGTTCGCGCACGGGATCGGGCACCTCGGCCGAGCCGCGGCCGCGGAGAAGCTCCGGATGGCCGACGCGAACGCCGCACCGCACCAAAAGCCGGCCGACTGGCGGGCGTGGGTGAGCGAGCTCCGCACGATGGCGGGAGGGTAGAGCCGTGGCAATCCGACGGACCGTCAAGATCCTCCTCGACAAAGCCGCGGCGCGGAAGGTCGAGCGCGACCTCAAGGCCCACAACCGAAGGGTCAAGTCCGAGCAGAGGCGGACGTGGCAAGAGGTCGGCCGCTTCGTCGCGGCCGCGTTCGGGATCCGGGCGCTCGCCCGCTTTACCGCCGAGATGTTCAAGCTCGGGAGCGCGGCGGAGGAGACGGGCTCGAAGTTCCGGACCGTCTTCGGCTCCGAGACGGCGGCCGAGCTCGACGTCTTCATCGAGAAGTTCGGCGCCCTCGCCGGCCTCACGAAGACCGAAGGTCGCGACATGCTCGCGATCGCCGGCACGATCGGGCAGGGGGTCGGGCTGGCCGGTCCCGCGGTCGCCGCCTTCGCGGGGGAGATCGTCGAGCTCGCCGCGGACCTGCAGTCGTTCCACGACGTCCCGATCGCGGAGACGTTCGCGGCGATCCGGAGCGGGGTCACCGGCGAGGCCGAGCAGCTCAAGAAGTTCGGGATCATCCTCCGGGCCGTCGACGTCGACATGCTCGCGCTCGCGCAATCCGGGAAGACGATCGCGAAGGAGCTCACCGAAACAGAGCGCGTCACCGCCCGGCTGACGCTCATCACCGAGAAGGCCGGCGTCGCGGTCGGCGACCTCGCGCGCACGCAGGACTCGACGGCGAACACCGCGCGCCGGCTCTCGACGGTGTGGAGGCAACTCAAAGAAGACCTCGCGACCAGTGTGCTTCCCGTCTTCTCGCTCATTATCAACGGGTGGGCCGACATCTCCGCCGGAGCCGAAGGCGCGGCCGACGTGATCGGGAGCGTCGGGCGGGGTCTTACCAACCTCGTCGCGAACATTCAGATCATGGCCGTCGGGCTCAACGCGTTCCTCCGGAGCATCCCGGCGAACATCACGCTCTTCGCCGCGAAGAGCCTCGAGGGGCTCATCGCGGTCTTCGTGAGGCCGGCCGAGCTCCTCATAAGCCGCATCCTCGAGCTCCTCGGGAAGTCGAGGATCGACCTCACATCCGGGCTCGACGCCGTGGCCGCGGGGCTCCGGGAGCGGGCGATGATCGACCTCGTCGCGTGGAAGGCGCTCGTCGAGCAGGAGGTCGCCGCGATCCTCAAGGCGGCCGAGATCGTCGACGAAGCGGCGGGCGGCATCATCGCGCCGCCTCCAGGCGAGGCGGGACCGGACCCGGCGACGATCGCCGCGGAGGCGGAAGCGGGGCGACGGGCCGCGCTCCAACGGGAGATGGCGGCCACGGGCCGGCTGGAGATGGAGCGGCTCGAGCGCGAAAGCCAGCTCGTCATCGAGGCCCATGCCATCGCGAAGGCGAACGCCGACGCCGCCTTCGCGGAGCTCCAGGCGAAAGCGACCCGGACAGGACAGGCGATGACGAGCGCGATCCAGACCTTCTTCGATGCGTCCAGGACCGGCTTCGAGGGGGTTGGGGGAATGTGGGCCGCGGCGGGACAGGCCGCGCGGGAGGGCGGCGCCGCGGTCGTCGAGGGCCTCATCGCCGGCCGAGCACAAGAGCAGATGGCTCAAGGGGTCGCGGCCCTCGCGTCCGGCATATGGCCGCCGAATCCGGCCGCGTTGCTGGCGGCCGGGAAGCACTTCGCCGCCGCCGCCCTCTTCCGGGCGATCCCCGGCGCGATCGCCGGCGGGGGACCGGGCGGCGGCGGGGCCGGATCTGGAGCGACCGCGCTCCCTCGAGGCGCGCTCGCGACGTCGGCGCCGGGCGTCGAACAGCCGCTCGGGCCGGAGATAAATATATTCATCGACCCGCTCTCGCCGTCGGATCCGGACTTCCAGCGCGTCGTCTTGGGCGCGACGCAGAACGCGCAAGAGCGGTTCGGCAACGTCCAAGTCAACATCCATCCACGGAGCGGGAGGTGATCGGTTGACCTACGTCGAGCGGCCGCGGTGGGTCTACAACGACGGCTCCGCCATCGACTACACGATGAGCCTACCGCAACGGCCGTGGAATTTCGGGAAGCGGCAGGTCGGCGGGAGCGACGTCTCCGGTGCTGGCGTGCCGGCCGCGTTCACGATCCGGCAAGAGAACCTCCTGTTCGTTAGCCTCCGATTTCCGGTCGCGGAATGGAGCGACGTCGAGAGGCTCGTACGTCACGGGCAGGGCGGTGGGACGCTCAACTTCCGGCCCGACCAAGCCGACGCAGCGACGCAGCACATCGTGTATATCGACGAGCCCGCGATGGGCGAGATCATCCAGCCGCGGCGTGATTCGCGAGACCAACGTACCTTCGAGATAGACATAACCCTTCGGCGGACAACGGACGTCCTCTTCACCGACGACTACGAGAGCTGATGGTGGCCGTCTCCGCTATCTACGAGCTCACCGTCTTCGACGACGACGACGTCGCCGAGCTCTTCGACGTGAGCACCGACCCGCTCCACGCGCGGCCGTACCTCAAGGCGCCGGACAACTTCCCGGAGCAAGAGGTCCAGTTCGCGAAGGGCTCGGCGTCGATCGGGCAAATGAACGTCCGTATCGTCGACGTGCCGACCGTCGCGACCGACCAGGACACCGGCTACCTCACGGGGCAGCTCGTCGACGCGAGCGGCTACTCCGCGCTGCTAGGCCACCGTGCGCTACTTACCGAGGACCTCGGCGGCGGTCCGACGACGATCCTCGACGGCGTCGTCAAGTCGGTGCGGCTGCTCGACTCGTTCTCGAGCTACGAGCTCGAGCTCCGCGATATCCGGGAGCGCGAGCGCAAGGCGACGGCGTTTACGAACACGACGACGCCGACCGTCTTCCCCCGAGGCGCGCTCAACGGCTTCGGCGCGCTCCGCTCGGTCCCGATTATTGGAAACGTACGCTATCCGCTCCGGCCGACGGTGCCGCTCCTCGCGCAATTTTTCAGCCTAGCCGCGACGCGGGGGAACATCGACATACTCCCGGTGCAGCCGAGCTTCCACGGCCGGCGCGCTTGGGCCGAGTCGATGCTCGAGGTCTTGGAGCACGTCGCGCCGCTCGCGGCCGAGCCGGAGGTGCTGTTCTTCGATCGGGTGAAGGTTCTTTGGCGCGACACCGTCGCCGGCGGCGCGTATACGGAGCTCACGCAGATCGCGCACGCGCACCCGGACTTGCCGGAGGGCGGGGGACAAGCCCTTTACGAGCGGGACGACATCACGATCCGTCGGCTCAAGGTCAACAACGAAGTGACGGGCGACACGCTGCCGGCGAACGCGCAATTGATCGACGTGATCGTCCAGTACGACGGCCCGCCGACCGAGGATTTCCCGCACTACATCGTCGACGTAACCGTCGGCGAGCTCCTCCGGAACCTCTACCGCGGCGACTTCTCGGACGAGGATCCCCGGATCCGCTACAACGAAGCCGCGCTACTGCTCCTGACGACGCCGGTCGGCGGGATAATCAAAGAGCCGATCGAGGACCTCCGCGCGTGGGCCGAGAAGAACGCTTACCCGATCGCGCACGCCGCGCCCGTCCTCAACGCGGCCGGCGAGATCGCCCCGATCTCGTACCTGCTACCGGACGTGGCCGAGACGCTCATCGACCTCGACGACACCAACTGCCGGCCCTCCGGCGGCGGCTGGTCGCATGGGACCGAGGACGCGATAAACGTCGTCAAGGTGGTCTATCGCCGCGACTACCGCGTCGACCGGCCGAGCGTAAAGGCCGACCGCTCGGGCCCGGATGTTCCGGACCAGCGAGTCGCCCCGGTAGACCTCCTCCGCGAGCGGAAGGTCGAGGCGGTGGCCCGGGTACAAGCGTCGATCGACCTACTCGGCGAGCAACCGCTCGAGGTCGACTCGGTCCTACTCCGTGCGTCGGGCTCGACGGACGGCGGCACCATCGAGGGCGACGTTCGGAGCGAGCTCGGCGAGCAAGTCGCGCGCCGGATTCATTTCATGGCGACGGATCGCTTCGCGCTCGGCGGCCAGTATTTCCGCCTCGAGGGCGACCGCGGCGACACCGACGTCGAGGGGCTGATCCCGGGGACGTGGGTCACGGTCTCCGTCTCGTGGATGCCCGACTACGGGGCCGGCGAGCGGAACCTCAACCGATTGGCGCAAGTGATAAGCCGCCGCGACGTCTCCGGCGCCTGGACGTCGCTTACGCTAATCGACACGGGGACGGTCAACGCGCCGCTCGCGGGGCCGACGCTCGGGACCGTGACCGTCAACGCCGAGGGCGTCGTCTCGATCCCCGTCTCCGCGCTCGGCGCCGGTGGGGAGGCGCGGGTCGACTACGCGATGTCGACGCTCGAGCCGGCGGCCAACGATGAAGAGTGGACCTTCCTCGGCCGCGTCGCCTCGGTCCCGACGACGCTCACGACTCCGCCGGTCCCGCAAGGCGCCGTCGTGTGGGTACGAGCTCGCTCCGAGAACCAGGGCCGGCGCCCGTCCGCCTACACGACCGCCGTCACCGTGACCGCGCCCGCCACGCCACGGCTGGTCGATGCGTTGGTCGAGCTCGACGAGGACGGGATCCCGAAGGTCTTCTGGACGCCGACCGACGCGACGAACGGCGTCCGGGTCTACTACGAGCGCCACCTCCCGACGGTCAACCCGACATATGCGGACTCGTTCGACTTCGACGCGGACGACGGGAGCGCGACGCTATCGACGCTCGACCCGGTCGTCGAGGGCTTCGTCTTCTCCGTCCAGGTCGAGCCCTACCCGGTCTGGACGGGCTCGGCCGTATCCGGCACGCCGGGACCACGGCGGGAATCGGCCGTCGACGGGTCGCTGACTTTCGGTGCTCTCCAGCCGCCGCCGTTCTCTGACCTCGAATGGTACGGTCCGCTTGATGAGGCGGGGCACACCTTGCGTGACCGCAGCGGCCATAATCGGGACGCAGCGCGGGAGATAGTTAGCCCGGCAATCATCACGCGAGTTAGGGGCGTGACAGGGATGGCAGTTGACTTCCCGGGATCGGGTAAAGGGTACCTATTACTCACGGATGCACAGGCGAGCGCGATCGAAAACCTCTTCTACGCGTCCTGTTGGATCAAGGTAAATACCGTCGCGGGCGGGGCGGGCGCGCGTATCATCGGGCGGGGGAACTTCGAGTATTTCGAGATATCCATCCAGCAGGACAACGCTTTCCCGCAGGGGCTCACCTTCCGCTATTCGGACACGCAGCAAGTCGGGCTTACTGACGTGATCGCGACCGCTGGCGTCTGGTATTTCATCCTCGCCCAATTTAACCAGACGCTCAACATCGCCGAGCTGTGGGTCGGCTCTCAGGCGACCGGCCTCCTCAATCGCGAGTTTCGCGCGACCGACCTCGCGGCGTTCGCGGTATCGAATCGCGTTGTGGGTATCGGGTCTGACTGTCAAAGCTCGATACAAACGTCGAACCCGCTCGACGGCACGATCGACGACGTGCGGGTGGGGGCACCAGCGGCGTTGTTAGGACAGGCCGAGATACTGGCGCTGTTCCAAACGCCGGGCGCGGGCGCGACCGCCTTCGAGTTTATAGTGCCGAACGTCCGTACACAGCCATCGCAACTCGACACGACGGGCACGCTCACGCTAATCATAGACGACCCGAGCGGCGTAGTAACCGCGACTGCGTTCGAGCCGATAGCCGGTGCCGGAGACTTCGACCTCGACACAGATCCTACGACATGGGCGGTCCACGACCAAGTTCCCCCGTTCCTCTTGTTTAGGACCGTCCCCATATCGAAGAAGCACACCTCCCGGATCGCTTGGGCTGTACGGTATAACGACCAGGCGGGGATCCTCATCTACAAGCGGGGCGTCGTCGAGTTCGATGCCGACCTCATCGCCGAGCTCACCGGCCTCGAGATCGGCTTCGAGGACGACGGGACGGTCATCATAATCTGGCAAGGAGACGAGGACTGGTTGACCGGCTTCGTTACGGTCGGACTCGGCTCGGCGCCGTCCGATCCGACGTCGGCCACGAACGACGGGGACCTCGTCGGCCAGCATGACGCGCTCATCCTCGACGGGACCGGGACGACGACGCTCCGCCAAGCGACGATCGGCGAGATGGTCTTCGTCAAGGTGCTGCCCGAGACGGGGGCGCCCGTCGCCGGGACGTTCCAACGGCGCCGTGGCGACACCGAGTTCGTTCCACCGCGCTGGGAAACCGAGTTCGACCGCGACGCGCAAGGGAACGCGACGCTTACGCTCACGATCACGGATCCGTCCGGCGCGATCGTCTCACCGGGCCCGCAATTCTCGAAGCGTGCCGGTTCTCAAGCGGGCGATACGTGGGGCGCGTTCTCGGCGATATGGGACACGGAGCCGTCGAACCCGCCTTTCTCCGGGATCTGGATCGAGGCGTTGGTCGTCCCCGGTGGCGAAGAAGCCGGAATCCGGTGGCAATACTCTTGGACCGACGAGGACGGGACGGTTCGGACGCACGGCCACACGCACTACACGTCCGCCCTCGATGAGAATCAGGTCGCGCTCATCTTCCCGATGGACCAAGGCAAACCCTCGAACGACTTTGACAACGAATACCTGATAGTGTCGGGTGGCGCAGTCCAACCGACGAACGCTAACGACCCGGTTACCTGGTCTTTACCGATACCCCTCCCGATAGGCGTCACGATTGAAGGAGTAGACGTTCGGTTCTTCCGCGACGCCGCACACGACACCGCCGTTGGCGTCTTCCGTAGGGGGGATATTGACGGTGCCGCTACGGCTCTCGCTACCCTGACCGGATCGACTGGGGGATGGGCGACGCAAGCTAACACAGCAATATCCGAAACGGTGGGTGCTGACATGTCATACCGCCTCGAAGTTTCTCTCATCGGCTTCGATGCCGGGGCCGACGCACGGGGCGCGTGGTGCCGTATCGTGTACGATCGCCAAACCTTAACACAGGTCTACTGACATGCCCGTACATCCATCGACGGCCGCGCTCAAGGCCGAGCTCAAAACGCCGAGCGTCCCCGCGGGGCGTCGCGGCGCCGTCGTCGCGACGATCAAGGCGCAACGCCCGGCGATGCACCCGCTTCTCGACCAAGTCACCGCGATCGAGGCGCTGCTCTTCGACGCGATCGAGGACGAGACTAACGAGAAGGTCGCCGGCAAGTATGAGTCCGCGCGGCAGACGATGGTGTCGCTCCGCAAGCACGTCCAAAGTGTCGACGACCATCTACACAAGCTCTCGACGGCGCTCCGGAATTGGGAGGCGGAGACGGCGGATATTTTGCGCGTGATCGGCGAGGAGGAGTAAGCCGCGCTAGATTGACGAGGACGCCCCCACAAAGGGAGATCGCAACTATGACCAGGACGGAACATCCAGACGTCGACTTGAGCCACCAAGTTTCGCGGCAGGAGATCCGGAAGATCGAGAGCCGTCGCGCGATGCAACGGCTCGCCGGCTCCTACGTCCTCGGCGGCGTGGCCGCCTGGAAGCTGCTCACCTATCCGCCCGATGGATCCGACTGGATCCTCGGCATGTGGGTAGGCCTCGCGCTGCTTGCGTTCGGGCTGGCGTCGTTCGACCAGGTCACGAAGATCTTCAAGCGATGAGCGACATCCGGATCGCGACGCTCGGGGTACTCGCCGGCGAGATCGACCACGGCGTCCGCGAGGAGGGCGGGAACAACCTCGGCCCGCGGATGAAACGCTACCGGGAGAACGCGGACCCGCCGATCGGGATCGCCGTCCCGTGGTGCGCGCTCCTCATCCAGCTCGGTTCGGATGTCGCGGCAACCGCGCTCGGGATCACGAACCCGCTCGACGCCGTCCGGCAGGAGGCTCTCGTCCAGTCCTACTTCGACGAGCTCCAGGAGCAGGAGGTCGGCGGGACCTCGGTCGAGGCCGGCGACCTCGCCTTCTTCAAGTTCGGGAGCTCCGAGCGGGCGTGGGACCACATCGGGATCGTGTCCATCCCGGCGAAGAGCGGCTCGAACATCTTCACGACGATCGAGGGCAACACGAGCGACGACTCGGAGCGTGACGGCGACGCGGTCGCGTACAAGTCCCGGAAGCTCGACGCCGGCTATCCCGTGACGTTCTGCACGTGGGGCCGCGAGCTGGCGCTCGACTAGTGGACTTCCTCCGCTCGCTCCCGTGGAAGTGGATCGTCCCGGTCCTCCTCATCCTCGCGCTCGGCCAGGCCGTACGGGCCCGCGCCGCCGCTCTCGGCCGAGCGGACGCGGCGGACGCTCGAGCGGTGGAGCTCACCGTCGAGCTCGAGTCGATCGCGGACTCGAACGTCGATCTCCAGGAGCTCCTCGCCGACGCCGACTCGAGCAACGCCGAGCTGGTACGGGCTGGCGACGTCCGGATCGCCGAGCTCGGCCTCGAGAATGAGCGCCTCGAGCGCACCGTCCGCGATCTCGCGGCCGACGACGTCCAGAACGCCGAGGACGTAGACGTCGCTCTAAGGGACTTGGGGGCCGTGCTGGCACCCTCGGCCGTACCTGCCCTCCGTCAGCTCACAGGCGCGTACGAGGCCCGCATCACGGGGCTATCCGACCAGGTCGTCGCCCTCACCGACCTCAACGACGCGAAGGACGAGGAGATCGAGATCCTCGAGGCCGAGCTGGCGTCCGAGCGGTTCGCTCGAGGGCTGGCCGACGGGGTCGCCTCCGGGCTCCGTAACCAGATCGTCGTCCTCGAGGAACGGGACGAGGCTCGGGTCCTCGAGATCGACGCGCTCCGGGACGCGGTCGCGCCGGCGTTCTTGCTCCGGATCTGGCAGAACGTCGAGCTCGTCGTCGGGGCGCTCGGCGCGGGCGTCGCGCTCGGCTATCTCGCCTCCGGCGGCTAGGGTATGGCGCAGGTAGCGGTCGCGGACTTCGGCTCGGTTCAGGATGATTCGTCTAGCCTGGATGTTACTGGCATCACCGTAAACGCTGGCGAGGCAATAATCGGTGTGGCGACCATTGGGGATACCGCTGGCGACAAAGAAGTGTCCACGGTCACGCTGGACCCAGACGGAACCCCGCAGGGTTTTGGGAGCATTGTGTTTAATCAGGTTCTGGGCAATGCCACCAAGAGAATAGTGGTATTTCGCCTCATTAGCCCGAACGCCGTTACAAATGTTCCCGTTCGCTTCCAGATGGAGGCTTCCAACAAAGTAGGTGCGTTTGTGTGGGTAGTGACGAACCCACATCAGACCACGCTTCTCTCCGGCTTGCAGTTTGACGACAACGGCTCTGGAACCGCGTTCGCGGTGAATGTTCCACAGGCCGCAGATGATCTTGCGTTATTGATCGGGGTCAACAGTTCCAAGGATGTAATGAGCCCCGATAATAGCGAGGTGGAGCACGAAGACTTCGAAGTAGCAGGAGACTTTCAGGCTGGCGCTTGGTCCCTGGATGGTGGTCCGGCGCTTGGCTGTAGTGGCTTTAGTGACGGTCAAAATGGCTGTATCGGTTTCCTCGTGAACGCAGCGCCGACGGTGGCGTCATTCCCTCCGGTGCCGCATCATACGAAACGCTCACCGCTTTGGAGGATGTGAAACCATGCGCGTATTTTCGGCCGTCTTCAACGACGTTGCGATCACGGCGCTACAGGACCTCTTCTCTTTGGTCGTAGGCGCCAACGCGCCGGTGAAGATCCTCTCGTGTACCATCAGCCAGAAAACCGACTTCGGCGACGCCGAGGAGGAGGGGCTCCGGATCGTCGTCGTCCGCGGGAATGGGACCGTGGGCTCGAGCGGGTCCGCGCTCGCGGAGCGGCTTCACGATACGAACAGCGGCGCTGCCATCGCGACCGCACGCTCGAACGATACGACGGAGGCGAGCGCCGGCACCGAAGAGGAGATGTACATCGAGACGTGGAATATCCGGATGCCGTGGCAGTACCGGCCGACGCCGGAGGAGCAGTTCCGTGTGGACACGGTCGACGACATCGTCGCCGTTAGGTTGCTGGACGCGCCGACGACGTCGATAAACGTCTCGGGGACGCTCACCTGGAAGGAGGGCTAGAACGATGCTGACCGAAGAGCTACAGCGGAGACACGACCTTACGCTCCGGGAAGTCGAAGAGAAGCGCCGGCGCTACGGCGGGCACTTCACGGCGCAGCGCGGGCTATGGGTGCCGTACGGGATCGAGGGGCGGCAGAGGGTGGTCGGCGGCGTTCCGCACGGCCACGAGTTCACGCACGAGCCGACGAAGCACCGGAACATCGTCGTCAACGAGGGGCTCGACCACGTCCTCAACGTCGAGCTCAACGCGCTCGCCGCGCTAACGACCTGGTTCCTCACGGGATTTACCGACGCGATCACGCCGCTCGCGACGCACGACTACGCGGTCGACGGGGTGACCGAGCTCACGACGACGGACGTCGCCGAGGCGATCCGCGAGACGTTCAACGCGAACCCGGCGAGCAGCCAGTCGCTCGACAATGCGGCCGGCCCGGTGGCACAGTATACGGCCGACCAGGCTTTTAGCTTCGAGGGCGCGATGTTGAAGGCCGGGAGCAGCACCTTTACAGACGTCGTCGACGACGCGGTCCATATCCTGTTTTGCTCGTCGGTCCTCGCGCCGGTGGTCGCGATGGTCACGCTCGCGACGATCGACCTCACGTACACGATCGCGTCTTCGGACGTCTAACAAGAGGAGGCGCTCTTCATGCCAGATGGAGCACTCGCAGTAGTAAACCTGGACGCCTACCCGACTCGGGAAGAGGCGTTTATCGGAGCCGAGTACAAGACGCTCACGAACGCCAAGGCGTCGCTCGCGAGGGCGGAGGCGGGCCAGGCCGCGGCGATCGCCGCACACGAGTCCTACGTCGCATCTTGCGAGGTAGAGCTCGCGGAGTCGGAGGCGCGCTACGCGGAAGTCTGCAAGGCCGTCTCGAAAGAGGACGTGAAGCGCATCGTCGAGGAGTTCGAGGTCCGACGGGCGGAAGCCAAAGAGGACGCGGCTGACATCAAGGCGATCCGAGATCGACGCCGGAAAAAGTAGTCTCTTCGTAGATGGGTAAAAACTGGGTATTCCGTCGGCCGCCGTGGCAACGGCGGGCCCGACGCTTCGTCTTCACGGCGTCCACCCTCGGGCACGTCGCGACGCCCTCCGACGGGATAGGGTTCAACGACACACCGACGGCGGTCGCGTCGTTCCCGGTTGCGGTCGCGGACGGCGTCGGGTTCGACGATACCCCGGCGGCCGTTGCCGCCTTCTTCGCCTCACCCGAGGACGGAGTCGGGTTCGACGATACGCCCGCGGCGTCGCTCGCCTTCTTCGCCTCGCCCGAGGACGGGGTCGGCTTCGATGACACGCCGACGGCCCTCGCGGCCTTCTTCGCGGCCCCGGAGGACGGTGTCGGCTTCGATGACACTCCCGCCGCGGTCGCGGCGTTCTTCGCGAGCCCGGAGGACGGGGTCGGCTTCACCGACACCCCGGCGGCCGTGGCCGCGTTCTTCGCGAGCATCGCCGATGGGGTGGGCTTCGATGACACCCCGGTCGGGGTGCTCGGCTTCCTCGCTTCACCCGAGGACGGCGTCGGCTTGGATGACACGCCGACGGCGGTGTTGGGGTTCTTCGCGAGCATCGCGGACGGGGTCGGCTTCGACGACACGCCGGCCGCCGTCGCGGCGTTCTTCGCCTTCCCCTCTGACGGGGTGCGGTTCGACGACACGCCGACGGCCGTCCTCGTATCCTTCGCCAGCGTCGCGGACGGGGTGGGGTTCGACGACACGCCGACGGCCGTCCTCGTATCCTTCGCCAGCGTCGCGGACGGCGTGGGGTTCGACGATACGCCCACGTGGGTCGGCGCGCTGGTCGCCCTTCCGTCGGACGGGGTCGGCTTCGACGACACGCCCGCGGCGGTCGCCGCCTTCTTCGCGAGCATCGCCGACGGCGTCGGGTTCGACGACACGCCGACCGGGACGAGCACCTTCCTCGCCTCGCCCGAAGACGGGGTCGGCTTCGATGACACACCGACCGCGGTCGCTGCGTTCTTCGCCAGCCTCGAGGACGGCGTCGGGTTCACCGACACACTGGTCGGGGACGCGGCGTTCTTCGCGAGCATCGCGGACGGAGTGGGCTTCGATGACACGCCGGCGGGGATCCTCACCGCGCTCGCCTTCCCGGAGGACGGGGTCGGGTTCGATGACACGCCGACGGCCGTAGCCGCGTTCCTCACGAGCGTCGAGGACGGGGTCGGGTTCGACGACACCCTGGCGGCCGTCGCCGCCTTCTTCGCGAGCCTCGAGGACGGCGTCGGATTCGATGACACGCCGGCCGCCTCACTCGCCTTCTTCGCGAGCATCGCCGACGGAGTGGGGTTCGACGATACGCCGGTCGGGGTGCTCGGCTTCCTCGCGAGTCCGGAGGACGGTGTCGGCTTCGATGACACGCCGGCCGCGGTCGCCGTCGCCTTCTTCGCGAGTCCGGAGGACGGCGTCGGGTTCGACGACACGCCGCTCGTCTCGAAGACCTTCGCCTTTCTGGCGGACGAGGTCGGTTTCAGCGACTCGCCCGACGCCGTCTTCCGTGTCGTCCTCTTCCCGCCGAACATCGTCGACGCGCCGGTGCGCCGGTGGAAGGTCGACGCGCCGGTGAAGGACTCTCCAATCGACGCGCCGGAGCGTAACTTGCTGACGGACGACGACCTTTAACGGAGTAACACGATGCCGCGGACCTCGACCGGACGACCCGGCGCGCTCGAGTGGGATAAAGAGGCGGACGCCGTCCGCACCGTGCGCGGCAACCTCGAGCTCCCGAGCGGGGTCACGCTCACGGGCACGCCGACGGTCCGGATCGACCGGCTCACGCTCGGCAGCGAACCGGCGGATTGGGTCGACCGGACGTCGGACTTCACGATCTCGGGGATCCTCGTCGTCAACGCGGTCGCGGACGACGGCGTCACGAACCTCGGCACCAACCAGGCTGTCCAGTTCCAGATCGACGCCGACCCCGGCGTCGAGCCCGACGAGACGGACGAGCCGACTCCCGGCGACGAGTACCGCGTCGTGATCGTCGCGACCCGCTCCGACGCCGGCGAGTGGGTCGGTAAGGTCCCGCTGATCATCCACTTCTAGGCGCTCGCCTTGCGCTAGGATCTAGCCCCGCGTATTAGTGGTCGTCCGCACGACCAGATAATACGACCAGGGGGCTAGATGACCGGCGCCGAATACCGCGACACCCGGAAGAAGCTCGACCTCACACAACAGCAACTCGCGGCGGCCGTAGGGGTCGCCGTCTCGACGATCCAGGCGCGCGAGCAGCAACCCGAGAAGGACGTCGGCTCCGAGGCGGAGATGGCGATCATCTCGATCGTCGGCGATCATTTGAGATCGGGGGAGGCCGAGGCGACGGTCGTCGGGCCGCTCGAGTAAATGCCGGCCGCGCCAACGCGGGATCCCCGGCTCCCGTACACCGAGATCTCCGACGACTTCCTCCTTCCACGTGACCCGGTCCTCGGGTACGTAAAGTGCGGCGGGAGGGACCCGACCGTCCGTTACGCTCGCGCTACTGGCCGGCCTTGGGTCGCGCCGTCCCGGTTTATCGACCCTGCCCGCTTCGAGGTGACGACTCGAGAGAAGCGTACGAAGAAGATGAAGGGCAAGGGCAACGCCTCAAGCGAGGAGTTCACAGTCGACCTTGGCTATGTGCGTGACGTCGACTTCCACTCGATCGAGGGCGTCGGTGAGAAGCCGGCCGCGCTCCGAGTGCGGCTCCTCTACCCTCGGTGGAACCAGAACCTCATCGCCTTCCTCGGTGCGTACGGCCGCGAGTGGGTATGCCGAGGGAACGGCGTCGAAGCGATCGACATCAAGCGCGGCGCGTGCGCGTGCCCGTGTCCGCGACTCGTCCAATTCTCCGGGGAGTACTCCGGCACGCCGCCGGGCGACTCGCTCGTCTGTAAGCCACACGCCGTCCTCAACGTGATCCTTGAGGACGCCGGCGTCTTCGGCGGCTTTTGGGCGTTCAAGACGACGAGCTTCGAGTCGATCTCGAACCTCACGAAGTCGCTCCAGATATTCGAGGAGATGTTCGGCCGACTCGACGGGCTACCGCTGGAGCTTCGGGTCATGGCCGCGACGAAGCAGATCCCCGGAGGCGGCACGACGACGCAGCCGATCGTCACGCTCGTCCTCGCGGCCTCGATGGACACGGCGCGCCAGGTGGCAGCGAGCGCGGCCGAGGAGTCCCGCAAGTACCTCCCGGCCGGTGGCGCACTCGATGAGTCGAAGTACCTCGAAGCCGTCGTGACCGAGATGGAGGAGGAGGTCGAGTCGTACGTCGACGAGTTCATGCAGACGGGCGAGCCTGAGACGGTGGAGGCCGATGTGATCGAAGAGGACAACCCAACCGAGGAGGTCGAAGATGGATTCGAGGGTCGAGATGATAGTCGACAAGGTGAGGGAGAAGCGGGGCAGGACGACGAAGGTGACGCTCATCGACCCACACCCGCTCCACCTGAAGCCGACGCCGTATCCACAGAACGGGAAGGTGACGATCCGGATCAAGGGGGAGGAGACGGCAACCTTGGGGGACCGCTTCGAGGTGACGATCCGGAAGCTGTAGCCGGCGATCGCG